>Ga0265314_10001202_pt1 | contig 29757 bp, 37 predicted proteins | sample 4126metaG_FD_203106 | JGI IMG/M metagenome (GOLD analysis project Ga0265314, IMG submission 203106) | Rhizosphere microbial communities from Carex aquatilis grown in University of Washington, Seatle, WA, United States - 4-1-26 metaG | ecosystem: Host-associated > Plants > Roots > Rhizosphere >... | reverse complement strand
GGCTGGTTCAAGGTTTAATCGAAGATTGTTCGAACACCGTTCGGCGTTAACCAAGCCCTGGACAGGCAGCCAAAAACTGAAATATAAGGCTCGCCTGCGGGACCACTGCGCCCGGTCAGTCGGTCATAAGGTCTGCCAGTTCACCCTGGGCTTCTTCCAGGCGCTGATGAATGTCTTCCAGGCTGCTGGTGACTTCTTCCGCCTTCTGGCCTTTCTCGCCTGCCTGTAGGCCTTCTGGCATGTTGTCGTAATATTCCTGTTCGTCGTCCTTGACGGTTTCCAGGAGTTCACAGGCTTCGTTCAGAAGTTCCGTGACTTTCAAAATCTGCTTGCGGCGCGCGTTGTTCATTTAGTCCATCCTGCTTTCTGCGTAGACGCCTGGAATGCCCGCTTCCCGCAACACGGCCGCGTAGGCTTCGGCGTAGGCTTCTTTCTTCTGCATTGACTGGTCATACGCCCGAATGCTGAAGCACAGGCCTTTGGGGTAGGCCGACCGCGCGCCCAGGTATTCCTTGGCGTACTTGGCGAACGGTCCGACACCGGGAAACTTGACCCAGGCGAAGCCGCAGACGCCGTCTGCGACGAAGTATTCCTTGACCACCGGGGACCCGTCGTCCAGGGGGTTGGCGTGCGACTGGACCACCATGGGGCGGACCTGAAGCTTGTCCACGGCCGCAATACCGGCTTCGTGGGCTTTCTGGCAGAGAACGTCATAGTCCAACTTGTACATGAAATTCCTTTCCAAGGGTTTACGAGTAAACATAGGGCCGGTGGCCCCCAGGTTCAACGAGTAAAGGTGCGGCAGGACGCCGCATCGTAATTTCGAAAGGACTGTCATGGCCACTTCCCTGAATTCCATATTGGACGCCAACCCGGAACTGACCAAGGCGGCCCCGGTCGCCGCCCGGCCGACCTTTTCGGACCTTGCCGAAAGCCTGTCCAAAATGGGGCAGCGGCATGGCAAGAAGGACAAGGCCTTGGTGCAGAAGGCCCACGACGCCATGGCCGAACTGGTCGACGGTGCCAATTGTGGGAAGACCAAGGAAACAAGCAAAGGCCTGGACGTTTCCAAGGCTAACGCCCGTCACAGTAAGGCCGACCTTGCGCTTATCAAAACCATGCACGACGGCGCTGTTTCCCTTGGCGCTGACTGCCCACTTCATAAAGACGAAGGCGACGGCGGCTGACATGGCCAAACACCGCGCACCGTCACTTGCTTCTGAAATATTGGGTGAAGTGCGTCAGGTCGAACAACTTCAATCTTCAACAGACCGAGTAATTGGGGGAATGGAAGAAATGGACCAGGACGCACGCGACGACGCCGCCGCTGCGATGCGCAAAATAACTTCCCACGAAGAAGTTTGTGAAATGGTGCGCAACCAGAACACAGCCATGTTCACAAGAATTGAAGCCACGCTGGCGCTGTTGCAAAAAGCCATGGACGACCGCATCGGGAAAATTCCAGCGTCCATTATTGCCGTCATGGCTGGAATAATCGGCTACCTAGCCGACCGGGCATTTCCGTTCCATTGACACCCCTTAATTTTTTGCGGTATAGGCTCGCCCCGCGCCAGTATTGCGCCCGAAGCGCACCGGACCCGGTACGCTACCGCACGTAAAGCCTGCGGTACTCTTCGCTGAAAGCTTCTATTTCCAACAACGCCAAACGCTTCGCCATACGCCTGTAAGTCAGGCGCAGCCGGGCAAGGTGGCCGTGGACGGGGCAGTCGACGTCATGCGGCAGGGTCTGGGCAAACCGGTCCAGCGCCGTGGCGTCAATAAGCCGTGTCAGCCGGTTGGTCTTGAAACCGGTGTGGTCCTTAAACCCGTGGGTCGGCATTTGGTTTCAGTTTTGCCAATAGTTCCCAGGCTTCTTTTTCCAGGTCCTTGAATTTCTTGCCTTGAAGGTCACGGCCTTCAGGTGAATTCACCGCGATATTGTGGTAGTCGCGCCCGACCCATTTCAGGGCCGCTATTATTGTTTCCAGTTCCGCTGGGCTAAATTCCATTCAGCACCTTCTGTTTGTTCACACATACTTTGGCGACCACGCACCGGCTTAACTGGGTTTCTTTGGTCCCATTGTACTCCTTGTGCTTCTTCACGGTGCCGGTCAAGAACCCGGCTTCCAGCACGCCAATTTCGAAGTTCGCCTGGGTAATGACACTGTAGACGTTCCCAGCTTCGTCCCTGAACTTGTACAGGGTGCTGGTGCCCCATTCGGTAGGGGGCAACCCAATGGCAGCTTCCATTCGCACGGGTATGTCGCGCAGCCGCTGTTTAATTTCGCCCTGGTATTCGCTTTTCTTGTTCAGGTCTTTCTTCATGTTGAGTTCTTCCGCACGCTGTTTTTCGCGCAGGAAGGCTGACACCGCCGAAACCGCCAGCCCCAGGTACTTGGGCTGGGAAATATATTCGGCGTTGAATATGACCGACAGGTTATGCAGGTATTCGTTATCGCTTTTCAGCGCCTTGGCCCAGGCAATGGTTTCGTCCGCCAGCTTGGCGTCACCTTCATTCTGGAACGGCTGGACTTTTTCTTCCCACCACTTCCGGTCCTTGTAGTCCCAACTGTCCTTGCAACGCACCAGTGAAATGGTCGGGGTCAGGTCTTCACGGTTGTTGGCCATTCCCTTGGACACCCAGCCGAACAGGCGAATGCAAGTCGCAGCGTCGGTCAGTAGCGGCAGGGCAAAGTAAGCGAAGGTCTGGCGTTCGAAATAACGGCCTTCTTCGTCCAGCATGTCGCCAAGCTGACGTTCGAATTGGAACCGGGACAAAATTTGCTTGGGGTCGTTGCCCAGGAAGTCTTGCAGACACTGACGGCCGACCTGCTTATGGTCGCCGCTTTCGCTGCGGACAATAAAGACGTCCTTGCGGTAGCGTTTCGAGTTGCAGTGGTCGCAATGACTGTCGGTGTTCAGGTATTGGGGCGGGACGTGTTCGCCTGGGACGGTCTGGACAATGCAGCCGCCGCCTTCGAATTCGACGCGCGCTATGAAGCTGTACCCGCCGACCTTGGCCGGTTCGCCTTCGAACGACAGCATGCGGTAGGCAAAGTCGGCTTCGCGTGACCAGCCATTTTCGTCCAGCCACTTTTTGTGTTCAACGAATTCTTCGCCCCACTTCCAGGAAATGGGGACGACGCCGAAGCGGTTGGCTTTCTTGACCAACTTGGCCACAGACGCATCGACTTCGAACTTCCGTTCGGCGGGAATTTTGTATTCGTGTTGCATGGGTGTCCTTTCCGAAGACACTCGAAATATAGGCTGTTTTCCAGGGGTTTCAAGAGTAATTCTGCGACAGGCTGTCGCATCAACTAAGGTCTGGAAATGAAACACTTTTCCGTCAGCATCACCAAGCGCAACGACGACCAGCAAATGGTTTTCGGCTACGCCAGCACGCCTGCGCGTGACTTTGACGGCGACATAATCACCCTGGACGCCATAAAGGGGTCCCTGCCCGAATACATGAAATTCGCCAACATTCGGGAAATGCACGGCATGACAGCCGTGGGCGTGGCCAAGACCGCCGAAGTGGACGACAAAGGCCTGTACATTGGCTGCAAAATTGTCGACCCGCTGGCATGGCTGAAAGTTAAGGAAGGCGTCTACAAGGCCTTCAGCATTGGTGGCAACGCCACGGCGCGCGACCCCACCGACCAGCACACCATTACCGGTCTTCAGCTTATTGAAATTTCGCTGGTCGACCGTCCTGCCAACCCAGAAGCCATTATTGACGTGTTCAAAGCCGTCAATATTGAAAGCGAGGAAAAAGCCGCCATGACCAAAAGCAACGAAGAACAGCTTCGCAGCGAACTCATGGCGGCCGTCAACAAGCTGGACGGGGACGCATTGACGTCCGCCGTCGAAAGCCTGCGCAAGTCGCAGAAGACAGAACCGGTCGAACCCAAACCTGAACCGGTTGTCAAGACCGCCGCGCCCGCGCCCGTGGGTCTTTCCGAAACCCCCGCCAAACGAATTGCACGCTGCCTGAAAATGGCGGGTGCGCAAAGTGCGTTGCGCAAGTCGGTGGCCGAAGCATGCGGCTTCAACGACAGTCAGTTTGCCAACATTGTCGCCATGGACCAAAACGCCGTGGCGAACTGGTTGGGCAACAACCATGGCTTGCTGGAAAAGATTGAAAAAGCCGTTCCGGCCGACAGCAAAATTTGGGAACAGAAGCCCGTCGTCATGGACGAAACCCAGGAAATTACGCTGAAGGTCGACGCCAAGGCCGCCGCCGCTGAATTGGAAAAGGCGGGAAAGAAAGTCGTGGAAGAAATCAAGAAGGCAGCCGCCGACGAAACCGACGAAGGGTATGCGGACCCAGGTTTGCAAGACGACAAGAAGGCCCGCTTCCCGCTGAAGGTAAAGGGCGCATTTTCCGAACAGCGCATTCGTTCCGCCTGGAATTACATCAGCAAGGCGAAGAACCAAACGCCTTATTCCGCCGAAGCCCTGGACACGGTCAAGGGCGCAATTACTGCCGCGTGGCAGGAAGCAATTTCTGCTGACGGCCCGTCCGCAGACCAACCCAACAAGACGGAGACCAACGTGAAGAAAAATATTACGACACCGGACGCGCGTGGCGACATGCGCAAAGGTTTGCTGACCGCCATGTCAGCCATTGGTCTTCTGGACCGGCTGAACCTGCTTCGCGGTGCCATTGTCGCGGAAGAAACCATGGAAGGCGATGGCAGCCAAGTCGGTACGCGCTTCAGCGAACTGCTTCAGCTTTGCGCCGACGCGACCAAGGCATACGTCGACGAAGAAATTGGCGAAATGCTTTCGGGCGAAGGCGGAAACGATTACGGCATGCCGTATTCCGACTACATTGCCTATGCCGACAAGGCGCAGGACATTATGAAGCGCTTCGGCTTCGGTGGCGAAGGTGCTGCCGAAATTCTGACCAAGGCCATTGGCGACCGGACCGGCGAACCCGGCTTCGACAACCTTTCGAAATTCGCGGAAGACGTCGTGGCCAAGTCGGCCCCGTCCGGTCAGAGTGGCGACTGGGCAACCGTCCCCGACGAAGCCATGGACATGAAGCAGGACTGGAAGTCCAAAGCCCAGGACCTGCACGACCTTGCGAAGTCGCTTGGCGCGACCTGCGAACACGCCGACGTCACCAAAGGCGGGGTTATGGAATGCCCGCATTGCGGCGCGGAAAACAAGAAGGGTGCCGCGACCTGCACCAAGTGCGACAAGCCCATGAAGAAAGCCGCCAAGGCCGACGCCACGAAGGGCAAGAAAGGCCCCAATGACGGCGGTGGCGACGACGAAGCCGAAGACACCGATGGTGGTGACGACAACGAAGAAGACGACCAGGGCGGAAACGACAACCCGAAGAAACCCACCGCCAAGAAGAAGGCGGCAGCGGTCGACGCCGGAATTAGCGTCGACACCCTTGCGTCGGCACTGAACAAGGCGCTGGAGTCCAGCCCGTTGGCCAAGTCGGTCGAAGCGCTTCAGAACGAACTGAAGTCCCTGAAGAAGAACCCGCCGCTACCGGGCAAGACCCCTGTGGCGGTGTCGAAGGCGCAGGACGGTGCGGTCGAAGACCCCGCCAAGAAAGCGGCCGTCGAAGAAAAGCCGTCCCCCGAAGCTGTGCTGAAGGGCATTCTGAACAAGCCGAATTTTATCCGAAATAACGTCGGGTAAAACACCCTTTCAACCCTTAGCCGTTGGCCCGCGCAATAATAGGGCCGTTTTTTCAGCAACACAGGCTTCGTTGAAGCAGCGCCGAAACCGCTGACGGGGAAGCTTTGACTGAACGGAGAAAAACGCCATGAATATTTTCAACCCGACACGCGGCACCTTCGAAGACGCCGACAAACTGAACGCGTCCTGGGACGCGCTTCGCAAGGCCCCCGGCAACGGTTACCCGCCCGAACTGTTGAAGGCGATCAACCAAGCCACCGGCCTTGTCTGGTACGACCTGGAACCCTATGCCAAGCTTCTGTTCCCGGTCATTACGCCGCTTCGCAACCGTATTCCCCGCGTGGGCGCGGAAGGCGGCACGGCGACCCACTGGATTTCGGTCACCGGGATCAATATCAACAAGGTGTCCATTGCGCTTGGCGAAGGTCAGCGCGGCGGTTCGGTCACCACGCAGGTTGTCAACAACACGGCCCAGTACAAGTCATGGGGCCTGGACGACAGCGTGACGTGGCAGGCCGACTTCGCTGCCAAGAACCTGGACGACGCCAAGCAACTGGCGGTGGACAACTTGCTTCGCGCCGTTATGATCGGTGAAGAAGCAATGATTATCGGCGGCAACGCCGACGTGCAGCTTGGCACCACCCCGACACCGACCGTTGCCGGTGCGGGCACGGGTGGCACGCTTCAGTCGCAGACCCTTTCGGTGGTCTGCGTGGCGCTGGCCTTCGACGCTTACAACAGCGTCGGTGGCAACAATGCTGCGCCGGGCAACAACATTATCGTCCCGGCCGTCGTTACCCGTTCCAACACGGACGGTTCCAGCCTGATCTTCGGTGGCGGTTCTGCGCAGAAGTCTGCCAATGCCACCGTTGTGCTGACGTCGTCGGGCGGTAACCCGCCTTACACTGCGTCGGCCAGCGCGTCCGTGGTAGCCGTCAAGGGTGCCGTGGGTTATGCGTGGTTCTGGGGTCCGGCCGGTTCGGAATTGCTGGGTGCCGTAACGTCCATCAACAGCGTGGCCATTACCGCGCTGGCGACGGCGGGCAACCAGCAGGCTTCGTCCATGCCTGCTTCCGACAACAGCACGAACATTTACCTGTGCGACGGCCTGATTTCCCAGGTCACCACACCGGGCAGCAACAGCTACTATGCCGCAATGCCCACGGGCGTGGCGGGCACCGGTACGCCGTTGACGTCCGACAGCGCAGGCGGCGTGGTGGAAATTAACACCGCCCTGAAGTCGTTCTGGGACAACTTCCGTCTTGCCCCGGACATGATGCTGGTCAACAGCCAAGAACTTCAGAATATCACCAACAAGGTCATTGCCGGTGGCGGCGCACCGCTGTTCCGCTTCGTGTCGGACAGCAAGGACGGCGACGGCGGACTGTCCAACCACCAAGTGGTGGCTGGCGCGGTGGTCGGTTCATACCTGAACCGCTTCACCATGTCGGGTGGACAGCTTATGCAGGTGCTGCTGCACCCGAACGTGCCGCCCGGCACGATCATTTTCTACAGCAGCAAACTGCCGTACCCGCTGTCGAACGTGCGCAACCTGTTGCAGTTCAAAATGCGGCGTGACTACTACCAGATCGAATGGCCTGTGGTGAAGCCCAGCTACGACTTCAGCGTCTTCGCTGACGGCGTGCTGCAAAACTACTTCCCGCCCGGTTTCGGTATTATCACCAACATTGCGAACGGCTAAGTCGCCACCGTGAACTGACGTTAATGGGGGTCGGCGGTGCCGACCCCCTTGTTACCAACCACGAAACCTACAAGGACCACGAACATGCCCATGATCAAATTGCGTGCCCCCATTGGTGCCACCAGCATTTCAATCGGTGGTTCCGAATTCGAAGTCGAAGACGGCTGGCTGGAAATTCCCGACATTTACCGTGCCCAGGCAGAAACACACGGCTTCGGGAAACGTGCGGAAGAAACCAACCTGGACAGAATAGCCGTTCAGGCAGTCAAGACCGTTACGCACGATCAAGTGGCGGGAATGAACCGTGGTGACCTGCTTATTTATTGCGACGAGCACAGTTTGGACATTCCGCCCCGCAGTTCGCTGACTGACCTTCGTGAATTGGTGCTGAAGGACAGCGTGGAACGGGCAAAAATTCTGGCTGCCGCGTCGAAGAAGAAATAACGCATACCCTTTCAACCCGGAAGACGTAGCGCACGACTTCCACTTCAACGGAGAATACCATGACAGTTACCGTTCAAATGGTCGGCCCTTCCGGCACGAATTCCGTACTGGGAAAGTCCGGCACGTCATACGTGGCAGACGCCAATGGCGTTTTCACGATCATCGGTGGCGATATCGACGCGCTGCTGAATGCGGGCTTCTACATTCTGAAAACCGGGTCGCATAAAGTCAGCATCAATTCGCCGCTTCCCGCCGACCTTATTTCCATCAAGGCGGCAGCCACCCCGGCGAACGGTGCCATTACCATTGCCGCCCAACCGCCGCACGCGCGCAAATTCCAGGTCCGAATTGTCCTGGGCACGCCCGGCACCACCAACATTACCGCAGGCACGCTGACCCTGGTGGGCGTCGACACGGACGGCAATGCGATCACGGAAGTGGTTCAGTTGAACCAGTTTGGTGCGCTGTCCGGCACCTACACCACCGTCAACGCCTATGCTTCGCTGACTTCCGGCACCGTGGCGGGTTACACCGCTTCCGGTTCGGGCACCGGCAACACCCTGGGCATTGGCGTGTCCAACGACTTCGGCATTCCCACCATTCCGGGTGGCCAAGGTCTGAACATGGTCCTGGTCAAGTCGACCAAGATCACCAAGGTCCTTGGCACCAGCAACGTGGCTGCCGACGACGTGGCTTCGACCGCGACCGTCGACAAGGTTGCCCGCACCGTGAACCCGACCACGGCACCCGCCGCTTCCGGTCTGGTCGACTTCGAATTCACGGTGGCCTACGGCGTCGGCGCTTAATAACGCCACGCAAACCGGAACCCCCAAGCCATGGCTGCATTTGACCTGACGACATTGGACGCATGCAAGACGTGGCTTGGGATTTCGGACACTGCGTCCGACAAGATCATTACGGGTGAAATTACCCGTATTTCTTCCATGGTGCTGGCTTGGCTGAACGGCCCGGCCTTCATTCAGAAGTCGCGCACCGAATTCTATAACGGTAAGGGGCAGGTAAATTTGACCTTGCGTAATGCCCCGGTCTTGTCCGTCACTGCGTTGAGTATAAACGGCAAGGTAGTCCCGCCGAACATAACACCGCCGAATGGGTCCGGGTTCACACTGGAAGTTTGGGACGGGTCTGTCCCTGCGCCGTTGCAGTCCATTTCGTTGAATGGATACTGGTGGGGACAAGGGCAACAGCAGAATATTCAGGTAACGTATGTCACCGGCTATGTCGATACGGAAGTCGGCACCGTTGACCCAACCACGTTTCAGTATTGCCCAGACCAGCCACAGGGTTTGAATGTGTCTGACCAGGGCGTGACCTTTGCGAATGGTACGGCATTGGTGTCCGTCGCCAGCAACCCGCAGCCGGGTCAGTATGTGCCGCCGAACATGTTGGCTGGCACGGCCGAACGCAATTTCTACCAGTTCAATGCCGCAGACGCTGGTGCTGTGATTAACGTCACTTATTCGTTCGTCCCTTGGGCGGTCGAAATGTGCGCACGGGACCTGCTGGCGGAACGCTTCCAATACCGGAACCGCATTGGTCTGCGGTCCAAGACCCTGGGTGGTCAGGAAACCATGTCTTACGATATTAACACGGTGCCCAAGTGGGCGCAGCAGGTGCTGCAACCGTTCCAGAATGTGGTTCCAATCTAATGGACATATGCCCCAAGCACGCACACCTTGTGCAAGCAGAAATTGCTGCCTGGGGTTTGGAATACATGTCCGAACCCGACGACGTCGTGCGGCATTTCAAGTTCCGTCAGGAAGCCACCCGGCAGTACCCGACCATGGACACCATGGACGCCATGCACACGGCCTTCAAGGTCCTGGAACGCCTGCTGGAAGCCCAGACGGGCTATATGGAAGCCCTGGACGAAGTCGACGGGCAATGCTGCGTTTGCCACTGGGGCAGCGACGAACTGGTTCGCCAAGCCTGTCATGCGGCGGCCACCAAGGTCCGCTTCCTTCGCGGGAAGCCCAACTGAAATGTTGTCGGTCCAGGTTTCCGGCGACACCGAACTAATTGAACGCATCGGCAAAATGCCTTCTGGCGTTCACAATGCGTTGCTGCGGAAAATTACGGCGCTGGCAATTGAAATGCAGCGCAAAATTCGCGTCGACAAGCTTTCCGGTCAGGTGCTGAACAAGCGGACCGGCGCGTTGCAGTCGAGCATTTTTCAGGAAGTGTCGGACGAACGGACCGCCATTATTGCGACGGTGTCCGCTGGCAAAGACGTCCCCTATGCCGCCATTCATGAATATGGCGGGGTGACCAAGCCGCACGACATCTACCCGAAGAACGCAAAGGCGCTGCATTTTTTCATTGGCGGCAAGGAAGTCTTTGCCAAGGTGGTCCACCACCCTGGTTCGAAAATGCCGGAACGGTCTTACATGCGGTCGACCTTGGCTGACATGAAACAGGAAATTATCGACGGCATGACTGACGCGGTCCGCCAAGGTGCAAACGGCAAATGAATTACAGCCCGCAAGAAACAGCCATGGCGGCGCTGTTCGACATTGTCAAAAAATCTGCCGGGTACAAGACCACAAGCCGCAAGCTGAAGCTGTGGGGCGACACGTCCAAGGAAATGCGCCCGTGTCTTTTCATGCACGAAGTCGATGACGACGTGCAGGGTGGTAAGACCGGCATTCCCCAGGTCATAGAAATGAAGGCCAACCTCTTCATTTATACTTGGGCGCATGAAGTTGAAAACCCGGCCGGTCTTCTGAACCCGCTTATTGACGCGGTGTTTTATGCGTTGCGCCCGTCGCCGCTGACGGGCAAGCAGAATTTGGGTTTAGCGTTCGTTGACCACGCCTGGATCACCGGAAAGCTGTTCAAAGACCCCGGTGCCTTGGACGGCGACGGACTGGCAATTATTCCCGTAACGGTTCGCATGCCCGTGCCGCTTGTCTACCAAGCCATGGCCGCCTCTTAACACCTTCACAAAAGGAAGCCCCACATGACTGCCATCAATTTTGGTTCCGGTACGGTTGTCGGCCGCCGCACGGACATTTCCAACCCCACGCCGTCGTTCCTGGGAATTCTTCAGGACATTGAAATTGACTTCGACCAGTCCTTGAAAGAACTCATTGGGCAGCAAAAGGTCGCGGTCGACGTGGCCATGGCTGCCTTGAAAATTACCGGCAAGGCGAAGTTCGCCCGCATTTCGTCGTCCACCCTGCGCGACCTGCTGTTTGGCGCAGCCGCTACCGTGACGACCGGTTCAGGTCTGGGTTTCGTGGTCGGTGAAGTGAACACCAGCGCCACTACGTCCATTACCGTGACCAATGCGGCGACGTTCAAGGAAGACTTCGGCGTCTTCTACCAGTCGACCGGCGTTCAGTTGACCCGCGTGGCTTCGGCCCCGCCCGCTGGTTCATATTCGGTCAACGAAACAACCGGCGTCTACACGATCAACGTGGCGGACGAAAACAAGAACCTTCTGATTTACTACAGCTATGGCGTGACCACACTGGTTCAGTCGGTCATTGCGAACACGAACATGGGCACCGGCCCGACGTTCGAAATGTTCATCAACGAAACCTACACCAACAATGCCGGTGTGGTGAACACCTTCAACATGAAGCTGAACGCCTGCCGTACTTCGAAGCTGGCCTTCCCCTTCAAGAATACCGATTACACCATTGAAGGGTTTGACTTCCAGGCCTTTGCCGACACGTCCGGCACCATTGGCACCATTTCGACCACCGAATAATTCTAATTGGAAGGTGCTTGTCGAGGGCGCGTTCCTGCGAACCCGCTGGTAGGCCGGGCAATGTCTACTGCTTTCACCACGAAAAGGACCCCACGAATGTCTAAGTTCAAGCCTGTCCCCCTTAAAGGGGTTGTTCCGAATGACGAGTATTTGGACGGCGAAACGCCGACCGTGACTTGGAATGGTGCCGAATGGCCTGTTCCGTTGCTTGCCCCAAAGCAGAACCGTCACGTTCTTCCTGCCGTCATGCGTTCCAAGGTCACCATTGCCGACATGAAAACGGCGAAGCTTTCCGAAGAACAGTTCGACGATCTTTTGGGTATAGTCTACTGGGGGCTGAAACGCGCCCACCCGACGCTGACCCGCGAACAGTTTGACGACGTCCCCTTTTCCATGAACGACGTCATGAAGGCTTCCGAAGTGGTTGCCCGGCAGACCGGTGCCATGGCCGAACAGCCAAAGGGGGCCGGTGACGACACCACCCAGGGGGAAGCCCAGGTGGAAGACGCGACCAAGTCCCCCCAGACTGGGACGCAATAATAGCGACAGTTAGCATTTACACAGGGCTGGCACCTGACGTCCTAGAAGACCAGCTTACATGGCCGCGTCTTATGGCCTACCAGGAAAAATGGGATGTGGTGCCACCTGCTATTGTGTCGCTTTTTGCTATTGCCACGGCGAACGGCTTTAAGCACAAGCCGACCAAGGCAGCTAAGAAAAAACCCGATCCAGCTAAGTTGACGCCAACCAAACCGTCCGACAGGGCGGCGGAGTTGCAGGGTCTTTTCAAAATGTTTCCAACAGGAAATATCAGTGTAAATGTCTGACGACGTCGAAGTTAAATTTGGCGCAGACGTAAGCGACTTTGTTCCGTCGCTGAACCAATTGCGCTTTGCCATTGAAGGCTTGACCAACCCCCTTCGTGCTATTCGTAGCACGTTGGGGGACGTTGGCGATGCGTTCATTGCAGCCTTCGCCGTCGACAAAATAATCGACTTCACCAAAGCCATGGCGGCAATGGGCCTTGAAGTCCAGGACGTCGGTCAGCAGCTTGGCGAAACCGTCGAACAGGTCACCCGTTTCCAGGCCTTGGCTGAAAGCGTCGGTGTGTCTGGTGGGGCGGCCACCAACGCCCTTGAACGCATGGCCCGTGGGCTGTCCATGACGGCCCAGACCGGGTCACCTGCCCAACGGGCCATGGAAGCCCTGGGCATTGCCTACAAGGACGCTGAAGGCAACATAAAGCCCCTTCAGGACCTGCTGCCCAATATTGCGGCGCAGTTCCAAAACATGGCTGACGGTCCCAACAAGACCGCCATAGCCATTGCCCTGTTCGGTCGCGCCGGGGCCGAAATGATCCCTATTCTGGACAAGGGGACCGTGGGCATGCAAGCCATGGCCGACGAAGCCGACCGCCTGGGGGTAACCCTGGGTCAAGTCGCCGTTTCTGGCATGGTCGCGGTCGGAAACAAAACCAATGAACTTGGCGAAGCTTTCGCCGGTCTGAAGAACAAAACTTTCGAAGCGATGGAACCGTTGCTTCTGAAAGTATTGACCGTCGTAGACCAGCTTGTCGAAGCGTTCAGTCAATGGGCGTTTTCTTTTGAAACCTTCAGCAGCTACTGGGGTCCGCTTGAGACCAGTCTAAAGGAATTCGCCATTTCTGCTGGTGAATTGATTGGCAGCATAACCGAACTGGCTTCCGAAATTTGGAATTTGGGTTCAAGCACGGACGACGCGGGGAAGTCTGCGGTTACCTTCAAAAGTTTTATGCAGGACCTGACTACCCAGACGATTATGTTTTCTGCCGAAATTCGCAGGTCTGCCGCTGACGTTCAGTATTTTATCGCTAATGCTGGTGGGTTAATTGACGAAGCCAAAGCCATTTGGCTGGCCGGTCAAGGAATGTTCGACGCCGCTGGGGTGTCTTGGCGGAAGGGTGTCAAGGAACAAGCTGACGCCATCAATGCATACAATGACAAAGTCGGTGAAATTTTCGGTGATCAGGTAACTGCGGAAATAAGGAACCGCACGGTAAATTTCTTGAACTGGGAAAACGACCAGATACAAAACTTTACGACCATGCTTGAAAATATGCCTATGGTAGGCAGCAAGCAGGCCCCCGCACTTGGCGACGGCGGCGCGCAAGCGCAGAAAATTGCCGACGTAAAATTGAAGATCAAAGAACAGGAAGCGCTTGGCGAAATTGCCATTGAGTCGCAGAAGAACCAGTCCCTGTTTGCGCTTGGTCAAGAAAACCTTTCGAAGTTCATTTCGCAGTCCGAAGTGGAAGCTGGGTCGAAGCTTAATGCCGAAGTCACCTATTTCAACGCGAAGGCGGCTGCGGACGCCAAGGACAAGGCTAAGGTTCTTGAAGACTTGGCTGGGCGGCAGAAGGCTTACAACGATTATTATTTGACCATTGCCAAACTGCACACGCAGTTCTTGGTTGAAGGCGAAAAGATTGAAGCGGAAGACACACTTCGCCTGAACCAGCAGGACGACAAGCGGCTGGAAGCCAGCATAACGTCAATTCAAAACCGTTTCAAAAACCATCAAATAACGGTCGAACAAGAAGCCGCGCTTGAAATTGGTCTGACGAACAAAATTCTGAAGGAAGAAATTACGCGGCTGGAAATGCTGCAAGAAGGCCTGGACGCAGAGTCTGACGCCTATAAAAAGTACGAAGCTGAAATTGAAGCTATTCAGCAACGCATTACCGTCCAGACCATGAAGTCGAACCAGCAGGTTCAGGACAGCTATACCAAGACGGCCGACAAAATTGCGTCGACCATGACCGGCGCACTGACAAGCATGTTGACGTCGACCCAGACATGGCAGCAGCAGGTTATCAATATTTTGAACCGACTGGTAAATGTGTTCATGACGTCGGTGGTTGAACCCATGTTGAAGCAGTGGATCGCTGGCGAACTTGCGCAGGTCGCTGCGACCCAGACCGCCGAAGTGGCGAAGGTTGCGGCAAAGACGGAAGGGGCGTCCGAAGCGAATGCTTCAACCGTGGCCAGTTCTATCAAGACCATTGGGCAGGACGCAGCCAAAGCCTTCAGCGGTGTCTATGCCTGGGCTTCGCCAATTATGGGACCTTTCGCTGCCATACCTGCTGCTGCGGCGTTCACGGCCGTTATTGCCATGGAAGGTTTGGCGTCGGCGGCGGGTGGTATGGAAGTTAACGCGGACCAGCTTGTGAACGTCCACAAAGACGAAATGATCCTTCCTGCAAGTCTGTCGGACGGCATTCGCGCCATGGTGTCAAGTGGTGGTGGTCAGACCCAGGGTGGCGACCACTACAACATAAGCATTTCGGCTGTGGACGCCCAAGGCGTGTCACGCCTGTTCAGTCAAAGCGGAAGTGCTTTGGTTCAGGCTTTGGCGCGTCAGCGTCGTAACGCTAACCCGAATTTCAATAGGGTGTATGCACCGTCATGAGTAGCTCAGTCCTACCAAGCCTTCCCGGTTTGACGTGGCCTGCCAAGCGCAGTTCCATTTTCAACACGACGAAGCAGGTGAACAAGTCCGGCAAAGAAGTTCGCATAGCGAACTGGTCATACCCAAGATACCAATGGGTGTTGGACTTCAATTTCCTGCGGCAGTCTGCCGCGCCAAGCTATACCGAATATAGCCAGTTGGAGGGTTTTTTCGAAACCTTGAAGGGTGGCTTTGACAGCTTTCTGTACACAGACCCGGACGACAACATTGTAGCAGGTCAAGCTATTGCAACGGCGGTGGGTGGTTCGACGCAGAACTACCAGTTGGTGCGAACCTTCGGCGGTGCCAATACGGTTATCTATGCGCCCAATTCTGTCACCGCTGTCAAAGACAATGGTGTCACCAAGACGGTCGGCACCGACTACACCATAGGCAATTGGGGCAGCGCTAACCCTGGGCAAATTCTGTTCACCTATGTGCCGGTCGCGGGTCACGCCATCACGGCCGACTTTAGCTACTACTGGCCGGTTCGGTTTGACGACGACCAGTTGGACTTCAATAAAATGATGTCGAACTATTACGAATTGAAAAAACTGTCATTCACGAGTATAAAATGACCGACGTTCTTCCCCGTCACATGCAAGTGTGGCTTTTCCAGTTCACAGAAAACCCGCGCCCGGTTGCAAGCGTGCGCGTTGCTGCCTGGGATCGAAATACTGCCGTTCAATTGTTGTCCGAAAAACTTGGACTTCTACTGGACGCTGCGCCGTTCCACCACCCCGCGCCCGGCTGCATTTTGTCGTGCATTGGGCGGAATGACGCCATAACCGAACCACGCATTATGCAGTTCGTCACGCTGGAAGGTAAATTGGAGGTTTCAGGAACATGAAACCTTGTTCGCCAGAAATATTGACGCTGCTGACCAGTCGCCAATTCTATTTGGCCGATTGTTGGACGGTGAACTTGGTCGGCGGCACAGTGCTGCGTTATTGCAGCGGTGACGCAGACCTGACCATGAATGGGCAGATATTTTCTGCCGGTGGCTTGGTCGGACCCTATTGGGACCGCAGCAGCAATAAAGCCAAATGCCATTGGTCGACCGGCACCAGCGTGGACACGCTTACCGTCGACGTTATTCCTGGTTCTTCAACGGTGCTGGGTTCACCGTTCCTGCAAACGATCAAGCAGGGAATTTGGGACGGTGCCGAAGTTATTCTGGACCGCTTGTTCATGCCGACCTACGGCGACACCACACGCGGCCCGGTTCGCTTCTTCGTCGGTCGCATTGCCGACATTTCCGCCAGCCGGTCGCTGGTGTCCATTGATATACACAGCCACCTGGAACTGCTGAACCAGCAATTCCCCCGGAACCTTGTTCAGGTCTATTGCGTCAACAACCTTGGCGACGGTGCCTGCGGCGTTACTTTGGCCAGCTACCAGACGACCGGCACGGTGTCCGCCAGCCCTGCGCCGACCGTGGGGGGCTTCACGGCGGTCCTGGGCGCGACCATTACCGACCACTTCCTGGACCAGGGAACAATTACTTTCACGTCGGGCATTCTGAACGGCTACAGCGCCGGGGTGCAGCGGGCGGCACTGACTGGCACCACGGCCGTCATAAACATGCAGGGACCACTTCCTAGTGCGCCTGTGGCTGGCGTGACGTTCAATATTACCTACGGCTGCAACAAGTCGTTTACGGACAGCAATGGCTGCCCTAAGTTTTCGAACACCGCGCGCTTCCGGGGCATGCCCTATGTGCCGCAGCCCACGCTGGCGGTCTAGGTGGTCACCATTGACGAAATGCGCGCCAAGGTGGTGCAGGAATCCCTATCGTGGGAAGGCACACCTTATGTCCCCCGTGGCATGGTCAAGGGTGAACACGGCGGCATCGACTGCCTGACTTTCTTAGCCCAGGTTTACGAACGTGTCGGTGTCATACCACCGCTGCCTATTCCGCATTACGCGCATGATTACTTCATGCACGACGACGCGGAATTCTATTTGCTTGGCAAAGGCGACACGCCCGGCATGCTTTATTTCTGCAAGGAAATTTTCGAAGACCCGAAGCCAGCCGACATTGTGCTGTGGAAATTTGGGAAGTCTTTTTCGCATGCAGCCATCGTCATTGAATGGCCCGTAATAATTCACGCATTCAGCATGCGGCCGGTCAAGACTGATAATGCGGAACAGAAATCGGTTTTGAAAAAATATGTCGAAATTAAAGCGTTGCGTGGTCAACCAAGGCCGCGCCGCTTTTTCACCGTGAAGGACTGGTCAAACCGTGGCGTTATTTAGTGCCCCAAAAAGCAATGCGGCGGCGACACCCAGCTATACTGGGATGCAATTGCAATCCAGTGCTTACGGCTTGTGCGTCCCGGTTGTTTACGGCACTACGCGCATTGGCTGGAACCTGCTGGACTATTTCGGCTTCAAGCAAGTCAGCACCCCGCAGTCGTCTGGTGGCAAAGGCGGCGTTCTTGGCGGTGGCGGTGGTAAGGGTTCGAAAAGCAGCACCACCTCTTATTTTGCAAATGTGCTTGGGCTTCTTTGCGAAGGCCCTATAACCAGCGTTTTCAGTTCGTGGCTGTCACAGACACAGCAGGCAAGCGTCGGCAGTTACGATTTCGTAAGCGGGGCAGTCGCACAGTCGCCATGGGCGGGCGCTACCCATTCTATTGGGTATAGCGGTTTCGCCTACATGGCTGGCGAAAATGTCGACCTTGGTAGCAGCGCCAACCTGCCCGCCATGAATTGGGAAGTCGAAGCCTTTCTGCAAGGCACCGCGCCCGGCACATACGGCGGCGGTGGCTGTCGCAGTGGTGGTGACGCTGACCCGTCGCAAGTTGTTCCTGACATGCTTTCCAACGCCCAGTATGGCGGTGGCTTCCCAGGTTCGCGGGTCGGGCAAGTCTTCAACCTGGACGAAAGCCACGTTGGTGCAACTTCGATAACGGTCACGAACGCTTCGACGTTCCAATATAATTTGTCGGTTCTGGACGTCACGTCTGGAACGCTACTGACCTGCGTTGGCAGTTCGCCTGCGGCTGGGCAATACAGCTTTACGTCGGCTGGTGTTTACACATTCAATTCGGCGCAGACTGGGCACACGCTGCATATTCGCTATGTGGCCACCAGCGCCATGACCAATTACCAGAACTTCTGTCTGGCGGCAGGTTTGTGGATTTCACCCGCCTATAGTTCGCAAAGTGCTTTGTCTAGCTGCATAGACGATATTGCTACGGCAACATATTCTGAAGCTGTCTGGTCGTCTGGCGTTTTGCAAATGATCCCCCGTGGCACTACGGCCATTACCGCCAACGGGTATACCTTCACGCCGAACACGACGCCGCTATTCAATCTTACCGACGACGACTTTATGCCGAACAGTGGTTCGCCCGCTGCTTCGCCGCGCATGGGGACGGGAAGCATTGGTGGCGGAAATGGAACCGATGACCCAATTCAAGTCGTACGTGGTCGCAAAAGCGATCAAATAAACGACGTTAAAATTGAATGTCTTGACCGCGCCAACCAGTATGCACCGTTCGTGGCTCAGGCCACGGACATGGGTCTTATAAACCGGTTCGGTCGTCGCGCCGCCGCTTCTAAGTCATTGCACCTATTTGCCGACACCCAGGCCTGCACGACGTCCGCGAACTTCCAGCTTCAGGACCAGTATATCCAAAACATATACTGCTTCCAGCTAGACCAGCGTTATGCGTTGTTGGACCCCATGGACTTGGTCACGGTCAATGACCCTGACTTCAGCGGCATTACCGTCCAGGGCGTTCGCTGTTATGACCTCGTTGAAAACGACGACGGTAGCATTGTCGTTTCGGCAGAAGAATTCCCCGGCACCATTGGTGCGCCGCCGACTTACAATATTGATCAGTCGGACGGCTACATTCAGGACTTCGACGTTGACCCTGGTGACGCAGCCGCGCCCGCCATGTTCGACGTGCCGGTTCAGCTTTCCGACGTTATTGGTTTGGAAACATGGCTGGCGACACATTCGAATACCGGCAACCTTAATTGGGGCGGTTGCGATGTTTACCTGTCGACGGACGGCACGTCTTACTTCAAGCGTGGTACGCTGACCAGCGCAAGCCGCATGGGACAGCTTACCGCTGTGTTGGCGTCAGGAAGTGACCCGGACACCACGCACACTTTGTCAGTGAACCTGTCGCAGGCTTTCGGAGTGTTGGAAGGCGGCACGCTTGCCGACGCCAACAACGGGGTTACGTTGTGCTTTGTCGACGGTGAATACATCAGCTATGAACAGGCAACGCTGACGTCGACCTATAATTACGACCTTGGCAAGCACGGCGTAACGGCCGGTCTGCTGCGGCGTGGTCTGTGGGGCAGCACTATTTCGTCCCATGCCATTGGGTCGCTGTTCGTGCGCCTGGACCAAAATGTTTTTGTCATGCCTTACACCAAGGCAGACGTTGGGCAAACCATTTACGTCAAGCTGGTGTCCTTCAATATTTTTGGCGGTGGCTACCAAGATATTTCCACAGTCACGCCGTACACCCATGTCATTGGCGGCCCGCCGACTTTCTACGCACCCACAGGCCTGACCGTCGCGCCGCAGCTAAAGGCGCTATACCTGAACTGGGACGACGCACCGGACATTGGCATAGCTGGAACGGAAATTTGGCGTTCGACCACGTCCAGCTTCGGCGGGGCGACCCATATTGATAACACCGCAAGCTATTCGTCTATGTACATAGACCAGAATGTCGTGGCGGGAACGCAGTATTGGTATTGGATACGCCACTTCGACATTGCCGGAAACACCAGCAATTATTACCCGTCGACTGGTGGCGCTGGTATTAACGGCACGGCTGCACAAGTCGTAACTGCCGACGTCGGCAACGCACAAATTACAGCCGCGAAAATTGACCCGGCTGCGGTTCCTGCAATTCTGTTGGCTGCAAGTTTAGACACTGTTCAAGTTGTTACGTCGCTTCCGGCCTCGAATGCGGTAAGCAATGTTTGCTTCTTAACCACTGACAATAATTTGTACCGGTGGCAGCAGCCAAGCGGTCCATGGATACGTTCAGTTAACGGGGCTGACCTTACCAGCTATTCGGTCATTGGTTCGAAAATAGCCATTGCCGACACCACTAATATTTGTACCAACCCTGACTTCGTTGACGGCAACGGTGTTATGAGTGGTGACGGGTGGGCGGCGTCAGGCGGTAGTGGTTTTAATGCTTATGACGACGGTGCGTCATTCGTTGCGAATGGGTGGCCTAACCGTTACTTGGGACAACAATTTACTCGTGATGTTTTCTTTGGTCAACTATTTCCCTGTTCGACGCAGGAAAGCTATTACGTTTCTGCCTTCTGTTCCAACCAGACAGCTTATAATGTATCCATTGGAATGCGTTTTCTTGACGCAAGCTTGTCAACAATTAGTTTCCAACAAGCTGCTATAATAGCCACTGGTTTAACCACGCCGACGCAGTATACCGGACAGTGTCAGTCCCCAGGTGGAACGCGGTGGGGTCAAATATGGATGAATATTGGTGCGTTCAGTTCATATGGTAATTTCTTCTATACCCACGTAACTGTTCGCAAAGCATCGTCTGCTGAACTTCTTGTAGACGGTACAATTACCGCCAATAGAATGACGGCTAATGCTATTACGGCTGGCACCATTGCGTCCGGTGCCATTAACGCCAGCGCAATTATTGTCACCAACATTATCGTAACCGGTCACCTGACTGCGAATACGGTTTCCAACGGTGCCGCTGCCAATGTCATAAGTGGAAATAACATCAGTGTTGGCTTGACGCCTGACGCGACTTACCCAGGTCAGGTGGTGGTCTTCGGCGGTGGGCAAATAGTCGGCGGCAGCGCGTCAATAGCTTTGCAGAATTTGACCACAGGTTATGTCTTCCAGGCCGTCACGCTTAGTTCTGGGTCTGCCTTCGGCCTTATGGGGCTGGACGTTTCGTACACCCCCGGAGTGACGCAGACCTATGACCTGCAATGCTTCGGCGCGGGAATTTTCAGCACGGCCACGGTCTACGCACAGGAACTGAAACGATGAGGTATGCAGTTCTAAAAGCGGACGGCGTAACCGTTGCCTGGGTTGTCATGGTCAGAAATGCCGACCAAGCGGCCGAACAGCCTGTCCCACCCGGTGGGTCAATAGTTCTAATTCCAGACGACGCGCCTGTTGGCTTGAACAACATGACGCATCAGTACGACCCAGGCACGCAGACTTTCGTGACGCGGGTCGTGCCGCTGGTGGAAGCCCAGACGACAAAAATTACTGAACTGCAAGCGGCATGTGACGCGGCAATAATTGGCGGCTTCACGTCCAGCGCATTGGGTTCGGTGAAACATTACGGCAGCAACGATACCGACCAGACTAACATGGCACGGGTGGCGGTTATTGGTGGCGACTTAATGTGCGCAACCAATATTTCCGATAACCCGTGGACCTTGGTGACACACACCGCCGTCCAGGGCCTGACTGTCTACCAGGACTTCGGGACCATGGCCGACACCGCACGCGCCCACCTTGTCAGCCTAAAGGCGTCGGTCATGGCCGCCGCCGACAACGCAACCGTCAACGCAATTACATGGTGACAAAATGATCGACTGGAAATTAATTGCCAAGCTGGAAAGCACAATCATGTACGGTTACGTACCGGACCCCATTGGCAGCAAAAGCGGCGTCACGGTGGGAACCGGCGTGGACCTGGGGCAGCTTACCTTAGCCCACTTAGAACAGCTTCCGGCAGACCTTGCAGCGGCCCTGAAGCCCTACCTGGGCCTGAAGGGGAAGGCAGCACAGCAGGCGCTAAAGACCAAGCCCCTGACGCTGTCTGGGGCTGACGTCGACGCCTTGGACGTCATGGCGGAAGGGTCCGAAATAGCGCCGCTGCGGGCGGCCTACCAGCGCGCCACCGGCAAGCCGTTCGAAAGCCTGCCTGACGCCGTTCAGACTGTCTTGGCCAGCGTGACATTTCAGTATGGGGAACCCTGGGTGCGCTGCCCGCAATTCTGGGCCACGGCCGTTCATGGGTCTTGGCTGGGCATGGTGTCGGTGTTGGAAAACTTCGGGGACCGCTACCCGACGCGCCGTCAGCAGGAAGCCACCTATTTGAAGAACGCCCTGGGCGTCATTCCGAAGTCGGTTCAGGAACCGTTGGTCGCCAGCGAAGATGCGCCCGACGCACCGCACCCGGTTTAATAGCCTACCCGCCATAGCGGTGGGTCACAGGTCGATGACAACCCGAAAGCTTTTCGTGGGGTCGTAGGGAAGTTGTTGGCCTGTGGCCTACCGGTGTGGCGGTTTTCGTTCACCATTCAACCACGGAGTTACATTATGACACTTGCATTCATTCAGTCGCTTGAAGATTGGTATTCGGCGGACGTGCTGCCGTTCTTCAAAAGCTTTGTCGCCACCGAAGCCAAGGCGCTGGCACCAATTGCCACGCAGGCGGTCGCAAGGCTTGCTACGGAAGAAGTGGCAGCACTTGCCGCAGGCGGCAAGGACACGGGTCACGTTTTGGCCAAGGTCGTGTCCGACACGGCAACGCAGGCGGAAGCGGCTGGCATTCAGGCCGGTTCGTCTTCGATCTTGGCAGCGGTCGGTAACGCCGTCGCCGTCAAGACCACGCCGTAACGGCAAAAGGAAATTGGGGGAAGCGACATGAAACAGGTCATAGCTTTTGTGTTGCTTCTTCCGTTTCTTTCCGGCTGTGGTGCCATGGCGCTGCTGTTTCCAAATTCGAAAGAGTATAAGCCGGTCTACGCCAAGGTGTTTGACGAAGAACAGAAAAAGAAGGACGAAGCAGCCTGCCACGACGTTGCCGACAATTACCGACCTGGGGTCGACGTCGGCGGCACTATTCAAAGCGGAATTTCCGGCGCGGCCAGCAATGCTGGTTATGGCGTCGTTTACGGTTTTGGCCCGCCTGCGGCCGGTGCTGGAAGCAGCATGGTCAGCAGTCTAATGGACGGCCTGGGAATAAATGGTCTGAATTCCATTCGCGTACTCGTGCGGTGTTTGAAAGGTTATGCCGCAATTGACCACGCATTCATTATTGCCGATCCACACGACTAAGGGGGTAAAACCATGACACTACTTTCTGCGCTAGTTCCGACGTTTATCAAGAACTGGCTTTGCAACCCGGTTATCAAAGCGAAGCTTATGAAGTGGCTTCGCTGGGCTTCCCAGGGCGCTGGCACCTTCGTGCTGGTGAACACCTACCAGTACCTGCACCTACACGTCACCAGTCTGCCGGACTCGAATGCCGCGACCATTGCCGGGGTTTTGTCTGCTGCGGCGGGTGGACTTATTCTGTCGGTCGGCAGCGCTTTGTATTCCATGATCGACGCCGACACGGTTGACGCCAAAATGAATATTGTGGCGCTGACCGGTTCAGTTCATGCCGCCAATTCGAATACACTTATCAAGGAAGTGAAGGCGGCGACGAAGCAAATTTCCGCGCCGTCCGGCACACCTGAAGCCCTTGCGCAGCTAAAGGACGTGCTGGTCACGGGACAGTCATGAAATACGCCACGCTTGCCGTTCTGGTCTGCTTGGTGCTGTCGGGCTGTATTTCGGCCGTGGCCCACTTCATTCCTGACCCGCCAACGCCGGTCGTCAAGAAATTGGACTGCGCCGCGCTGCCCGTCTATTCCACGAAGGAACAGACGGACCTGCTTTTCGAATTGGACGCGGACGGACCGCACAGCCAGAAATGGCTGGAAGATTATGTGAAGGTCCGTAAGCTCTGTAAATAGTCTTCCCAGTGTCGGTGTTTTTTCGCCTTCACGCCGACATTACTTGGCCACCCCTTCGGGGGTGGTCTTTTTTATGGCGTCCACACGAAAGGCTTGGCGTCGTCCGGCTGGTATAGCGGGTGGTAGGGCTGCCCCGAATTCGACAGGCGCAAAGCATGCAGCGTTATGCCTGCGCCGGTCAGCATGTCCAAGACGGTCTTGTTGCGGTCCTGGTGGGTGCCGTGCATGCCCCAGGCGCAAACCACTAGCCCGCCATTATGGAAAGCTTTCTGCGCCATAAGCAGCACATAAGAGTCGTTAACGTCGCTGACGGGTTCTGGGTGCTTCTTCATAAACCACGGCTTGGTGGCGCGCACGTCGAACAGGTTGACGACCAATAACCGGCCGCAGCCCCAGGCCCTTGCGAACTTGATACATTTGCGAATGGTGGGGTCGTCCTTGGTGGCGTCGGCAGTCGAAGGGTTCAACATGATAAAGCAAGCACTTTTACGGTTTTCGACGTCCCATTCCCTGACAAGCAAATGCCGGTAGACGCCATTTTCGGAAAGCTTGGCTGTCCTGGTATAGGGCCTGAAGAATGTCATTGCGGTGCCCCGAACGCATAACTTATAAATACGATTACAATACCGACGCTGCCCAAGAATAGGCCAATGTAAAGCAGGCTGGCGGGTATACCTTCCAATTCCAGTTCGTGTGTGAAGCCTGCCATAAGGCAAGAAAACGCTGTGCCAATAAGCATAAGACAAAGGCCGGTTATAAAAATTATGCCCCCAGCGACCTGAATTTCGTAACCCATAACCCACCAATGAAAAAGGGCGGCCACACCGGCCGCCCTTAGTCATACGCAACAGGTCACCCAGAGTTACTGGGGCGGCCCGAAGGAAACGGAAAGCTGCGAAGCTTCCGGGTCGGTGACGACGACATGGCCGACGCCGGTCAGCGTGTCGACGCCGGGGGTCGGGTCGCCTTCGGCGGTAACGGTAATGTCGCATTCGCCTTTGGCCACGGGAACGACCAAGGCGGACAGGCCGTCCGCAGCAGGCGTCACGGTGGCAATGCTTTCGTCCGAAGACTTCCAGGCGGGCACGCCCACCAGGGCACGGTTAACGCCATGACGGTCCGTGGCGTTCAGTGTTGCAGCCGAACCGGGGCTGTCGCTATTGATTGTCAGCATTTTTTGAAGTCCCTTCCCGAAGTGAATGACCAGGGAATACGGGCGTCCGGGTTTCCGCCTGAGTTCCCTATAGCTTTTCGAAAGCGGGCCAATAATAAGCCAGCCAATGAATATCAAAAGCAAGTAAGCGGTAACGAACCCGCCGCTGAAAAGGGTCGACTTGTCGGGCATATGCTGCGCCTTTTCTGTTGGGGGAAAGAAACCCTGTGCCTATACATACACAGGCACAGGGTGGAAGCAATTTCAGGCAATGATACTGACGTCGCCTGCTTCGGGACCGCGCTTGCCCGTAACAATGGTGTACGACACCTTGTCTTCTTTCTGCGGCGGCGCAGCCTTGCCGTCGTTTACATTTTTGATATGAAAGAAGACGTCCGCCCCACCGTCAGCCGGGACAATGAAACCATAGCCCTTACCTTCGGCAAAGAACTTGACGGAACCATACAACTTTTTTGACGTAGACATGACAGACCCCTAAATAACGTGATTAAAACTTAACCGCAGGAACGCTGGCCATTTTCCAGAATGACACAGCTTTCGCCTTCGACTTCTTCTTCCTTGTCGTCTTTCGGGGCCGCCGTCAGAAGCGCCATGCGCTTGCCGGACTTGTTGAATGTCGAACAGCCCTTCGCCCCACCTTCCCAGCATGCCCTGTAGACCTGTTCGAATTCCGACCACGACATGACGGCGCTGTCCATGTTGATTGTCTTGGAAACCGAACTGTCCACATAATTCTGTGTCGTCCGCAGCACGGCGACATGTTCTTCCACCGTCACTTCGTCGGCGGTTTTGCCCTTCACGCCAAGGAAGCCCGCGCCGTAGTCGTCAATGGTGGTCAGCACCGGGCCGTTCGGGGTCTGCACCATGCGCTGGGTCGAATAGGAAAAGACCGGTTCCAGGCCTGAAGACACATTGTCGGCTGTCATGGAAATGGTGCCGGTGGGGGCAATGGACGTCAGGTGGGAATTTCGAATGCCGTATTTGGCAATGTCCTTTTGCAATTCCAGCGGCAGCTTCTGAACGAATTTGCTTTGCGGGTATTTTTCCTCGTCGAACAAGTGGAAGGCACCCTTTTCGACGGCAAGCTTCATGCTGGCGTGGTAGGCCTGTTCGGCCAAGGTCTTGGTAATGCCGGACGTGAACAGAAGGAATTCCGAAGACCCATAGACATAGCCCAGGGCTTCGGCGGCGTTGGCCAAGCCGGTGTAGCCAAGGCCCATGCGCCGCTTGTTCTGGGCTTCGGCCTTCTGCATGGGCAGCGGGTACTTGCTGCGGTCGGTCACGTTGTCCATGGCGCGCACCACGGCCGGAATGTCTTCGTTGAACTGGGTCCAGTTGAAGTCCCAGGCTGGCGCACCCACAGGGCGCGGCGTCGGCGCGGGTTCCAGGTACTGGACCAAATTGAAGGACCCCAACAGGCAGGCCCCGAAGGGCGGCAGGGGTTGTTCGGCGCACGGGTTGGTCGCCGCAATGTTTTCGCAATACCAAAGGTTGTTCATTTCATTGATGCGGTCAATGAACAGCACGCCCGGTTCGGCCCAGTCCCAGGTTGAACGCATAATGGAATTCCACAAGGACGCCGCGTCTATGGTGCTGTAGACCTGACCGTTCCAGCGCAGGTCGAATTCCTTGCCGTTCAGCGCCGCTTCCATGAATTCGTCGGTGACGGCGATAGAAATATTGAAGCCGGTCAGGTTGTTTGTATTTTGCTTGGCATTGATGAATTCGACAATGTCGGGGTGGTCGACGCGCAGCACGCCCATTTGCGCACCACGGCGGTGACCTGACGAAGAAGTTGCGCGGCACACCGCGTCGAAAATGGCCATGAAGGAAACCGGGCCGGTCGACTGCGAAGCCAGCTTGCGAATATTATCCCCCCGTGGACGTAATGTCGAAAAATCGTAACCAATGCCGCCACCCATGCGCATGGTCGCCGCCGCTTCTTTGGCGCGGTCCATGATACAGCCTTCGCCATGGACGAAGCTGTCGGCAATGGGGCCGGACACATAACAGTTCAGCGCGGTCACGGCTTTTGGCGAACCAATGGCGGACTGCACGCGCCCGGCAGGAAGAAAGCGTTGGTGAAGAATAATATCGCGGAACTGCATATAATGCGCGTCACTGTCCTTCAGACCGAACGCCACCCTGTTCATGGCTTCGCGGAAGTCTTCACCGGGTCCCCGGTACTTCATGGCATGAAGACTGTCGGCGGCGGCGGTGCGGGGGCCAATGTGCGGCATGTCTATGTTTCCTGTTTTTGGTTTTGGAAGACAACGCTGGGGCACCCCGCCCCAGCAGGGTTAAGCAGCGACGGCAACCTTGTCGGTGTCGTCAACCATACGCTGGGACGTGTTCTGGTCGGTGGTGAAGAACTGACCGTTGGCGGCGTCGAAGAAGCGGCCAAGGTGGGTCTTCATGACCCGCAGCGCCGTTCCACTTTCCAATTGCATGAAGCTGTCGACGGCGTCGGGGAAATATTCGTCAATGACGATGCGGAAAATAATGTCGAAGGCTTTGACGTTGCCGGTGGTCTTCTTCGAAATGGTCAGGTTTTTGACCGTGTTGTACCAGGGCGTGAAGACTTCCTTATAGAATTCCCACGTTTCCTCGCCCATGACGTCCAGCGGTTGAAGTGCCGACGCCCGCTTGACGCCGCCACCGCTGCGTTCGTAGCCACGGCCCGACACGGTCAGACAGCGCCCAAAGGCCTGCCATATGTCACGCATGCCGCGTGCCGCAGAAACATGGACAGGTTCCAGGACGCCATTCAGTTCCAGGACGTCAATAGGGTCCCGCATGGGCGCGGGCGGAACATGGCCCATGGGCTTGTTGGGGTCGGTGCGTTTCAGAAGCTGGGACAACACCGTGTTGTCGATACCGTCGTGGCCAATACGTTCACCAGCCACGGTTCGCATTTCTATGTTCAGGGAAGCAATGGCAGCGCGCACCACTGGGTCGTTTTTGCTGGCGGCAATTGCTATGGCGCAAAGTGCTTCTAGTTTTTTGAAAACCCGTGGGTCGGTGGTGGTGGGAATAATATCGGCAAAGGCAGCAGGCGTTGTTTGTGCTTTCTTGTTTTTCACTTTGGCATAGCCCTTCGACAGGCCCGCGCCCAGACCCGCGCGTGGGGAAGAACGCTATTGAAGTCCCAAAAATTACGCAACGGGGAAGCGGTGCGTATGTCTAACACGGCGGCGTCTGGGGCTTTGTCGAACCGGCGTGCAGCCTTTCCGTTTAGCAATGGCATGGTCGGGTAAGACGGCAGCATGCCATGAAGTTCAAGGGACCTACTGTGGGCAGCATAGGTCCCGCCCTAGTGCGAAAGCCAAACGGGGTAGCTGGGGCTGGACGGGCGTTGGTCCACCCAAGTGCGAATTGGTCAAGGTGCGGGCAATACCCCTTCGCACCTGCCTGTGGCTCCATACCTTGGGAAAGGGGTGGTGAAACGGCATATGCCACTGACCCTGCTGTTCCTTTACAGGATTGGCAGGGAAGGTGGTGCTATGCCCTTCACCACCCTTGGGTGGGTAGGACTGAGGAAATAAAGCCACCAACAGGTCTTGCGAGTAGCCAATGGCGCACGTATGTATGCCTGACACGGAAAGGCCCACGACATGCCCAAGAAAAGAAAACCGAAATTCCCCGCCGCTATTACGGTGTTCGAACGGGAATATGACGACAACCCCAAACGACTCTATGTCATGAATAAAAGCACCAACGCCCCATCGGAAGGTGAAAGCCGCTACCAAGCAACCTACAAGCTGGTCGGCGTCGAACTGGTCACCAGCAAATTGGTCGTGACCAGAAAGCAGGTGAAGTCGTGAACCGCGAACGCATGAAAGTCCTGCGCCAGTTAATGGTCACCCTGTCGAAAAGCAAAGCCAAGCCGGTGGTCGGCTTCAACATGGCGGACTTTGTCGAAACCGCCTTACCCGACCAAAGCGACCACCACTGTCAGACCACCGCCTGCATGGCAGGCTGGACCGTCATGGCCTTCGGCAGAAAGTCGGAAAAAGAACTGCTGAATATGAGCAATGACGTTATTTTCGGGAAGGCAAAGAAGCTGCTGGACTTGAACACAGACCAAGCCCTACACCTGTTCATTCCATGCGACCAAGACATGCACAACATGACACCGGCCGACGCCGTCAAACTGATCGACGCCGTCATGGACGAAACATGACCCAGAAAATTCGCAGAATAAACATGCCCGCGACCGGCACTACAAAAATTCGGCTGCCATGCGGTGACACGATACTACGCGCGTCGGTCAACGGACAAAATGCCATGTGGCTGCACACCATGGGGCACGTCGAAAGCGACCATGACCACCCGTGCCGCATTCACGCCGTGACCGACAAGGACGAAATGCCCCAGGGCATCGACTACGACAATTACCTGAATTCTTTCGACCAACTGGACGAAAGGGGCCGCACCATAACCATCTATGTCTTCGTGGAATATGAAGACGAAACCGACGAAGCATTCGAAGAACACCAGGAACGCGAAGACGAAATACGTCCCGGCCCAAAATACAGGACGCACTAATGGCCATGGACAAAAGCGACAAACGCGAATTGCTGGTAACGTTGCTGTGTGAATACCGCGACGAACTGCGGACATTGGCAATTGAGGTGCGGAACAACTTCAACCGCATTCAGGAAATTCGTGAACCAACCGCTGAAGTTGGACGGTGGGCGGAAGCCGCCGACGAAGACGAATACATTGTCAGCCGCGAACTGGACAAGGTGTGTGGACTTATATCAAATCTGAAGACGCTGCAAAGCCAGAAAAAATTCGCGGTCGCTGTCACCAACTTGG
>Ga0265314_10001201_pt1 | contig 29761 bp, 25 predicted proteins | sample 4126metaG_FD_203106 | JGI IMG/M metagenome (GOLD analysis project Ga0265314, IMG submission 203106) | Rhizosphere microbial communities from Carex aquatilis grown in University of Washington, Seatle, WA, United States - 4-1-26 metaG | ecosystem: Host-associated > Plants > Roots > Rhizosphere >... | reverse complement strand
AATTGGAAGAGAGTCACAAACGGCGAAAACAAGCCATCCAATCTCACACAAGGATCGCGAAAATACGTGAAAAAGCAAGCGGTTGATCATTACAAAGTCGAACTACTTGGCACAGTGCAGGTACCAATGATGTGAGTGCAAGAAACCGCCCCGATCTCTCAAGCTCAATCGGAGATCATCACATGATGCATTCCACACAGTCCCTTGGTTCTTTCGAAGTTCGCCAAGGAATTCATCAAAAAATCGCCGAGGCAAATGATCCGCAGCGATGCCGAGCAAGACCGAGCCAAGATTCATGTATGCAGTGGGTATTCTTAAGTTGCCGCAATGAGGCGCTTCGAGCGGTTGAATTTGCCTCCGGAAATCCACTGCCTTGATGTCGCTTGTCTCAAATTTGGTTGCGCCGAGTTGGGCATGAAAGACTGGATGCGCCTCCGTTACGGGATGAGCAAAATCGTAATGGACAGCCAGGAGAGGCTTTGCTTCGTGACCCTCTATTAGGAAATACATTACTTGCACAGTTGATTTCGTCATGGCGTCCAGATCGCACGAAAATGTTTCGTTGCTCTGTACGAGAATATCAACGAGTTTGTCCCGCGTAGCGCTAGCCTTGTAATTCCAACCTTTGAGATAAATCAGCGCTCTAACATGAACAGTTCTGTTTTCTGACGGCCTACTCTCGTAGCCAGTCGGATGCCGGGCTCTTACTGTAAACTTCGCATTGCGGCAGAGGGCACTAAAACGCATCCAAAGGCCGGTGTAGGCTGAATCGATCTCTGACTTGGTCATGTTACGTTAATAGAGACCAAGCCATGGACCCATTTCATCATACACATCGTTGCGGATTCGTGCGAGATCTGCTCCCGGAGGGAACCAGCTTATGTTGCCTTTCGAGTTGTCGAGACTCACCGGCTGCTTTGTAGCAACACAATAGTAGCCCGCTTTTATCTTCCGGTTCGCACTACACGGGCAAAAGTCGACTGAACGCCCGAGCTTTTTCTCTACGAGAGAACGTCCATCAATGCATTTTGCCTGCATCAGGAGATCATCGAGCTGGCCCCTCCACCACGCCGGCTCCCGATCCGTAGCAAACGGCCCCCGATAAAGAGCAGATTTGAACACATCCTGGATTTCTTTGTTGTTCTCGAACGTCGTGACTTTAATATCAAGATAGCTGGCAGCCGCGGTCCCGTTCACAAGCAAACCTGGAAAGCGAAGAATGGAATCATACAGCCAGTATCCCAGCAGGCAAGGGAGCCGTCTTTTAAACTCCGCGACATTCCTCTTAATTGCGAAGGGGAGGATTTCGGCAACCATTTTTTGGTCGCCCGAACCATATAGTGCAATCTTATCGACTAGTTCTTCATGCGCGACAATGTGCGCCATTACTGCTGCAGGTGTGCGTGGCCTCTTGGCTCCCCTCAACGCCAATACTTTCTGTATCGAGCCACGGATGGCAACAAACCCCTCAGCCAATAGTCGAACCCGAGACGCCATGTGTTCGGGGCTCTCAGAATCCAAGATAATTCGACCGTCCCCCCAGCTGCGCTGTCGGTCTAACACGCTGTCGCTGCAGCCGCGTGCGTATAGACAGATGGGAACTCCTAATTCCGCTGCCACTTTTGATATTATCGCTTCTGACAAGCCCGTATATCGGTCGGTTTTGGACAGGTCACGATCAGAAACGATTAAGGCGATGTTTGAATACTCCCTGCGAGAGAGCTCTTCTCGTATCGTATCTTCGTAGGGTCGCAAAAAGCTGGTCTGCAGTAATTTCGATTCGAACCTCGCCAATCTGAAGTCGCTCGGCAACGAAGCTCGAATGGCCGCTTCAATTGTTTTCCCAAAACGTTGGTCATCTTCAAACAGAACGATTGTGTCAGTCTTGCTGATCATGTTTTGCTCCTCCAAGGGAATTCCACTCGGAAACATGTTGTAAATCCGGCCGGGGCGTCGACTAATTCGATTCGTCCACCGACCTGCATAATAAGTTGCTTAACAAGACTCAATCCCAAGCCCATGCCTGATCCCAATGGATTATTCAGGCGCGACGTGGTTGTAAACAGGGGATCCCAGATGCGTTTTCGGAGGTTTGGGGGAATGCCGATGCCTGTGTCAAGGACCTCGATCGTGTGCCATTTCGAGTCGTTCCAACCTCTGAAAACGATGCGCTGTTGCGCGGCCGTGGTCTTGGCGGCTATGATAGCTTTTAGTGCGTTAGTATAAAGATTCAGTAGTATCCCGCTGTATACCGTGACAGGCATGGCGGGAACATCTACGTCAAAAGCCACTTCGCCTTTCACATCAATACCACGATCCTTCGCAAAGGATGCAAACTTCTCTATTATGCGACGTACTTGAGGGGCGGCCTTGAATTTGGAAGAGATTCCATTTTGCACCGAATCTATAAAGGTGCTGGTGTATTCCACATGTCCTTTGAACGCCGTGTAACTACGGTCTAGGGTCTCGGCGACCTGCCCCAAAGAAGGGTGCCTTCGAGCTAACTTGGTAACCTCATCGATCGCCTCCTTGAGCGACGCCATAATTCGGGAGGCCTCATGAGTCATAAATCCTGCCACAACACCCAACGAACTCATGGTTTCGAGCTTCCGCCTCGCCTCCCGGTCGTATTCTTCAACCTCCTCGAGCTGTTGGGCGAGCGTGGTATATTCCTCGATAATGCGGGACTTATCGGCCCTGGTTAGCGTGGAACTGCGCTCGATGTACTCGATTGCAGATCTGAAATCGGCGCGAGCGCTTTTGGCGGCCTCTCTTGCCTTTCTTTCCTTTTCCTCAAGAAGTCGGAGCTTGTCTTGGCGTGCCAGATACTCGACCCCCGCTCGTACAACCTCAACTAGCTCCTGAGAAGCCCGGTTTTCCAAGAACCCTTCGCGGTCCATGGACGGCGTAAGATCGTCCTGCTGCGACGAAACAGATGGGGGCTGTGACTCCACAAACACCGCTCCCACTAATTGGAAATTGCTCGGGAGGTTGAGCATTGGGTTGATGGCCGGATCATGAAGTTCTGCTTTTGAGATTGGGAACAGTTCCTTGGCTATCCCCGAGCGCCAATTGCGCTCATTGTGCGCCTTGTCCCGATCAAGCATCAGCCAATCGTCGTCTTCAAACCCGTAGGGCTTAATCCGAAAACCATGGTCCACCACAGCAATTCCATGGTTTTCCCGAACCCAATCCCAAGCATCCTGGCCATTTACTTCTCGGCCATGAAAAACACCGGCACGGCGCGGAAAGAACCGAATGTCCGCAAAGAATCCGCTGGATATGAATATCTTCTCCAGTGGGATTGTGAGAGGTTCGACCTCGGTTCCATCGTAGAAGGAAACCTTGAAGGTGAGGTTCTTCTTGTTCAGGTCGACAGTCAGTCGAGCCCACTGGTGTGAGAGAACCGTTTTAGCTAAATCCAACTCTGACTGACTGGGTCCATCCTCCCCGGGCAACGTGACCCGGAAGCCAGGGTCGTGTGACCGTCCATTCACTACGTGTTTGAAGCGGCCGCGCTCCAATCCTTCCAAAGGAGAAACGATTTTAAGAACACTCGTTCGGAACGACGTGCTTTTTGCGAAGTCACCTCCGTTTTTAAGGCGCGTGACTTTCAGTGTTGTGCCGGTCGCTTCAGCATCATCGACCCGCCATAGATGATAATGAATAGCCGTCCCATTTAGGTCCGAACTTTCATCGATCTTTTGCCAATCAAAATTGGCAAGCAGTCGTGTTTTTTGGTTTGTCTTCTCGTCCAGTGCCACGGTATTGAGCTGGAGAATGTTGCCAAGGAACCTTACAGCGAAGCGCCCAATGCCTTTTTGGCCAGTCAATCGCCGCATGTAGGTCGGCGACGTGCGTTCATCGGCCTTGTGGGACGTAGCGATGCGCATCCACCGTGTTGCAAACTGCTCGAAAGTCATCCCGAGCCCACGGTCCTCAACAATCAACGTTTCTTCCCCGTCGACAAGGCGGACATCGCAAGTTGCGGAGTCCGCGTCGTAAGAGTTCTTGACCAATTCAACCAACGCCACTTCCGGACTCGCTACTAACCGTTCGCCCAATTCCTGAAGGAGTCTACCTTCGGTTTGGAATGATATTTGGCCTTCTTTTAGTGAAACCTCACTCATTTGCTTTCAGCCAATCAGCTAGAACCGAGTTGAGCTGCTGGACTTCGACTTTCTTGAGCGATTTCGCATGCGCAACAACTCGTTTTTCAAAGTTAAAGTTTACCAGGTATGATTGGAGTGTTCTTAATGACACCCGCTGCCCACAATGGATGCCATAGACCGAACCGACAGATTGAGCTCCGATCGAGTTGATCAAGACTTTGGGCCCAAATTCTGTAAAACCGGAGTGGAACAGCAGGTCTGGGATAGGCGCTGTTTCGAAGGCGTACCACGGATCCTGGTTAAGGCATGTGTAAGTCTGCCGATCCGCTGCAGGTATAGTGCCCAGATAAGCTTTTACTCTTGAATTGATCCTGGAACCGTTTGATCTTATCAACCAGCAGCGACGCCCGGCCTCGACGAGATGCTTAGCGAATGCCGCTCGACTTAGCTGTTTTAACTGGCGCGGTAGACACCGGAGCGTCGTGACGCAGGGGACAACATCGGTTTTTTTGAGGCCGGCATGAATCCGTCCCCCTTCAGTCAAGGTGAAGATTTTCTGAGCGCCAGGGCTCATCCCCCGTCGGCCCCATATTTTTCCGCGTGGTTCATGGCGAAGAATGCCCTGAGCACTTCCGCTTACTCCGTTGCGGCGTTGAACACTCAAATCTGGAAGAACGTCATAATACTGCCACTCTTCAGAGGTTCCCTGTTTATCGATCAAACTAATGGACGCCGTGGTCAACACTCCTTGAAAAATCGGCTGTTGGAATCGGTATATCGAAACATTCCACTTTCGAGAGTGGATGTAATCCCGGATGGCGGCCGCAGACGGGCGCGAGACCCATTCAAATGGAATGATCAGGGCGACGATTCCAGAATTGCAACTCTTGATGAGCCCAAGAGCCAGAAAATAAAGATAGAGATTTCCGTGGCGGTCCAGCTTGATTCCCAAATCTTGGTTGATCCGCTGTATGGTCTTTTCTTTCCACGGTGACTCTATATTGTGATGCCGTACATAAGGCGGATTTCCGATGCAGGCATCGTATCCGGTTGGCTTATGAAGGAAGGCGCAGTTCGGGCAAATTCGGGCATTCCTCGGCATTCGGAGTGTCTGCGCTGCTTGTCGGTCGATTTCAACCCCAACGTAGCGACCGTATGTCCCCCCGACTGCGAATCGACCATCGCCAGCCCCCAAATCAAGAACCCGGTCAAATCGGTTCCTTTTTTGGCGCAAAAGATCCCAAAACAAAGCGATTGCGCTTGGCGGTGTCCGGACCTGCGATTCACGCAATTCGTATGCTGTTTTTGCGTGGCTCATTTCACTATTTGGCGATTTTCTCGACTTTGAGGACAGGAAGCAAGGTCCTTTCTTGATCCTAGGTAAGTCGCGGATAGGCCGATGCAGACCCGAGGTTTCGGCAGCGTGGGATGGACGAGTTTTCTGGAGGCCGTGTAGTCGGCCTCCAGAACACCTCGAAAGGGACGTCATGTGCGGTTTGTAGTCGTGAAACCCAGATCTTTGGCTGCCAAACCGATCCAACTTCAGTGCCGATTGGAGGTCGGGGGAGTTCGCTGACGCCCGAGTCGTCAGGGACGATGCGGCAGCTTCCAGGCCGACTTGGATTCCTGGCTCAAGCGCACTCGCAAGCTCGTCGGCTCCCGCCAGGATTTCGCGCAGGGGACGCCATCGCCTTGTATCCCAGAATGTCACCCTCCGCACCATCGAGGCCGGCACGGTGATTTTCGATGACGTAAGCTGGCGCCCAGTGCCGGAGCGACTGCGGCAGACCAACCACAGGCGTGAACGACTGCTACTCTCGTCCTTGGGAGTTGGAACCGTTGCGCCCGTGCGTACACTACCAAGCGATTGGCTCTGGCAAGATTCACCGCCGGCCACGGGATGCATTCTGACTCTTCCGCTCAAGTGGCGGGTCAAGTTGATGATCGGACTCTCACACCTCCAAAGGGTGAAGCTCTCAAGGCCGCGACCGAGGCTACCTGGACAAGGCAACGGAATCGTTTGCGTTTCGTGCTGCTGTAAACCATTGGAGCCTGAGTTTTCCAACTCCTGGCGATCCGGGCTCATGATCTGCTTGATCCACATAGAGGTCTGGATCGAGATCGCTTTCCGAGAATCTCATCTGGGTTATCTGCCGCGGTGTTCGGTCTTGATCGAGCCAATCCAGCGGTTCATTTTGTCCTCAACGCTGGCGCGCGGACTGGCAAAACGCTCACGCGATTGCGCGATTAGCTTTTCCGTACGCCCGATGTGGTTCTCCATCGGCGGAAGCATTTTCGCTCGGAATGGCTCCTTGTTGGTCCCGCACTCCAGCACCTTTACAGCCGCCTCATACCGGTCAAGGTCCACGAGAGCACTCGCCGTGAATGTCTTGCCCAGTTCCTTCTCAATTACCTCGGCGTCCGTATAGCCGATGCGAAAAGCGATGAGTGTTCCCACGTTGCCAAAGACGGCCTGGCGGACCGGAAGCGGAAGCTGGTCGATGTATTGGTGGGATAGGTTAACGGATTCTGAGCCGGTCCGGGACGTTCTGACCTTCGGCTCAATGTCGATCAGGCAAGGCAAGGCTTTCGCTTTGGGACAGGAAGGCAACCCCGTCGTCGTCTCGCCTTCGTGGAAGCAGTTGGAGTCGAGGAATTTCATTATGGAATCTGTCCCGTTGGATTCCCTGAAGGTGCAGTTGAACGCCTTGCCCAAGACGCAGAACCAAGAAGCCAGAGCGGCGGGCAAGGACCTTCGAAAGTACGTGCAGAATCTACCCCACGCGCCTTCAAAGCGAACGGCATCGGCGGCGGCCCCTCGACGAGTGAGATTGGCTGACTCGGGCCGGAGTCGACCCGGGGTTCTTCTTGATTTCTATACGGTCCTCGCGGCGACTAATACGATGGTATTCCAATCAGATACAACCTATTACGTCTCAGGCACCTGCACATTATCCGGGACATCGGTGATCGAGGGTGGAACGGTCATAAAATACACGAACGCCAATAATGCGTCCTTGAGCTTTCTCGGGCCGGTAACCTGTGCCACAAGTCCATATAACCCGGCTATTTTCACTGCGAAGGACGATGATTCGGTCGGTGAGAAGATCACGGCCAGCACCGGCGCTCCGACCAACTACTACGCGACGGCGGCCTTGGTCGTGAACTCAGGCCCCTCTGACCTCAAGTTCCTGCGCGTTGGTTGGGCGGCCGAAGGCATTCTTTACCAGGTAGCGAGCGGCTCCTCCAATAACCTTTCGCATAGCCAGTTCATGTATTGCGGGCAAGCGCTCCTTTCCTCCAGCCCCACTCTCTACGTGCGCAACGCTCTTTTCTACAACGTGCAGACCAATTTCAGCACGACGACCACCGGGATCATCGGCCAATGCGAGCATCTTACCGTGGACATGGCAAGTCGCCTCAACGGAGCAGCGGGACTGACGCTCAATGTGACCAACAGCATCCTGGCATCGATCACCAACAGCAGCGCCTACAACGGGGCATTCAATGATACCTATGCTCCGGGCACCGCCGGGATATTCGCGAGCGCCGGCTCAGCGCTCCATTACCTACCGACCGTGAGCCCTTCGCGGGGCACGGGGACGCCGAACGTTTCCAGCCAGGTGCTGACGGACCTCGCGAGCTTTGGCACGACAGAGATGCCGGTGGTGTTATCGAATTCGACTATATCTTTGGCCACAACGTGGCTACCACAAGTCGCACGAGGGAACAGCGGGAGCCCGACCAAGGGTTATCACTATCCTGCCCTCGATTATCTCGCCACTGCCGTAACCCTGCAGAACACCCTGACCTTGAGCAACGGAGTGGCGGTGGCTTTTGCTGGTAACATCGGACTGACCTTGGGAAGCGTGACGACGCTCGTGAGCGAGGGGTTGCCCCAACGGTTGAACCACCTTGTTCGCCATCTCGCTGTGCAGGAGCAAGCAAAGGCCTGGGGAGCTACACCAAGCTCGTTTACGATGTTCGCTATCACTCAGAGCACTCCACTCCCCATTCTTCAGGCGCGTTTTACGGAAGTCTCCTTGTTGGCGGACTCCACCGGGAAGCGTTCCTTCATCAGTGGAGGAGCTGGCGCGGTGGTGGGCCAGCTGGCACTCAGCGATTGCCAGGTGAGGTCCTGGTATCTGAACCTCATCTATGCATCATCATCGGGGATGAGCATTTCCATGACGAACAATCTCTTCCGGCGTTGCAGCCTCTCTTTCTCTCAGCAGGTGCTTCCAGCCTATTACCCGATTACGCTGACCTTCTACAACAACCTGTTTCTCTATGGCACGACGACCTTGAGCTACTTCGATCCGAGCACGACCTGGACAGCCAAGGACAATGCGTTCGACAACGTGGCCCTCACCTGTGTCACCAATATCGTGAACCAAAACAATGGTTACATCAATACGACGGCCCTTGGCGGGGGCGTGTCCAACGTGGTTGTTGGGACCTTCACTTATGCCAACGGTCCTCTGGGAGCTAACTACCAATCGAGTGCGAACTTCGTGAACGCCGGGAGCCGGCTCTCCGGGAACGCCGGCCTATATCACTACACAACTCAGGCTGCGATTCCGCAGACGAAGGAAGGCGCCACCGTCGTCGATATCGGTTTTCATTACGTGGCCACGGACAATAGCGGCCTCCCGCTCGATACCGATGGGGATGGCGTAGCGGATTATGGGGAGGATAGGAACGGAAATGGGATAGCGGATGCCGGCGAGACAAACTGGCAAGTCTCTGGGAATGGGACCACCGGGGTCCCAGGGCTGCAGGTATTTACACCCATGGAGTGAACACGAGAGTGCATTAAGAGGAAACGTTATATGAAACACTTCAGGATTTCCGTCTGCATTGGCAGTGGCCAGTCTGGTCTGATCGAGCAACCAGCCCGCAAGCGGAGGGTGCTGGGAGAAATGACTCCTGATCTAATATTATGGATCCTCCTAGGTTGGGGAATGATCCACCACGAACAGGTTCGAGGCTGCGACGCCGGTAACTGCCCGATCCCAGTTGACACTTGGTCGGAGAGCGTTGAAGCGCAATTCTCAAAATCGTGGGCGTATTCCGCACCATCTCAGCCTCCGACCGGGCCCACGTTTTGGTGGCAACAGTGTACCAAGACTACCCACGTGTCATTTACTACTCCCGATCCATGGTGGACCAACGATGAGACACTTCTCCAAGAGTATCTAGACTCAGCTGTTGACCAAGCGCAGGGCGGTCAATGCAGTTGGAACGTCTCGAGCACAACAACGAGTGATGTTGCACACTGTACCTCCTCTGGCGAGTGCAACGACAATTACACTCTGTCAGGTGGGTATCAGCCAGAGGAAAACGCCGGATGCTTTCAGATAATTATGAACGACGATTCCGCTCAGATGGTTCGCTACTTGTCTTTATACCAGATGGAGGTCGTAGAATCGAGCGGACTCTCATTTGATCACACAACATGGGAGTCCGACGACGGATGTCTCTATGACACGATTGACTACGATTACGGCAAGCCATTCGACAATAAAGCATTGCGTTCGCAGATAATGAAGCGGCTTCCAGCTTTTCCGCCCGGGGATGGCAATTTTGCGCTAGGAGGTGCTACGGCCTCCTATACGCTCTCCGTTCGACAATCCTGTGGCGATGGAACGCGAGCGAGATATAAGTTTGGGCTTTGGACCGACCGGAATGTAAAGTATAAGCTCAGCTGGTATGAGGTGACCACGGATCCCTGTGGTGGCTCAAAGAACGAGGAAAAACACGAGAACATCACGGGTAATGGCACGTATCAGTATGGCACGGTGCACACCATGGAGGTGCCGGAGTGGGATGGCGCATGCCAACAAGACGGTTCCCGGATAACGACGATACAAAACCTTACGGCTACCATCGATCCAAGCTCGGGAGGCGGGACTTCGACATCTGCCGCGCCAGGCTCAAGCACCCTTACCCAGGGCTTGGGACCCACGGCATGTGTTTCCGGATGCGGTGGCGGTGGCTCGTGCCGATTTTCATGGGGTCCGGCTATGTCACTGGCACTTGGTGCCTCATCCTTGGGTTCGCCGGCCGGAGATCTCTATTTTAACTCAGACTTCGTCTCCACTAATCTGGCGAATCCGATGATGCTTGATTTCTCAGGGAGCGATCCAGACGTCGAGGTCATCAAGGTGAATAGCGCTATCGCGCAGGTTATGGCGCCGCAGGCCCTCGCAAACGTGGATTCAGTGACGGCCTTCAAGTACCGGATTCGTTTCTACTACCTCAATCAGGTGGGCACCACCAAAGGTGGAGATGGACTCTATCCTCTCAACGACCCGAATAATCCGTTCGTGACCTGGACTGTCGAAAACCCGGACGCGTCGACGAACTCGTACAACACGCTAAAGATCGCCGAGAGTCGCCCAAGCACCGCGGACAACGTTTACACATACACATATTCAGCCTTGGATGGCAGCTGGATGCTCGATGGCCCCGGTGGGCTGCGTGAGGACAAGTGGACGACCACGATTGATGTGGGGCAGAATACTCGAACGGTAATCTCCGAGGTTCGACCTCAGGGCGGATCGGACGTGCTCAAATCAACGCGAGTATACAAAACCTTCACTTGGGGCGAGGGCTTAATCCAGGATATGGTGGGCGACGGCGCTTCGGCACAGACCAGCCTAACGTGGTTCAACGACGGCGGTTCGCTGACGAACGGCCATCTACCGATCCTTTACAAGTTCGATCAGAACGGGCATTGGCAACGGTTTGGCTACGATGACCAAATGCGTCCTACAAACTCGGTGAGCCAGTTTCTCAATGTCTCGACTAATGCCGCCGATTCCCAGTGCCGGGTGATTACCAACAGCTATGCCGGATTGCCCGGAACCCAAGACGGCAATACAAATGTCGCCCCGTTTACGGCCGTCGTTGACCCTTACACGCCCCGGAGCACGACGGAACTACTGCTCGGAACGGTGATTTCTCGCAGTTACACGATTATTGAGCCGACACGCAGGCTGTTTCTCCGGTGCGTGCAACCCAATTCTACTTGGGTTTCGACGGACATCAACTCGTTATTAGCCGGAAAATACCTCGTCACGACCAACAACTATTATACGACGGGCAGTTTCTCGAATTGTGTTATGAATACCGATTTGCCCGACGGGACGCGAACGGCCTACATCTTCAGCAGCTCTGGCAGCGGTGTGAATGCCATCCAAACCAACGTGACTCTCGTCGGCTCTGTCGATCCCGGTTCTCAGCTTGTACACCTCACGAATATCTTGTCAGGGAAGGTCACGACGGATGTTATAGATTATCTCGGACATATTCTTTCTCACACGGTCACGGACAAGGCGACCTCGACGGTGCTTGATCAGGATACCTACAGCTATCTCGACACATTCTCGAGATCGTACACCGTCACCCACCTTAACGGGCGGAGCAACACGGTGCAATACTCCTGCTGTGGCATCGACAACACCACGGACGAGGACGGGACCATCGCGCAGTATCAGTATGATGCTCTGAAGCGCTACCTGGGCACGACCATTACCTCCTATAACCCCGTGTTAATCAAGACGAACGTCCTCGATGCGGCAGGCGAGGTGCTCGCCAACGTGCGAAACGGCACCTTCACCCAGTGGTACTCATTCGACCTCGCTGGTCGCATGGCAAGCGAGACCAACGCTTTGCTCGGTACCACCTCCTACACCCAGACCTACGATGGCTCCGGACAATTGGTGAAAACGACCACGTACCCCGACGCCGGGACCCGGATTGAAACCTACGCTAAGGACGGCTCTCTGGTGTCAATCGCCGGTACGGCCGTTGCCCCAGTCAACTACACGTACGGACTTGGGACAATGGACAGCGCTTCGCTCCAGTTCCGTGGAGAGGTTCGGCTCGCCGCCGATGGCGGCACAAACGAGTGGAGCTGCACTTGGACCGACTTCCTGGGCCGGGATTACAAAACGGTTTATGCCGCGGCTAGCGGCACCCCGTACCGTCAGTCGTTCTACAACAACCGGGGGCAGCGTTCGAAGGAGCGCGACCCAGACGATGTGCGCACCCTCTATCAGTACGACTCGGAAGGTCGGGTTCAAACGACGGCCATCGACATGGATCGCAATGACACGATTGAGCTTGGTAACGGAGCGGGCAGTGATCGGGTCACGCAGCAGCTCTGGGACGTGACCACTTATTCTGGCTACCCAGTTCGACGAGCCCAGACCTGGGCGTATACCACCGTAGGTTCGGCTGCGACCAATATTATCGCGATGTCGCAAACCTCTACCGATGGCTTGCGTAGCTGGCAGACCGTATATCGGGACGGTAGCACTCCGGTCACTACAGCAAGCGTGACGAGTTACGGTGCCAACGGCGCTCGGACAGTCACTGTGACCCAGCCGGACAATTCGACGATCGTGAGTCTGTATTCCTATGGACGGTTACAGTCGGTCACGCGCAAAAACTCGGGCGGGACTCAAGTTGGCAAGACCACCTACGCCTACGACTCCGCAGGACGGCAGATCACCCTTACCGACGCCCGGAACGGTGCCACCAGTCTGACCTACAACAACGCCGACCAGGTGGTCACCTCCACCGCTCCGGCCTCGGGCGCTGGGGACCAGCGGCAGGTAACCACCACCTTCTACGACACCATGGGTCGTGTGCTAGGTCAGCAGCAGCCCGATGCTTCAACCACCACAAACTCGTACTATTTGACCGGGCTACTGAAACAGACCTCCGGCGCCCGCGTTTACCCGGTATTCTACATGTACGATGCCCAGGGCCGCATGCGGACGAATCAGACCTGGCAGAGCTTTAGCGCAGGCACTGGAACCGCCACAACGCGCTGGAATTACGATATCTACCGAGGCTGGCTCACTTCTAAGGAGTATCCCGATCCTATCACCGGGTTGCCCGCGCCAAGCACCAGCACAAACGGGCCAAGTTACACCTATTCGCCGGCGGGCCGACTCGCTACTAGGACTTGGGTCCGTTCGGGATTGACCACAACCTACAGCACCAACACCGCGGGCGATCTGTACACCATCACCTACAGCGACACCACACCCGGCACGACAAACACGTATGACCGCCGGGGAAGATTGGCGACGGTCTTCCGCAACGGAATTACCACAACGGTTGCATTCACCGATGCCGGTCAGCCCTTGACGGAGAGCTACAGCGGGGGGACATTGAATGGACTCTCGGTGAACAGCACATACAACGCGTATTTGCAGCGGGACGGCGTGACCGCGAAGAACGGATTAACCGTGCTTCAAAGCGCCAGTTACGGCTACGACACGGCGGGTCGGCTCTCAACCGTGACGGACTCGCCATTCACGGCCACCTACGCATATCTGGCGAATTCGCCTCTGGCGCAGTCGATTACCTTTGCCCAAAACCCTAGCGGCATGGTCACCACCAAGACCTATGACTACTTGAATCGGCTCCAGTCGATTTCCTCCAAGGGCACCGGAGGCGGGGCCACGAATCCCCCCGCAAGCTATGGATATCAGTACAACTCCGCCAATCAGCGCACGCGCATGGCTTTGGCTGACGGGAGCTACTGGATCTACCGGTATGACTCGCTTGGACAAGTTATCTCCGGCAAGCGATACTGGGCGGACGGAACACCTGTCGCCGGGCAGCAGTTTGAGTACGGATTCGATGATATTGGGAACCGTTCCTCCAGCAAGACGGGTGGCGATGCCGCCGGGACCAGCCTGCGATCGGCGACGTGCACACCCAACAAGCGTAATCAGTATGATTCGCGCACGGGAACGCGCTATGTCGACGTGCTTGGCCAGGCAAATCCAACGGCGGCAGTCACGGTCAACGGGAACGCCGCCTACCGACGGGGCGAATATTTCGATTACGCCCTTAACATTCCCGGCAGCAACCTAACCTACCAGACAATCACGACAACCTCTGGATACGGAGCAGGTCAGAGTCAGACGGGTTCGGTATATTTCGCGACTTCAACGGAGCCATATTTCTACGACAGCGATGGTAATCTGATCTCCGACGGTCGTTGGACCAACAGGTGGGACGCGGAAAACCGTTTGATCGAGATGGTGAGTCTCACCAATGCCCCAACGGCCTCCAAGCGCTGGCTGAAGTTTGAATACGATTGGCAGGGGCGGAGAATACTAAAAACGACTTGTGTCTGGACCAACAGCGCTTGGTCACTCGTCCTGTCGAATAAGTTCCTTTACGACGGATGGAATCTGCTGGCGGAACTGAACGGCACCAATAACTCAGTGATCCGAACCTATGTCTGGGGGGCGGACCTCAGTGGCTCCATTCAGGACGCTGGGGGTGTCGGAGGACTTCTCCTGATAAAACCTGCTTCGAGCCCATCCCAGTTCGCAGCCTATGACGGCAATGGGAACGTTGCCGCTCTGGTCGATACGGCAACCGGCAGCACCAGCGGCGTCAATGAATACGGCCCCTTCGGTGAAGTCATTCGTGCCACCGGCCCCATGGCCAAGGCCAATCCCTTCCGGTTCTCCACCAAGTATCAGGACGATGAGACCGACCTGCTTTATTACGGGTATCGCTATTACAATGCCAGCACGGGAAGGTGGTTGTCTAGAGACCCCTTAGAGGAAGCCGACGGCCCAGCCATCTACACCTACACTCAGAATGACCCTGTGGATTTCAGCGATCCATTTGGTCTGCGCACTTGCCGGTTTACTCGGTTCGATTTTGAACTCGGTCAGTTCATGAAGTGGATACCGGGCATGGAAGACCCAACCAAATATGGGAATATCGCCTTCCGTGCACAAATTACCCGCTGTGATGCTTGTTGCAGTGGGGGCCGAGGAAGTGGCTATGACGCCCAGGTTGCGGTGGGGGTGGCAGGGAAAATCGAGACTCCCAAGGTGCATCCGATAAGTTGGGCGCCGTTCATATACCTACAAGGCGACCTCTCGGCCAATTTCAACGTTAACCTACAATACAACTACTGTCCTAATTCCTGGAGTGGGGGTGGTTGCGGCACAATTCAGCTTGGCGGTAAAATTGGCGTGGATCGCATCATTCCTCCGTCATGGAGCGTTTACGGCGGCGCTTCTGGTGGATGCACGCTCTGCGTAAAGGCTGACCAGCTTTCGCCCAAGGTTCACGTAACTCTGAAATGCTTCCTGGCAGAGCAGGTGCATCTTGGCATTAGATTTGGGCGGCGAAGTTATTCTCACGTTTGGCTGTGGCAGCAGTCCACGGATGAGAATGAAATCAATAGCTTTAGCGTTGATTAAGGGGGGCACATGCCGCTTTTCTCAACAGTCTCGCATAGCCTGCGGGCTACGCGCTGGCGTTTCCGTAAGAACGTTGTCGATTTTCAGAGTCGGTCTCGCTTGATTGAACAATTGCGTCTAGCGCAAGGCGGCCGAGTGGGCAAGGCCCAACCGTTCCAAATCGGAGATGGAGACGGGGTTCTGAATGCTCAATACCGGCTGGCAATGGCCCCACGAGAAAGGCCCCAGTATTTTGAATACACGGTGCTAAACCCAGGAGGAACTGTGTTTGCCGTCGCTAACGGCATAATTGGTTACCGGGACTCCAACAACGTCTCCCATGGTGTTGTCTTGATGACAACCGCGCGCGGAGAAGTCATCGGCCACTATGATTACCTGGGAAACAGGGCGACAATGGAACTATCGGGAGGCGGCACCTTGCTCTTGTGCCAGTGGGAAAGCGCAACCCGTTCAGATGCCTCTTCCGCTGTTATCTACGCGGACACTGCCCAACCCTCTAACGAGGTTTGTAAGATTAGGGGTTTGAGTCGGAGTGAAGAATTAGGCGGCACCGTTCCTAAGTATGGCGTCCAACGCGGCAACGAGCTTTTGATGGAGGTTTACCCGGAAGGGCAGTGGGGATTCAATCCGTGGCGCATCTGGAAGCGGTTAGCTTGCGACACTATTCCCGTGATTGCGTATTCCAGTCCTCTCCTGAGTTTTGTCGGCCAGAACCCGGAGCTAGCTGAACGCGTAACGCTGGTATCTCTATGCGCGTGCCGCGCTCTTTCATGGCCCATTCTCCCCTTCGACGCCCCACTGGGTAATGTGTAATCCCTAATCGCGCAGTTCCCCGTCGCGCAGACGTTGGCCCAGCCCTTCCCCCGCGAGGCGGACTCCGCCGCGCTGGGCCAATGACTGCACTCCCCCCGCCGAGGCTCCCTCGATGAGCTTTCTTTCGCCGCCGCTCCACTGCGCTTTTTGTCCTGCCCGCTAATCCGCGGCCCTTTCCCCTACGCGGGCGGCCAGGCCAAACGCTCCGCTTCACTCACGGCTTGCAGAAACTCCCGAGCGAGCCAAAGACAAAGTTAGCTCGCGTGTCCGCTCGATAATGGAGGGGCCAGGGTTCGCTTGCTGGTGAGCCGCTTCCCCTGTCCCGTGTCGCGTTGTTCAGTTGTTCAGGTCGTTTTTAGCTTCTGCCGTTCGCCTTGCCCATCGCCCTCTACCGACCGCTGTTCAGCCGGGGGGCCGGGCGTGGTTCCTCCTGAAGGCAACCTCCACTGGCCGCCCCGGCTGGCGGTCTCTCGCGTGCGAAGGGCGACGGACAAGACGAACAGCAGAGCACTTAAAAAAAAGACCATGAAAACCAACGCGACAGACAGAACAGAGAGAAGGGCTCAAGAGCAATCCGAACAGGGGTTCAGGGCACAGCAACCGGCGGTTGCCAAATACATCGTGATACGGTGGAACGGCCAGGAGCAGGTAATCACTTTTCCCTTTCAGGCGCGCCATGCGGACATCGCCCGTTACGTGCGACAGGAGTGCGGTGACGTGCAGGCCATCAGCGCCGGGTTTTACATCAATGAGCCGGACGCCTTTTGGTGCGGTGGAGAGAGCGACACGCTCAATTTGAAATCACGACCGGAGGACCGGCAGCTACTGCAAGCGTTTTTCGAGAGCGAGGACCGGGAGCAATGGGATCTCACGCAGTTGTCAGCCCAGGCCCAGGCGCAAGCCAGAGAGGAAATGGCCGAAGCCGGTTGGTGCTAACGCCCGAAACAATCACAAACAACAGCTAAGAAAGGAAAATCATATGTTCAATACCATTATCAATCGCAACACTCGCACGCTGGCCCGCATCGAGTTGAGCGACGAGCAAATCAGGGCCAAGGCCCCGAGCGTGTTTGCCGCCGCTCCGCAGGTCGGGGTGTCCGAGCGGTATCTGTTCTTGCCTACCTCGACCATCGTCAACCGTATGCGCCAGGAGGGTTGGGCACCGGTGGAAGTCCAACAGCAGGCCGTGAGGGTTGAAGGCCGGATGGGGTATCAAAAGCACCTGATACGCCTGCAACGCCGGGACCAGATTGCCAGGCCGGGGGAATACACGCCGGAAATCGCGCTGGTGAACAGCCACGACCGCAGTTCGGCTTACCAGCTTCACACGGCGCTGTATCGGTTTATCTGCGGCAATGGGCTGATGGTCAGTGACACCGCTTTCGAGCCGGTGAGCATCCGGCACTCTGGCCGTGAGGCAGAGGAAATCATCAGCGCCAGCTTTGCGATGCTGGCCCAGCTTCCCCGGTTGACGGAGAAGGTGGAAGCGTTCCGCTCGCGCCAGTTGACCCCGGCAGAGCAACACCAGTTTGCCGAGCAGGCTTTGAAGCTCCGCTGGGAAGACTTGAGGTTCGCGCCGGTAGGCGTGGAGAAAATCCTCTGGCCACGGCGAAGCGAGGACACCGGGGCTGATTTATGGAGTGTTTACAATCGCGTGGAAGAGAACCTCATCAAAGGTGGACAACGCGACTGGCACCAACGCCGGGAGAGCGGCAGGCGCATTGGCCGGAGCCGACCGATTACCGGGCTGGATGAGAGCATCCGCGTGAACAAAGAACTTTGGAGCCTGGCCGAGGCATTGCGCACGGGCAACCTCACGCAGAACTGAATCACCACACGGGCGGGGTCGAACAGGCCCCGCCTTCTTTCCCCATGATGACACGTGAACGAATCGAACGGGCCTTTGAGCTTTTCGGGACAATCATCCCGGCATCGAGCGCGGACGTGGAGCGCAGGCGCACCGCTTTCAGGGCGACCTGCAAATCCGCAACTACAGCGCCCGCACCGTCAGCGACTACGGCTATAACCTCGGCTTGCTGTTGCAGTTCCTGGACCAGCGCCAGGTCACCGACATTCAGAGCGTGACCAGTTCCACGCTGGCCGACTTCCAGCGCTGGGTCTATTACCAGCCGACGAAGCAGGGGACGCCCCGAGGCGTGATGAACCAAAACGGCATCCTGGCCGCCGTCAAAAGCTTCTTCCGGTTCTTGAAAGTCGAGGGCTATCTGGCCAGCGACCCTGCCGAGGGCATCGAGTATGCCCGCGAGCCGCACAGTCTGCCCCGGAACGTGCTGACGCCCCAGGAGGCCAAGCGCATCATTGAGAGCGTGGACACCACCACCGTCTTAGGCTACCGGGACCGCACCATCCTGGAAGTGCTCTACGCCACCGGCATCCGCAACGAGGAACTGCGCAACCTCACCGTGGCCGACGTGAACCTGGAGGAAGGCTTGTTGCGCGTGAACCACGGGAAAGGCGACAAGGACAGGGTAACGCCGCTGGGCCAGGTTGCCAGCCGGTTCCTGGAAACGTATCTCAACGGCATCCGGCCCCAACTGCTGGGCGAGCGCCACAGCGACCGGCTGTTCCTCTCCTTCCGGGGCAACCCGATTGATGCGCATTCAGTCGGCGACCTGGTGAAGCGCCACGCGAAGCTGGCCAGGGTCAAGAAGCACGTCACCCCGCACGTGTGGCGGCACACCTGCGCCACGCACCTGGTCAAAAACAACGCCAACCTGCGCCACGTGCAGGACCTGCTGGGCCACGGCTCGCTGGCGACCACGGAGCGCTACTTGCGCCTGACCATCGCCGACTTGAAAGAGGCCCACGCCCGCTTCCATCCCCGCGAGAAAGCCTCGTAAAAGGGGCTTGTCGCCCGGCCCGAAAAGTCACACAATCGGCCCCAGTGAAAGGGACCGTGCCAGCATCTTCTTTTAGCTGTTGCACTGACCGCCGGGAACGACGGCCAGGACTCCCCGTTTGTCGCCGGCCAGACCGCTCCCGAAGCACTTTCCGAAAAACCGCCTGTTGCGCAAAACGTGCGTATTGGCCCGTAAACAGGCCACTTCCGGCGAAGTCGCGGACTACCAACTTAGGCCCCTTCGGCGAGGTGATCCGCACGAGCGGTGCAACCGCCGCTGCCAGCCCTTTTGGTTTCTCGACTAAATACACTGACATGGAATCGGGGTTACTCAACTTCGGGTATCGCTCTTACAACTCGAGCGCAGGAAGGTGGCTATCCAGGGATCCCATTGGGGAACTTGGCTTCCGTCTAGTTTTGGCTGGGCGACAGCCGTTCGTTGATGCGAGTTCGGACGATTTTTCACAGCGGCTGAACCAGTTACTCAAAGAGCCTGGTGGCCCGAACCATTACGGTTTCGTCGGTAATGACTCCCTTGACCACATCGATCCATTGGGGTTGCTAAAGTTCGACGGGTGCTCGTCCGACCAACAAACCAAATTGCAGGCCGACTTCAAGGATTACTGTGGAAAGCTTAAGAGCTCGCTCACCGACTGCTGCAAAAACAGGACAATCCCGCCGAAGTTGCAGAACATGTGTGACAACAGCCAGAACATAACCATCAAGTGTGAGGCCGCCAGCACGGGCAAATGCGATAAATCCTGCGGGTGGTCCATGCCAGGGGGGCAGACTCTTCACTTTTGTCCTAGCGGATGGGGTCAAGGGTGCGGGCCGCTTGGTTGCACACTGATGCACGAAATGACACACATGATAGGCCATGGCGGGGAGAAATGGCCGCAGCAGGTTGAGAAATGTTTCGGCTGTCCGTAACGGGGAAGCGTGGTCGAGCCTATGTGTTTCACCCCATGCCACTGCCGCGCTACGGTCGCACGTCTGGCCTTTCTCCTAAGTCTGTCGATTCTCTTTGCCTTCGTCGCCGGTTGTGTACACGCCCTTCATCCATACAATCAACCGTCGCAACAGAAGCTGCGCTTGCAATCGTTGGGGCCGCAGGAATACACGATCCGGGTCGCAGACAAAGCCGATTATTCGGTCCCAGCAGATGGCCGCGTCGTGGTGGAGGTTCCGCAACTTGACAGAGGATGTGCGACGTATCTATTCGGCGTGTTAAAGGTAAACGACTCTTCACCCTACGACGTTCCTGCCATCCAAGTGAAGAAACACGACAGAGCTATCCGAAAGCTGTCTCTGAACGATCTCAAGAAGCTTCCGACTGACACTGAAGGTTACCGCGTGGTGAAGGTTGAATAGGGATTAGTGTAGAGATTCCGGCCACACCTCAATCGGGCGGGGGTGGAAGTCTTTAGCGTCGTGAGGACGCAGAGAGCCATTGTAGCACGGTCAGGGATGACTAAATGAACGATAGATTCCAGAACTCCTGACATGGGTGGTGTGGAAAGTGGCCGCTTTTTAAGAATTCCAGCGCAGTGCGCATTAGCCCGCCGGGACCGGTTTTCGGCCTCGTGCGAAAAAGCGGACAGTTTTGGGTCCCCATGTGCATCCATGTCCAGATTTACAAAACGTCGGTAAACACTGGGACATTCCGATCTCCATGTCAGGAGTTCTGGATTCCCGGATTCTCAGCCCGTGTCTCAGAGCGTGTTTTGAAAATGGGTAATGGCCAATCTTAAGTAAGATACTTATGTTGTACCACATGAGCCCGGCGTCATAAATAGGGCGGATGCAAAAGCATCCGTACCCAACCGACCTCACCGACCAAGAGTGGAATGAAATCAGAGGCTTGGTTCCAGCACCCAAGGCGAAACCCGGCAAGCGCGGACGCCCACCCAAATTGGAGCGCCGCCAATCACTCTTCTGGGACACCAAACCCGAGAATATCGACCTCAAGAAGAACGCCCGATACGTGATCGAGCGGGTGCTTGATTTTGGCCGAGATTCAGAAGTGCGCTGGCTGTGGAAGCAATATACGCCAGCGGAGATAAAGGATACCGTCACTCGCTCGCGAACACCTACGTCCCGAAACCAAAAACCTATGGAGGCTCATGCTCAAGGACAAATAGAGCTTCGTTTTGACGTCTTGCCCCCAGCCACCAAGAAAGCGGCTGATTTTCTGTCCAAGGAGAAGTGGTTGGATACTGACGACTGGTATTTGGCCGGAGGCACGGCTTTGGCTCTTCAGGCTGGACACAGAAGGTCAGTCGACCTTGATTTCTTCACTACCAAAAAAGAGTTCGACACGGCCCAATTGCTCGGACATTTCTCAGGCAATCCCGACTGGACCACCGATGTCCACAAAGCGAACACGATCTACGGCACTCTCTGTAAAGCCAAAGTCAGCTTCATTGCCTACCCATTCTTCATTCCAAAGGCTGACTTCGTACGCTATGGCACCATCCGCATTCTCCAGCCACGGGATATTGCCGTAATGAAGATCGTGGCCATCTCGCAGAGGGGACGGAAGCGTGACTTCTACGACCTCTACTGGCTCTGCAAGAATCTCGAGCCTTTGAAAGAGATCCTTCCTCGGCTCAAGGAGCAGTATCCGTCAGTCGCCCATGATTACCACCACATCCTGAAAAGCCTGGTCTCCTCCAGCGGAAACGTACAAAACACTCTGGGACACGCTCAGCGCTGGCTAACACCTGGCACCCTTTTTATTTGCCAAGACGGCAACTTTGCCAGCCTTTGTTCTAAAGGTGTATGATATACCCTGTATGCGCGACTTAATTATTCGAGACAACTCTCGTGTTCATCTCACCAAACTCACGTCTGAAGTGAGTGTAAACGAGTGCAGCGATACGTTGCATTTTACGCTGCCAGGTTCGAACGTCGTTTAAGTCTCCCAGCCCTCTGGGACACAAGGCACCCAAACTCGCTTTCTGCCCTTGTGTCGTGCCTGTTGTTTCAGGTTCGATTGACTCGGTTTCGGATGTGCCGTCAGCTAAGGACGTTTCGATGATGAAGAACGGTTTCTTGGCTTCAATGATGAGTCTTTTGTCCCTCAGTGTTAGGTTCGATCCTATGGCGACAAGGATCTCCTTTTTGACCTTGGCATCGCCCTTCTCAAAGCGTTCACGCGCCGTCGAAGCGAATTCAAACGTCTGCTCGGACAGTTCCAGCCACCGTTGCACGCGGTTCCCTGTGTCACCGAGGGCCTCCTCGAGCCTCGCTTTGGTTTTGAGGAGTTCCATCCGCGAACGGCCATATTCCTCGTCTGAGATCAGGGCACCTCCTTCGTTGTCTGGGGAGGTTTTGAGCTTGAGCAGGCCGTCAAGACGGCGCAGGCAATCCTTGTATGACTTCTGCTGAGACTGCAGGACCTCGTTTCGGGAGGCCATCTCCCGCGCGTGCAGTTCGTGGAGATACTTGATGGCCCAGGATTTGAAGCGTTCCGAGATGTGAATCCTGGCAAGATACGCGTCAATCTGGCGATCCAATTCCTTCGCCTCTATCGTCTTCTCCCGGCAATGGGGATCCTTGCTCTTGGTGCAGTGGTAGTAGGTGTAGTGCAAACGGGTGGGGTTATTCGAACCACCCGTAATAGAAAGGCTTGGTAAGAATCTGGTAGATTGCGCTTCTCGCCAATGGTTTGCCGCCCATCTTGCGAGTTGGCCTTGTGCGGAAGCCCCATTCCAGATTGGCCTGTTCAAGGATTTGGGGCGGGCTGTATTGGCCGCTCAGCATCAGATCCCAGATGCGGCGGATCAAAGGAAACCGCTCAGGATCCTTGATCAGCGTGTTTTCCCCGGTCTGTCCGTTGGTGTTATTCAGGTAGCCTGCCGGAGCGACGCCAGGATACCAACCGTTTTGGATCTTCGTCGTGAGGCCTCTCTTCACGTTCTTGCTCAAATCATCCACGTATTTCTGGGCCATGCCGAATTCCATGTACATGAGGAGAATGTTGTCATCCTCGCGTGCGTAGCTCTGGGCCGGCGTTATGATCTTGATGCCCTTCTGCTTTATGGCCCAAATGATCGCCCCTCCGTCTACCGGGTTGCGGGCCAGCCTGTCTAGCTTCCAGCAGATGATGCCGGCGGCTTCGCCGCGATTGAGCCGTTGCATCATTTGGTTGAACACCGGCCGACCTGGATCTTTGGCGGATCTCGACTCGGTCATGATCTCTGCAACGGGCACATTCACCTTCGTCCCAAGCTGCTCCAACTCGCGGGTTTGCGATTCAATCGAAAGCACCTGCCGATCTTCGGCTTCGCTGGACTTGCGGCAATAAATGAAAAATCCTTGATTCGACATTGGGGTGATTGAACGGGATCGGCCTCGATGCTACCCATATTAACGTACCCTTTCCGTACGTCAATATGACCTACTGGATGCCAGGCTAAGGTCGGGTTCCCTCCGATTCAGGCTCCAGGAGGATTCCGAAAAAGCGCAGTAGGCGAAGGGCGATCTCCTGCACTTCATCGTCGGAAAGAGCCTTGCCGAATTCCTCCTGGTAGATGGCCTTGAAATCGTCGATGGCTTGGCGACTTAATTGTTGGGGTGTTTTCATATCCCCTAATCTACGCGGGCCTGGGCGACGAACAAAGACGGGTGAGTTTGCCTATCTCGGCAGGTTCTCCATGCGGTCTAATTCCGTGGTGATGGTCGAGCCGAGAAGAAGAAAGACATCACGCGGCAGGTGCCTGGCACGCTATCGTCCCATTATTGGATTTTAGTAAGGCAGACTTTCACGGGCCCGAAAGGCTCGGCGGTGTTTTCAAGTTTGCCGCTTCCGGCAAAGGTTCACCCCTTTTGACTACACGAGGCTTGATCTAATGTGGAACCCTGAACCGGCGCTCGGGGGTAATTCATTCACATGCATGGCTTCGCAACGTCTTCCCAATTATTTACTGACATATCGGAAACAGGCGGCTCTTTCCCAAGAGGAGGTCGCGTACCTTTTGGGGTCGCAAAGCGGCAGCAAGGTCTCTCGTTACGAGCTGTTCATCCGGGAACCGGGGCTCCAAACCGCTCTTGCCTATGAGGCGATATTCCAGCGACCCGTCTCCGAGCTCTTTCCCGGTGTCTTTGAAAAGATCCAAAATGCCGTGCGAGCACGGGCCAAGAAACTGGAACAGAAGGGATTTCGAGGTAAGGCGAATGGTTTTAATACCCGCAAGCGACAGACCCTGTCGGCCATCCTTTCCGGCGGCTCCGAGAAGCAAACGCATCAATCATGAAACCGCCTCGCTTACAAAACATCCGCGTCCTGGGGATCGCGCCATCGTCGCGCGGATTCGGGTTCGCTGTGATTGAAGGGAAGAACACCCTGGTAGACTGGGGAGTGAAATCCGTGAAGGGGGACAAGAATGCCCGCTCGCTCTCGAACGTGGGGAATCTCATCACCCGTTATCGCCCGGACGTGATCGCACTCGAAGCAATTCCCGTTAAAAGCTCAAGGCGTTCGTCACGGGTCCGCGCGCTCATGCAGGAGATTGTTACGTTGGCCGGGGAGGAGAGGATAAAGGTGAAAAGATTCGCGCGGAGGCAGCTGAACATTGCGTTCTTTGGGAGCGAACTCGGGACGAAACATGCCCTGGCTGAATGTCTTGCCGCCCGGTTTTCGGATCAGCTGGGCTTTCGATTGCCCCGAAAGCGCCGGGCCTGGATGAGCGAGGGCTACCAAATGGATATTTTTGATGCGGTCGCGTTAGCTGACCACTGGTTGCGGACCATAGGACAGGGCTGACGCCGGTACGCACTGAGACACGACGCGGTTCTGTGGTGCCGCCAGCATCCGTACCAGATCTTGACCAAATCCCCTAGATTAGGCGACTGGATATTGACAGACCGGCCACACAGGGTGTACACTAGCAGCAAGATTACGAAGAAAGAGCTCCCAGGCGGGTTCCGTCCTGCTCCGGGGCTTTTTCATTTTCGCGTCCTCCACTCTAGGCGGTTCCTGAGTCGGTCAAGGAAGAGGTGTTTTCCCGGAACCAGACGCTTCAGTAGAACGGAACATTTCCTGGGATTCGGACTTATGACCCCCGCCAGCTTATCCTCTTTTAGAAGGTACGCCACCAGACAAGCAAAATCTCCGTCACCGGTGACAATGACCGCCCGGTCGTATTTCCTCAGGTCAATCATCGCCTGGAGCACTAGTTCGGCGTCGCAGTTCCCCTTGATCTCCTCCTGCCCGGTCCTGAGGGTTGGTTTGAACACGAGCGTGTAACCCCAGTGTTGGAGGTCTCGGTAGAGCCCGCTCAGTTCCGGGACATATCCAAGGAAGAGATACGCGAGAGAAACGTGGTTCTTCTCCTTCAAGTACCAACCCCGTGCGCCTCCCAAACGGCCAAGCAAGCTCGATTCTTTCAAGGGGCAGATCGTGGCCATGCTCGAGCGCCACCCCTACTCAGCTCAGCAGATCCTGCAGCAACTCCGTCAACAAGGCTACGCTGGCGGCTACTCGATCCTCAAAGAGTTGATGCGCCAAATCCGGCCCCCACGCAAACCCGCCTTTCTTATGTTGGAGTTTGCTGCCGGAGAATGCGCCCAGGTGGACTGGGGTCAGTTCGGTTCGGTCCAGGTCGGATCGACGCGCCGACGCCTGAGCTTCTTTGTCATGGTTCTCCGGGGTTGGTTGTGTCCAGCCCGTTTCGAACTTTCCGACCGGGCTTACCCTGGTAATACTTAAGGGGATGCCTGAATTCAACCGCCTACTTTCGTGCTACCTTGAACGTTCTATGAAAAGGTAGTGAATTCCAATCCCGCAATGTCAACCTCTTCTAATCCTTTCCCAGGAGAGCCGGTCGTTCCTAAGTGCTCATTTACCTTCCAGCCCCTCGCTTTTCAGGTGCTTCTCGTGAAGGTTTATCGCTTTTTTGATAGTTGCAAAATAAGAATCAATTTCCCCCTTGGACTCGGCCAAGTCTGCAGCGAACTGACGATCTCGCTTCATTTCTGCAAGAATGTTCGTGCCAAGTTCGAAGCCAGATCGAATATCTGTAGGGTAATGCATCAAAATACGTACCCGGTTCCAACCAACTTCTGCGCCCTCGGACAGGATCGCTTCCGAGTGCTCCGGAAACATCTGTGCCACTATTGACGAAAAAACGACACCGCGGACAGCGTGGCCGCTAGGAAAGCCGTTCGTTTGATGTTCATTGTAGAAACTGGCAATTTCCGGAATTGGTCTTGGCCGGTGAAATGCCACCTTAACGGCATCAGTAACACGGTCCGTATCTCGTTGAACACGCCAGAGAAAGGCCCCGGTCTTTGGAAGGTTGTTACTTCGAAAGAGGTCTCCTATACCGACAAGGCGAACCTGGAATACCAAAAAAGGTGAAAAGTTCGTCTGTTGCACCAATGCTTGCGCCTTTTGAACAGCTGTGGCACCCACGTACATACGGATAAGCTCAAGGTAATCATTGGTCGCATTCGTCCTCGCACTCTCTAGCCGTGATCCCAAAAGGCTAATCTGTTTGGCAGCGAAGCCCGCGTTAGTAATATAAAACAGATCAGCTGCCGGCGAGAGCCTACACACCGACAGGATCAAGACAAACATCAGACTTCTAATCCGACTTCGCATCATACAACTCATTTTGTATTAATATCTATTTTCTGCATGGCAAACTGGAGCTGAGCCAGCTGCTCAAGATATCCCTTTCTGAAGGTGGCCATTATATCACTAAATGCTTTAGCAAATGCCACTTTATCCAGGCCTGCGCTTTTCAATTCCCTCACTTTGCATACGGCCACCTCATTCAACTCGAGATTCTTTACTGGGGCGCATACTCGATCCACAACAATTGCAACAACTATACAACAAGATAAAACGACGGAGACTGTGGGATGAGGAGATATCAAGAATGGTAGGAAGCCGGCGGACAAACCGGCCGCAAAACGGGTTCCATAATAGAGTTGCTTACACAACGTGATGTTGTCTTCAAAATCCTTACACTGCGCGGAAATGTTCGGATACTCATCCATATCATGGCCAGTGTCCGGTCTGCCCTCACCTTCTTCGTCGGCTCGCTTTAGCTCATGCCCTCCGACGGTCCCGGCTATAAATGCGCAGAGTCGCACAGCGAATCGGGCCGCAATCGGAAACACCAAAACAAATATGATCGTCAGCGCCGCAGCCGTAATGACGCTTACGGAAAAGGCATTCGCAGGCAAAATGTGAATAAGACTCATAACGCGTCAACGCGGCTTCCGGAAGTGGCCGATTACGTAGTAGGCGTAGCAAAGCAATGTGCCTATTGCAGAACCTAAAATGGAGCCCCGCCAAGTATTCGTCCGCACAGCGGCGAAACGGGGCTCAAGTTTGTCAGACGGGACGCCAGCTAACGAACCAACCTCAGACTGGACCTTGTTAATCACAGAGTCATGGCTGTGGAACAGTTTTCTACGATCAATGTGCAATTTTGAAAGATTCACACCCAATCCGTTGAGCATCCGGAGAGGGATTAGATACCCGGAGGTTGAATATTCTGATGCGTATATAAAAGTGATCTTTTCAAAATCCTTTGGGATTGCATATTCATCGTCACTCTTAATAAGAACAACTTTATAACCGTCCGCATACCCACCAATCGGGTTTTTCCAGGTTTGTCCTAACAGGACAACGTCGTTCGACAATGCCTCTCGGACTATCATAGTTGAATACGGTGACAATAATGCGAAGTCAATCGAACCATTGGCCAATCCTGAAACTACCGAATCATAGCTCGCACATGGAACGGCTTTCACTTGCTTATCGGGTAAGTACTTCCTGACAGCCTGACAGAAGGCATCAAGTCGGTTTGACAATGCGAAACCCTCCCTCTCGGGTGTCATCGCGACCGTCACGTAATCCCTTTTGGCTGGGTCTTGTTTTGCTAGTACTCCGCATTGCTCCAAGAGTCGGCTGTAATCTTTAAATAACAGCTGATCAAAGGCTCCAAGCGAGCGCTTCGCCTCTGCGACATCATCCCACCTCGTCCATTCCGCGTCTCTAATACTGAGAAGGTCGAAGTGCTCTTTGGGAAAAACCTTGGACAGATCCTCAGAAGATAACGTTCCCCAAGTGTCGACTACATTAGATATTAGGGACAAATTGCTTGATTTCCGCGCGATTAGCGATTCCCAGGGCATGCCGCGCCAATATGTTCCGACAATTTTAATTCTCGGACGTCCCAATGTCCCGACTAGGAAAGTGGTAAGGATTAAGCTCAAAACCGCGGAGAGCAGGGGTAGGAGAAAACCCCTTGATGCCATTCGGTTTATTAAGGCGTTCATAGGACGGCGGTTTTTAAAGCTGCGAAGGAGGTGTGGCTCCGGGTGCGTTCCTTCATAGGTTTTTCATTTCTTCGGGGATTGCAATTGTGCGCAAATCGGTGACCTCGTTTTGATCCGCCGGAGTTGGAAAAAGGCTCTTGAGCTCTTCCGGCGTGAGCGGTCTTAAGCTGCGGAGTTCCTGGCGAAGCTTGTCTTGCGTGAGCTTGCCGGGATCGGTTCCGATATCACTCTTGTTGGGCATATGGCCTCCTACATTGTTACCGTTTAGGTTGTCGTGCGCCGAATCTCCTGGATTAATTTGTCCTGCTTTTCATGCAGACTGACGATTTCGTGGGGCGCAGTGACACAGCCCCCGAGGAGAAGCACGGCGAAAACAGCCAATATGGGAATCGTTGTTTTCACAGCGGGTTGTTGGCGATAACCGCGGTTCTGTCTTTTGAACAGCACCGGTTCTTATGGCTCACTTTGACCCCACTCATTGGAGCCGAATCTTGCAAAATGGCGAAAACGTGTCAAGTCGGGCTTGTTCGCAGCACAAACCGTTTGGGTTGTTCAGACCTGCGCTCGGGGGTTTATTAATTGTCTCCCGTGAATGCTTGCCGGTAGGAAAACGGGAGGATCCTCGGCCTGGAGTCGGAAGCAATCGGATTCTACACGGACGTCGGCGAACGTGTGCGCACGGTGAGGTTGAGCGAGGACGTGACACAAGAACCAGGCGTAGGATTTCTTGGTGCTGAAGGCGAGGCATTGTTGAGCGCAAGTCTCTCGGAGCAAACAAGATTGCGTTATCGATCTGCATGCTTGGGTAAAACCAGGGTCAGAGCGGTGAATTCAACGAGACCGCATCCCAGCTGTGAGCGAATCCTCGTCGGTGAGCAGAATCTTGGCCGCAACATCGGCGGCAGGAGCAGCCGACGGAATATGCAGATTCCCAACTACCGATGGAATCCACCATTTTCCAGGGATACCACTCATCGGCGTCAGCACAAAACCGTCGACGTCGCGCCATAGGGCAATGACAAGACCGAAGTAGTAGAAGTCGGTCCACTTGATTGGATGGCCGGGGTAAGGTCTTTTGCGCCCCGGCACCACAGTAAAAGTCCAGTCGGATCGAGTCTTGTCTGCCGCAATTTCCAACAGGATCTCCTTAGCGACGAAAGCCTCACCCCTTACGAACAAAGGTCGTCCAGGCGTGCGTTCAAAGCGGTCAAAGTCGACCTCTTTGGCGCGAACAATGATCAGGCAATCTTTGTGAAGCAGGAGAACGATCATGAGGGGATTCGCCGACGGCATAGGATCAGGTCTGGGTCCTGTCGGTGCGGTGGTTATGTCGCCTTGGACTGATCTGGCACTTTCCGGGGCCAGTATGGAAACGCGTGCGGAGGCCGACCCGCTCTCGACCAAAGCGGCGCTCGCCGCCACGG
>Ga0265314_10001199_pt1 | contig 29774 bp, 17 predicted proteins | sample 4126metaG_FD_203106 | JGI IMG/M metagenome (GOLD analysis project Ga0265314, IMG submission 203106) | Rhizosphere microbial communities from Carex aquatilis grown in University of Washington, Seatle, WA, United States - 4-1-26 metaG | ecosystem: Host-associated > Plants > Roots > Rhizosphere >... | reverse complement strand
CGTCCCCCCTCGCTTCGCGGCCCCTCCCATTCCTCGGTTCTTGCAGGTCTAACTGCCCCTCGCCAAACGTTCTCCGCTCCTTCAGTTTTCTTCCTAAGTCCCCTGAATATCGGCTTTTCCGCGCGGTGTTATCGGTTCCCAAGCCCGTTTCTATCGCCTCCCCCCACCCAGTAACCCGGCCCCCGGGGACGGCCGCGCCCCGGGGATTCAAGAGGTTTTGGGAATCGCTTGAACCACGGGGGCCCTTACGGTGAAGCGACCCTGAAGGTCGCGATCCGGAGGCGAACTGCCGGCCGTATCGGGGTTCGGGAGGATACGCAACGCTCTAGGATGCTCCTGTCTTGGCGACCGGATGCCGAGGAGCAGGCCGTTACCCCTGAGGCCGTTTGCGCGACATGGTGTGTGTGGAATAGCCGTAGAAGGACTCGGCGCATTCCATGAGCGTCTCCGAGAGCGTCGGATGCGGATGCACGGACAGCGCCAGATCCTTCGCCGTCGCGCCCATCTCAACCGCGAGCACGCCTTCCGCGATCAGTTCACCGGCGCCGCTCCCGACGATCCCCACGCCCCAGATCCGTTCCGTTTGAGGATCGATGATCAGCTTGGTCATGCCATCCGGACGATCGAACGTCAATGCCCTCCCCGAAGCGCCCCAGGGAAACTTCGCAACTTCAATCGGTATATTCTTCTGGCGCGCCTCGGCCTCAGTCAAACCGCACCAGGCCAGTTCGGGGTCAGTGAAAACCACGGCCGGCACAACGAAGCCCCCGGCCTCGGATGATTCACCTATGAGGGTCTCGACCGCGATCCGCCCTTCCCGTGTCGCCTTGTGCGCCAGTAACACCCCGCCAGCAATGTCGCCGATTGCCAGGATCGAAGGATCGGCGGTCCGCTGGTGCTCGTCCACTTCGATGAAGCCCTTTTCGTCTCGCACCACCTTGGTGTTTTCCAACCCCAAGTCCTCCCCGTTCGGAACCCGCCCAACGGCCACCAACACTCGATCGTAGAGCTCCTCGACCACTTTCCCATCGGTCTCCATTTCAACTTTGATCTGGTGCCCTTTGGTGGCCATCTTGAGGACCTTGGTTTTCACCCGGACCTCCTTGAACGCCTTCTTGGCGTAGGCGATGACCGGACGCGCAAGATCCGTGTCGGCCCCGGCCAAAATCGTATCCAGGGCTTCGACCACCACCACCTGGCTGCCCAAGGTGGCATACACCGTGCCCAACTCCATGCCGATATAGCCGCCGCCGATGATCAGCAGCGACGCCGGGATCTCCTCGACCTCCAACGCCTCCGTGGAGGTCATGATCCGCGGGTTTCCCAGGTCAAATGCCTTGGGCATGGCGGGCTTTGAGCCCGTCGCGACGATCGCGTGCTCAAACTGGACGAACTGTTGCCCGTCTGCGGTCTCGACGCGCAGAGAGTTGGACCCCTCAAAATAACCACGGCCACTCAATACCGTGACGCCCCGCCGCTGGGCCAACTGGGCGACTCCTTGGGCGAGCCGGGTCAGCACTGAGTTCTTCCAGGCACGCAGCTTGTTGAGATCAATGGTCGGAGCGGCGAAAGTGAAACCACGATTCACGGCCTCGCGCGCGAGGCTGACGGTGTGGGCCGCGTTCAGCAATGCTTTCGAGGGAATGCAGCCCCGGTTCAAACAAACGCCGCCAAGCCGAGCGTCTCGCTCGATCAAGACCACTTTCTTTCCATGGTCGGCCGCGTAAAAGGCGGCGGCGTATCCGCCGGGCCCCGCGCCCACAACCGCAATCTCAGTTTTGATAGGTTCCATAATCCGTTTGCGTATCTCAGAAAAACGACGGCCTGCCTCAGGCTTTGCCCGTTTAAAATCACACTTTCACTAACGCTTCGTCGAAGTTCTCGAGCGCCTTCACCAGGTCCACAATGAATCGCGCGGCCTGCCCTCCGTCGATGACGCGATGGTCGTAAGACAGGGCCAAGGGCAGCAGGTTCCGAAACTCCATCCGGCCTTCGCGATGCACCGGCTTGATGGCGCCCCGCCCCATCCCAAGAATGGCGACCTCCGGTAGGTTGACCACCGGCGTGAAGTGCCCCCCGCCAATACCGCCCTGGTTGGACACTGTGAAACTGCCGCCCTTGAGATCGTCAGAACTGATCTTGCGGTCCCGCGCTTTCTTCGCCAGTTCCTCGAGGTCCCGCGAGATTTCAACCAGGCTCTTTTTATCCACGTCGCGGAGGACCGGGACGATCAGTCCAGCCGGGGTATCGACAGCGATGCCCACGTGGTGGTACGACTTCAGAATCAGATTCTCCCCGCTGGGATCCAGGCTTGAGTTAAAAGTGGGATGCTTCTGGAGCACAGCCACCAGCGCCTTGAGCGTGATACCGGTCAAGGTCAAGCGCGTGCCCTTGCTGGCATAGGCCTCGGCGTACTTCTTCGACAGCGCAATCAGGGACGTGACATCCGCCTCGTCGAACTGGGTCACGCGCGGCACGCTCGCCCAGCTCTCCGACATCCGGCGTCCGATAACCTGCCGCAGCGGCGAGAGCGGTGTAATCGTGATCGGGCCCCACTTAGCGAAATCCACTGGCTCGACAACAATTGGCGCGGGCTTTGCAGCAGGCGCGACCGCCTTGGCGGCCTGCCTTTGCAGTTGCTGGATATAGTTCCGCAGGTCGGCCATGACAATCCGTCCGCCGCGCTCACTGCCGCGCACGCGGGCGAGGTCGATCCCAAGGTCCGCCGCCAATCGGCGGATGGTAGGTGAGGCGGCCGCAGCGACATCTGGCTTCGTGGCGTCCGGCTCGGGCTCTTCCTGGACTTGAGCCGCGGGGGCTGCCGTTCGTTGAGGGCGCGGCTCCGCCTTAGGCGCGGGTTCGGCTGCAGGGGCTTCGGTTGCCGCGGGAGCAACACCTTCGGCTTTGCCGCCTTCGTCCACCCCAATGATCTTCTGCCCAACCGTCAGCTTGTCGCCGTTCTTGACGTAGATCCGCGTCACCTTTCCGGAAACCGTCGCCGGAATCGACGCAACCGCCTTCTCGTTCTCGAGGTCGATGATCGGCTGGCCCTTCTCGATAGTGTCGCCCTCCTTAACGAAAAGGTTAACGACGACGCCCGAGTCGGCGCCTTCACCGAGTTTGGGGAGTTTTATGTCCATGTGGAATTCAGGTTTTGTTCCGGATTTCGAGATTCGAGAATTAAGCTCCTCAGGTCGTCCCTCAGACAATGGCTGGGAAGACCTTTTCGGGATTCACATCCAAGTCTTTGATTGCGGTTGCCACTGCGGAGCGCTCGACGAGCCCGCGCTGAGCCAGGGCATAGAGCGTGGCAACGACGGTGGTCTCGGCGTCCACTTCAAAGAACCGGCGCAAATTGGAGCGGGTGTCGCTTCGTCCAAACCCATCGGTTCCCAATGTAGTCAAGCCACCAGGGACCCAAGGCGCGATCTGGTCGGGCACCATCTTGATGTTGTCAGACACGGCAACGAAAGGCCCCTGCTCGGGCCCAAGAAGCGTCTGGAGGTTCGACTTGCGTGGCGTCTGGGTGGGATGGAGCATGTTCCAGCGCTGCGTTCTCAGGGCGTCGTTGCGCAGGAGCTTATAGTTCGTGGCGCTCCAAACGTCCGCGCTCACGCCGTAGCGCTGCCCGAGGATTTGCTGCGCGCGAAGCGCCTCATTGATAATTGGCCCGCTGCCGAAAATGTGGGCTTTCACCTTGATGTCGCCGGGACCAGTCTTGAACCGATAAAGGCCCTTCAGGATCCCCTCCTCCGTCCCCTCGGGCATCGCCGGCATGGCGTAATTGTCATTGTACAGCGCCAGGTAATAGAAGATGTCCTCTTTCTCTACGTACATCCGGCGTAAGCCGTCCTGAATGATCACGGCCACCTCGTAGGCAAAAGCCGGGTCGTAGGTCAGCAGCGTAGGGATCGCGGTCGCGTGCAACAGGCTATGGCCGTCCTGGTGCTGGAGACCTTCGCCATTGAGCGACGTGCGCCCGGCGGTCGCGCCGAGCAGGAAACCTTTGGCCTTAATATCAGCAGCCAGCCAGAACAGATCGCCGATGCGTTGGAACCCAAACATCGAGTAATAGATGTAGAACGGGATCATGTGCGTCCCGTGGTTGGCGTAGGCCGTGCCGGCGGCGATGAACGACGACATCGATCCCGCCTCCGTGATTCCTTCCTCGAGTATCTGCCCGTCCTTGGTCTCGTGATAGTAGAGCAGTGAGTTCCGGTCCACCGGCTCATAGAGCTGGCCCTTGTGGGCGTAGATTCCGATCTCACGGAACAGAGCGTCCATGCCGAAAGTGCGGCCTTCGTCTGGAATGATCGGGACGATTTGGCGGCCCACACCTTTGTGGCGCAATAGCGAACCAAGTAGCCGCACGAAGGCCATGGTGGTCGACACCGAGGCTTTGGCCGAGCCGCGATAAAACTCGGAGAAGAAGTCAGGCTTAGGAATGTCCAACGCCGGAGCAACCACGTGGCGCGAGGGCAAAAATCCGCCCAAGTTCTTTCGGGCGTTGAGCAGATACTTGGTCTCCGCGCTATCCGCCGAAGGGCGATAGAACGGCGTGTCCGCCACCTCGTCATCGCTGATCGGAACGCCGAAGCGGGAACGAAATTCGCGGAGCTCCTTCTCGTTCAGTTTCTTTTGCTGGTGGGTGATGTTCCGGCCCTCGCCGGCTTCGCCCAGCCCATAACCTTTGACGGTCTTGGCCAAAATCACAGTCGGGGCGCCACGGTGCTCGACCGCTGCCTTGTAAGCGGCATAGACCTTTGCGGAATCGTGCCCGCCGCGGAGGAGCTTCTGGATTTGCTCGTCGCTCAAATGGTTGACGAGTTTGAGCAACTCGGGGTACTTGCCAAAAAAGTGGCGGCGGGTATAGCTCCCGGGCTCCACCGAGTACTTCTGGTAATCGCCATCCACCGCCTCCTCCATGCGCTTTCGCAAGAGACCGGTGGTATCTGCCGCCAACAAAGGGTCCCAATTCGACCCCCAGATGACTTTGATCACGTTCCAGCCAGCCCCCCGGAAGGCCGCCTCGAGCTCTTGAATGATCTTGCCGTTGCCACGCACGGGCCCGTCCAATCGCTGGAGGTTGCAGTTGATCACCCAGACCAGGTTGTCCAGGTTCTCCCGCGACGCCAGGGTCAGGGCCCCCAGAGTCTCGGGCTCGTCACACTCGCCGTCGCCAACGAAGCACCAAACCTTTGGCTCTTCGGTGCGGCACAGCTTGCGAGCTCGCAGGTAACGGTTGAACCGGGCCTGGTAGATCGACATCAATGGCCCTAGCCCCATCGAAACCGTTGGGAACTGCCAGAACTCGGGCATCAAATAGGGATGGGGGTAGGAAGACAGGCCCCCACCCTCGGCCAGTTCCTGGCGGAAGTTCACCAAGTGCTTCTCATCCAAACGGCGCTCAAGAAACGCACGTGCGTAAATCCCTGGAGAAGCGTGCCCCTGGAAATAAACCATGTCGGCCGGACGCTCATCCGTGGCCCCGCGAAAGAAATGATTGAAGGCCACCTCGTAAAGCGTGGCACTGGAAGCGAAGGTTGAGATGTGGCCGCCCAAACCGTTGTGCAAACGGTTGGCGTTAACCACCATCGCCATGGCATTCCAACGGATGTAGCTCTTGATCCGTTTCTCCATCTCGCGGTCCCCGGGCAGGGGCGGTTGAGCCTCGACCGGGATGGTGTTGATGTAGGGCGTACTGATCGGATGGGGGGCCTCAATCCCGGATTGCCGCAGGCGCAGCAGCAGCGAGGTGACAAACGAAGCGGCGGCGGTCGGCTCCTGCGATCGCAACGTGAGTTCGAGCAGACGCTCGATGGTATCGAGCCACGGGTCGGGCGTGCCAGCAGGGCTAGCGCCTGCGGGAGATACTGTGCTCTTTCCCGAGCTTGGGGTGATGGTTTCGCTGCTCACCGGTTTCAAATTCATAGTCCTGGATCAAGGCACACAGCCACCGCAGGGACGGGCCAGGGATCTGCCAGCGTCAGGGATTGTGCCGCCCGAGTTCGGGCGTTTGCCCAAACGAAGGCATGCTGTGTAATGCACTTCGCTCTGGTTGCCAACAGAAAACCCTCAGCGTCCGACCGTTCCCAAGCACCTGGCAAAGAAGACTTTTGCCCGCAGGCAACAGGCTAAGCTACACTAAAGCGCCTGTTGCACAACGAAATATGACGCGGCGCAAGCACCAACGCCATGAAATACGCTGACCTGACCTTGGCAACGCCCGCCGAGAACCTGGCCCTGGACGAGGCTTTGTTGGACGAATGCGAAAGTGGCGCTGGCGACGAGGTGTTGCGATTCTGGGAGGCGCGAGAACGTTTCGTCGTTCTCGGCTATGGCAACGAGGTCGTCAAAGAGGTGAACATCGAGGCGTGCCACGATGGGGCGGTCCCCGTCTTCCGCCGCACCAGCGGTGGCGGGACAGTGCTTCAGGCTCCGGGCTGCCTCAGCTACGCGCTGGTATTACGGATCGAGGCAGGTGGTCCGCTCGACTCAATCCCGGGCACCAATGCCTTTGTCCTTCAGCGTAACGCTGCCGCTCTGTCCAGGCTCCTCGGACAGGTCGTAACCGTCGAAGGCCATACGGATTTGGTTATCGCTGGACGGAAATTCTCGGGCAACTCGCAACGCCGCAAGCGACACGCGCTCCTCTTCCACGGGACCTTATTGTTAAAGATGGATTTGGCCATGGTCGGGCGGTTCTTGCGAATGCCTTCCCAAGAGCCAGACTACCGGCGAACTCGCCCCCATGCCGACTTCCTGACCAACGCCGGACTGGCGGCTGAGACCTGCCGGCGGACGCTCCGCGAAGCGTGGGGCGCCCAGGATCAAATCGGGCAGATCCCCTTCGCTCGGGTGCATGCCTTGGTGAGCGAGAAATATGGGGATCCAAGGTGGAACCTCAGAATCGACGCATAGCACCCGGCCGGCCGCCGATTTCGTCAGCCGTCCCGCGGCCAAAGCCGGCGGCGCGGCGAAACTTCGCACTGCGAAGCGATGGTCCACGGCTGCCCATGGACACCTATTTGGACGATAATCGGTTATTCCGAGCACTCTCGGAACCCAACTCCTTCCAGCCCACAGCCTCTCCGTCCGGTAGGTAGACCAAGTCGTTCGAGGGCGTCTTTGCGGCGGGCTGCCACTCGCGATCCAGGTGAACAACCGTCGTCTTGCCACCCTCGATCACCACTGGAACGGTCACTCGTCCGTAGCTGGAGGACTCGGCCACGACATTATACTGACCCGCTGGAATGGACACTGTGGAGGGCGACCCATCCATCACCCCCGTGTGATTGGGAACATATTCCACAATCTTGCCGCTTTGGTCGTGGATATTGTAGGAGGTGTGGGGGTAGTAAACCGTGTTCTCGCCGATTTCGTGTGTCTCGGTGTCGCTAAAGACCTGTAGGCGGCCGGTCGGAACGAAGGCCGTTGGCTGGCCGGTTGGGGTCGGGCCTACCGGAGCAATCGAAACCGGGCGGGTAGCACACCCTGGCAGCAGCGCAATCAGGGAAGCCCCACACATGGCGACGTATTTTGCTTTCATGTTACAATCTATCCGCCCTCGATTAACGTCCCATAAACGTCACATTAAAATCCGTTCAGAAGTTCCGAGCCGCAAATCGCCGTCGGACGAAAAGCGCTGGCGGTCATCGAGTGCCTGACTCCCATTGACCATTGCAGGATCGACTCAACTTCGAACTGGACAGGGTGCTTTTTCGGGAGCAAATCTCAGCATTATGGACGGGCGCTGCAATAGACTCGGAGAGTCTCTGCCTAGATCACTTCCAGCCAGGTCGACGACGCGCAGGTGGTTGTTTCCAATTAGCTCGCTGCTCCTGTGCCTCTGGCCGTTTGCGGCGTTAGCTGCCGAACCGACCTACGAGGGCCAGTCTGCAAGCCATTGGCTGGATCACATGGATGTGGCGCCAAATGGAATGCAGGAGACGATTAAGGCCTTCAAGTCGATGGGAAGGGATGCCGTTCCCTTCTTGATCAAAACTCTGGGCCGCAAGCCATCCAAGGTCGGCGAAGCGGTTGATGATCTACTCTACAAACGCCAACTGGTGGCCCACGTTCCCGAGGAGATGGCGAAGGCCTTGCCCAGCGCGATGCGAGTTGGGGACCGGCGTGGGCGTGCAGCCTTCCTCATCGGAGAGATCGGCCCTGAGGCGGAGGAGGCGATTCCTGCGTTGATGGCCATTTTGACCGATCAAAGTGAAGGCTGGCGGCTCGAGGCAGAGGTGCGAGATGCGCTTCTGGCGATGGGGGAAAAGCTGTCGACTCAAGTCCCGGTGCTCATTTCCTTTCTGGAAAGTGATGACCGGGAGACTCGGGGGTTTGGTATTAGACTTCTGGGAAGTGTCGGCCCGAAAGCCCGTGACGCCGTGCCCGCGCTTCAGGGGCTCGCCAACGCTCCAGACCAACGGGTGTCGCTTTCCGCGGCGCAGGCCCTCTGGAACATTGCTCGCCAAACGAACATCGTGGTTGCCATCTACGCTAGGAGTCTCCAATCCAAGGACTCAACCGTTCGACAGCTCGCGCTTGTCTACCTGCGCCAGATGGGATCGGCGGCGGTGGCGGCGAAGTCAGCGATCCAAAGCGCTCTAAGGGACCCGGACGACTCGGTGCGGCGCGAAGCGGAGCGAACCTTGCAGGAAATTGATCCAAAGCTGCTCCGGTCAAGTCCGGTGAACATCCCCCAAGAAACTGCCGCCGCGGTGGCAGGACTGGTCCGAACCATTCAGACGGGGGACTTCAGGAGTCGTTTCGCTGCACTTGAGGCCATTGCCGTGTTTGGTAGTGACGCGGCATCGGCCGTGCCCGCCCTGACCGAGGTCCTGAACGCCCCCCCGCCGGACCTTCCAGGCCATTTTGCAGCGATGGGCTTGATGAATTCCCGCCGCTGTGCGGCCCAGGCGTTAGCCGAGGTCGGGCCTGAGGCTCGCTCCGCCGCTCCGCTGCTTATCAGTCTCCTAACAGCGCGCGTGGACGGCAACCGAGCAGTCTACTGCAAAGCGCTCGGCCGAATCGGGCCTGAAGCGAAAGTTGCTGTGCCAGCCCTCCAAGCCGCGATTCAAGATGAGAACCGCGGCATCCGCTTGGCCGCGGCGGTCGCTCTCACCAGGATAATGCCCGAACAATGCTCGGATGCCGTGGCAGTTTTGAGGAGCCTGCAGAATGATCCTGAACTGGCGAACGTGGGGATCGTTGATAAAGACGGCTTGGTGAACACCAACTACGCGGATGCCCAGAATCCCGGAGCGATGCTGTTCAGACTCGCCGCGTTGGTGCCTCTGTGGGAGCTCCGTGTGGAAAAAGAATCCCCCGTGGATGCGATCATCCGAGAACTGCGCAAGCCAACAACGTCCGAGCAGAATTTCTATGTCGAACTGCTGGGGGACATTGGCCCAGACGCCAAGGCCGCTCTGCCTACGCTCCAAACTCTCCTGGAACCCCGCCAGCCGATCACGCTCCGTCGAGCCGCTGCTATTGCGGTCCGGAAAATCGACCCCGGCGAGGCCGCCGAGCTCGGCCTGCCCGGCACTCTGGGCTTGCCGTGATCGGATCGGGAAACGCCTGAAGCGTAGCCGAGCAGCACCTGTTGTCGCCCTGCCCGCTGCCGCCAAACCTCACGAGTTTTCAGCCTCCGGCCACGATCTGAACGATCTCAAGCCGGTCACCGGAATTCAATTGACGCTGAATGAACTCCGACGGGGCCACGGCGTGCTCGTTGTGCTCCACCACCACGCTCCGAGGACGGAGACGCTGAGCCAGGAGGAAGGTTTCAATCGAACAAGGCAGGTCGACGGCGACTCGTTTCCCGTTGGCGATGACAAAGGGCTGATCCATAGCCCGCTCACGCCGTGAGCGCCGCGTCCCAGTCTTTCCACACCGGCTCGTAGCCCAAACCTCGGATCAACCGGCCAACCTCCTCGGGGGAGCGCTCATCAGCAATCTGGAATTGGCCCGTTGCACGAGTGGTCCCCGCGGTAGCAGGAGCCCACTCGCTGGCATCTTCGGCCAGAGCCTCGATTCGTCCGCGGCGGGTCTGATGCACATTGGCGTCGCCGGCCCCGGTGTAGCCTCCCGGCTCCGTATGGCTGCCCGCACTAATGAGGGTTATGCCAAGTGGAATCAGACCATCGCGCAGCTTGGCCGGCTCTCGGGTCGAGAGGACCAAACCCACATCTGGCAAAAACAGCCGCAAGGCGCAGACCAGTTGGACCAACTCTCGATCGGCCAGGTGGGTAAGTGGTTCGAAATCGCCGGCGCAAGGGCGCAGCCGGGGCACGGAAATGGTCAGCTGAGCCTTCCAGCAATGGCGCAAGAGATAAGCCGCATGCGCGGCGACACTAATAGCCTCTCGGCGCCAGTCGGCCAGACCGTAAAGGGCACCGAGACCCAGGCGCCGAAAGCCCGCCTGATAGCCGCGCTCCGCGGTCTCCAAGCGCCAATCGAAATTGCGCTTGGGGCCTGCTGTGTGCATGTCGGCGTAAACCGCCCGGTCATAGGTCTCTTGATAAACCACGAGTCCCTCGGCCCCGGCACCCACCAGAGGGCGATAATCGTCAGTCTCCATCGGGCCGAGCTCCAACGAGATGCCGGGGAAATGCTCGTGAAGCGCATGAACACTCTCCTGAAGGTAACCGCTAGAGACAAAACGCGGGTGTTCCCCGGCCACCAGCAGCAGGTTGCGAAAGCCACGCTCGCGCAAGATCATTGCCTCCCGCATCAACTCCTCTTGGGAAAGCGTGACCCGCAAGATGGGATTGTCACGGGAGAACCCGCAGTACTTGCAGTTGTTGATGCACTCGTTAGAGAGATATAGAGGGGCGAAGAGGCGGATCACGCGCCCGAAGCGCCGCAGAGTCAGTGCCTGGGACCTGCGTCCCATGGGCTCGAGCAATTCCATCGCCGCCGGAGAGATCAACTGTGCAAAGTCCTGCAGGGAGAGCTGTGAGCGGCTCAGGCTATCGCGTACGGCGCTGGTCGAGGCGGTCTGGCTTCGGCGCGACAAGCCATCCAACGGCAGGCTATTGAACTCGGCGACAAAACTCATGAGCGCAAGGTAGCTTGGAAAGGACGAACGATAAAGGATGAACGCGTTGGCTTCCAAACCCTCCTGGCCCAGCACAAAGCTAACCGCTGATGGATCATACCAGGCGGGACATCACACACTACCCCAGAACCCAGGGCCTGCCACTTGGAAACCCGCAGATGCAGCAGTCTCGGCGGGTCGTGGTGGTGGTGCTCAGCTATTTGAGTTCTTCCCCGCCGGACTGCACGTTGTCTTTGGTGAACAGTCGGGAACCAAGCACGATCTCCTTGGGCACCTTCTCGCCGTTGAGGATCTTGAGCGCTGTGTCGATCGCCTCGGCGCCGCCGGTCGGATACTGGAAGGTCGCACTGAGAATACCTTGGCTGACATAAGCGACGCCTTCCTGCGGGAGTGCGTCAATTCCCACGAACTGGATGTCCTTCTCGCGTCCGGCGGCTTTGGCCGCCAAATAAGCGCCGTGGGCGCCGGGATCGTTGTGGGCATAAACCAAGTCGATCTTGTCGAAACGCGAGAGGGCCGACTCCATCTCTTTGCGGGAATCGGGCTCCAGCCATTTCATGTCAGCTTCAAAAATCACCTCGATACCGGAACCGGCGATGCCTTCACGAAAGCCGCTGTTGCGGTCCTGCCCAGGCGTGGAGGTCATTAGACCCTTCAGTTCGACGACTTTGCCCTTTCCTCCGAGTCGCTTGGCGATCCATTGGCCGGCTGCTTTTCCAATCTTCTTGTTATCGGCACCGATGAAACAGGTGTACTTGTCGCCTAACAAGCGCCGGTCCAGGACGATGACTGGAATGCCGGCGTCCATGGCCTTGGCGATCGGCTCGGTCAGAGGCTGAGCTTCCTTGGGGCTGATGATGAGGAGATCCACGCCAGCACTGACGAACTCCTCAACATGGGCGCGTTGTTTGAGGGTGTCGTTTTGGGCGTCCTTAAAAACAACTTTCAAGTTGGGGTGCTTGTCAGCCGCAGCTTTGACGTTGGCATTCATCTCCACGCGCCAGGGCTCCCCTAGGTTGCACTGGCTCATTCCGATGGTGTAAACGGATTTGGCCGCCTTAGGACCGCCCCCAGGCGCCGGGGCAGGCGAGTCGGACTTACCGCACCCGGTCATGGATGACAAGAGAGTCAGTCCGGCGCAAACCAATGCGGAAGAGAGCAGGAATTGGTGACGATGCATGGCCATGTTCTTCCAGTAAAAGAGCCGAAAGGTCAATGCCGAAAGGGTGTGGCATCGCCACTGGTGCACCCCGGACTAAGCGCAGAGAGCACAGGAATAAGAAAGGGACGACTTCCGCACGGAAGCGTTGTGAGCTCCGTGTTCATCGAGGTTGAATGCCTGGTCCATTGGGCTCTCTTCAGATTACCGCATGGGGTTTCAGCGCACCAACCACGCATCTGCCTCAGGATCTACGGCGGCGTTGAGCCAAAACCGCTAACACGATGATGACCCCCGTGAGCATCAGCCGACTCGCCTCCGGAACCGCGTTAATGCTCAGGATTTTGTCCAGATACCCGATGGTCAGAGTGCCCAGCATAGTGGGGCCGATACCGCCGCGCCCGCCGCTGAGACTCGTGCCTCCAATAACCACCACGGCAATAGCGGTGAGCTCGTAACCGGTACCGGCCTCAGGATCTCCTTGCTGTTCCTGCGCGGCCTGGCACAGGCCAGCCACCCCAGCCATCAACCCACCCGCGACATAAGCCAGGATCTTGGTGAGCGTAACCGGCACGCCGGAGAGACGCGCTGCTTCCTCGTTGCCACCGATGGCGAAGAGGTAGCGCCCCCAGCGATGTCGCGAGAGTGCGATCCAAGCCAGCGCGGCACAGACCAGAAAGATCACGGTGACCACGGCCAGGTTGCCCCCGAGAATTCGGTTGTCGATGAATCGAAAAACAGCGGGCACATCAACGTAGCGATAGGTCCCATCCGGATTCTTCACGGCGGTGGACACCTTCATCCCGCCGGAGACCGTTTTCGCCAGGCCGCGCGCGAACACCATCATGGCCAGCGTGGCGATGAAGGGTTGAATCCGGAACCACGAGATGATCCCCCCCGAAACGGCGCCACAAGCCATTCCAAAAGCCAGACAAATTGGCACGGACAGCAGCGGTGACCAACCCCAATGGACACTCATGAGGGAAAAGGTCACCGAGACCAGTGCCAGCACGCTGCCCACAGCGAGGTCGATGCCGCCGCTGATGATCACCAAACACATGCCGCAGGCCAGAATTCCAAACACCGAAGCCTGGCGCAGGGCGTCACGATGAGTGCCCAGCTTGAAGAAGGCCCCTTGGGCATTGAAAAAGCAGCCAAGCAGCATCACCAATACCAGGGCGCATACGGCTCGGCTGGCTGGGTTTGCCCATACGCGGCGGAGAACGCCATCGCTCTTTTCGGTTCGAGTGGTCATTGGCTGGTCGGTTGAAAATCGGATCAAGTAACTCGGCCCATGGCGGCTTCGAGGATACCCTCGGGTGTCGCGGTCTCCCTGGTGAATTCGGCGGTAAGCTGGCCGCGGTGCATCACCGCGATCCGGTCGCTCATCGCCAAAAGCTCCGGCAGCTCTGAGGTAATTAAGAGGATGGCGATGCCCTCGCTGCTTAGTTGGTTCATCAGTTGATAGATCTCGCGCTTGGCCCCGACGTCGATACCTCGCGTTGGTTCATCCAAGAGGAGCAGCCGCGGACGGATTTGCAGCCATTTTGCCAGAGCGACCTTTTGCTGGTTGCCGCCGGAGAGCGAGCCGACTTCCATCTCCAGGTTGGCTGCGCGGAGAGAGAGGGCCTTGGCCTTTTCCTCTGCCGCAGCCTGCTCTGAGGCGGGCCGCCGCCATCCGCCTGGGGAGAGCTTCGGTAGGTCCGCCAGGGTGGCGTTGGCGATGATCGAGAGCGAGAGCACCAGCCCCGTGGCCTTGCGATCGTTGGTCAGAAGGGCGACTCCCTGGGCGATCGCGTGGCGAGGCGATGAGATCCGTAGTGGTTGGCTGTCCAAGAGGGCTTTTCCGCCTGTTCCCTCGCCGTAAACACCAAACAATCCCAGGAACAATTCGCTGGCGCCTGAGCCTTGCAGCCCGGCCAACCCGACGATTTCGCCACGGCGGACACTAAGCGAGACCGAATCCACTATCGGCCGCGCATCCCGAGTCTTGCCGGCCACCGAGAATTGCTCGAGCCGCAGCCGTTCTTCGCCAGCCTTAGTCTGATGACGCGGAAACTGCTCTTCCATCTCGCGGCCCACCATCAATTCTACTAGTTTTTCTGAGGGGAGATCGGCGGCCGCCGCGGTGCCAACATGCTGACCGTCGCGTAGGACCGTGATGCGGTCGGCGATGCGCTCAATTTCCTCCATCTTATGGGTGATGTAGACAATCCCGCAGCCGCGAGCCTTGAGGTCGCGGACCAGATTGAAGAGCTTTTCAACCTCGGGCGCATTGAGCGAGCTGGTTGGCTCATCCATCACAATCACTCGGGCATCCCTGGCCAGGGCCTTGGCGATCTCCGTCAACTGCTGCATGGCGATGGGCAAATCCTCGACCCGGCGTGTGACATCGATCTCGATACCCAACTGGTCCAGGAGTCGTTGGGCTTGGCGCACCTGTGCACCGTCATCGACCAGACCGCCCCGGGTCAAGGCACGTCCCAGGAAAATATTGTCCGCTACCGTCATCGACGGTATCAGGGAGAGTTCCTGGTAGATCACGGCAACGCCGAGGGCGTTGGCCTCGAGCGGGGACTGCGGCCTGACGACACGGCCTTCGATCTCGATGGCACCTTCGAAATCCGTGTGCACCCCCCCGAGGATTTTGATTAGGGTGCTTTTCCCTGCCCCGTTCTCCCCGGCCAGGATCAGCACTTCCCCACCAAAAATGCGCAGGCTCACCTCGCGCAGCACCGAAACAGGCCCAAAACGCTTGCTGATCCCGGTCATGTTGACCAGGAGCGGGGCGGGCGTAGAACCGGCTGAATCCATTCAGTGAACGGGGGCCACTGTAAAGGCAACGCTCAAGAGAAGCAACGAGGCGAACGTGATGTTCAAGCGAGCAGAACCGCCCTCGGCACGACACGAATCCTCAGCTCGCCAGAAAAGGGACGGACGTGCGCCAAAAAGCGCCAAGTCAGGCTCTTGCCGTTGACGGGTGCCAGGTTCGAACCCCCGCCGCTTAAGTGAATGTTGAGGTGATGTGCTCACGCAATAGGAGGAAGGATCCCACCCCTCTTCATTCGTGACCTCGATCTGCCATAAACATCCGGTGCCGCACGGCGATCTCATTCTTCTCGCACTCGGCGCGGCGTTTTGGAATATTACCATAGTGCCAGCCTCACTTTTTAGGCCCCGGATAGGCGTTCGCGGCATCCGCAATCGGTCTGCGAACATGGAATCGATTATCAACCAAGAGGAACCCCTCAGCATTGGCGCCCTCGTCCTGTACGCACTGGTGGCCACCGCATTGCTCTCGGCGACCGCGAGCGAGAGAGTTGATTTTTCCTTTTCTCCACCCGAATGGCAGACGGCCATCTGTCTGCCTGACGACCCGGACAAGTCGCTGGTTGATCGCAGTGGCGAACTGCTCTACCAATACGGCCAAGGCGGGCGTGAGTTTGCCACTCTTGTCGGAGTCGAGGTGATTGGTGACGCGGCCTGGACGAAACAGGAGCTACTGTCGCCACGTGTGCCCATCGTACGAACCTTTCGCTCGTCGTCAGGGCTGGAGATCCTGGAGGAAGCTTTTGCGGTCACGGATTTGCCGCAGACCAATGCGCCCGCGTCGCCCTTGCCGCGCATCGATTCAGGGGGCATGAGCGGGCAGACGATCAAGCCCGTCGGTCCGGCGCGCAACGACATGATTCTAGTGCAGGTGAAGAACACAGGGCCACAGCCGCGCACCCTGCAACCGCGGCTGATCGTGGACACCACAATGGCCTTCGCCCTCAATGGCCAAAGGCAGAGAGTGACGGTCAACGATCACGAAACAATCACGTCGTCATTGAAGCTCATCGGGCTCGCCGAAGAGAAGGGCTCGCGGCGCGCGATCCAGCTCGAGGCGCTAACCGTTCCGCCGGGGAAGCGGGCCAGCTTCTTCGTTCTCTACAGCGGCGGAGGCCCCATCGTTGTCGAGCCGGCGACGCTCAAACAAGCGCTGGCGTACCGGGAACGCGCTGTGAAGTACTGGGACAAACCCCCGCTGCCGTTTGGACGCGTGACGGTGCCCGATCCGGGCATCCAGTCACTGATTGATTCGTCCATACGGAACATATGGCAAGCGCGCGAAATCAAGCAGGGGTTGCCGGTGTTCCAAGTCGGCCCGACCTGCTATCGCGGGCTATGGATTGTGGACGGATCGTTCTTGCTCGAATCCGCTGCGATGGTTGGCGCGGGCAAGGAGGCTCGCAGCGCCATCGCCTACACCCTCTCCCAACAGAAACCCAGTGGCGCGTTCGAGGTACTTAGCCCGCAATTCTACAAGGAGAACGGGATCGTCCTCTGGACCTGCGTGCGCCACGCCATGCTCACGCAAGACAAAGCGTGGCTGGAGTCCGTTTGGCCTAAGCTCGAGCGAGCCGCCGGTTACATTAAGGAACTCCGTCGCCGAAGCCTGGACTGTCCATCGCCGCTGTGCGCTGGTTTGAATCCTCCGGGAGAAATCGATGGCGGACTATCGGGCGGCGGCACTGGATTCAAGCGCCCGGAGTTCTCGAATGTCCACTGGAACCTGGTCGGTCTGCGAGCGTTCATCCAAGCCGCACGGTGGCTCGGCAAGCAAGACTCGGCCGCCGTGTGGCAGAGAGAATATGACGATCTATACGCCACTTTCCGCAAAGGGACCGCACGCGACACGTTTCGGGACCGCCAGGGCAATGCTTACGTCCCCATTTTCATGGCCAATGAAGGGAAGGAGCTCCCGCAACGAGCCCAATGGACTTTTTGCCACGCGGTTTATCCCGGGCAAATCTTCGCCAAGGACGATGAGCTCGTGGCCAGCACTTTAAGGATGCTCCAAGCCACAGAAAGAGAGGGCATGGTCTACGGCACCGGCTGGGATGCGACCGGTATCTGGAATTACTTCGCGTCATTCTACGGGCATGCCTGGCTCTGGCAGGGCGACGGGCCGAAAGCGGCGCAGATTCTCTACGCCTACGCCAACCACGCCTCGCCGACCCTGGTGTGGCGCGAAGAGCAATCGCTGAAGGGCGAAAAGTTCAGGAAAGTCGGCGATATGCCCCACAACTGGGCCAGCGCGGAGTTCATCAGGTTGTCGATCCATCTACTTGCGTTGGATCGCGGGGACGAGTTGCATTTGTTCGAAGGCTTGCCGGCCGAGTGGACCAAGCACGGCATGGTCACGAAGCTGGCCGGCATCGCTACGCCGTTCGGCCCTCTCTCCGTGGAGCTTAAGGTCACCGATGATGGAAGAACTGCTCGTCTGCATGTTCAACCCCTGGCCGACAACTCCTGTCACGGAATCGTCGTGCACCTGTCCGGGTGGGCCAGCGACGACAAAAACGCCATCATCAGGCTCGATCCCAGAAAGCGCCACGAACTCACCATTCCCATCCGGGGCGGTGAAGGTTCCTTGACAAAGCCAGGGCGAGAGTCGAGGGCGCTGCTGAGCATGCCATTTCGTGCGGTCTTCAACGAGCGAGACAGCCAATCAGCGCGCGCAGAAAGAGAGGGACCGAAGTGAACGCCAGAATCAACTTCTCCTACCTGTTGCCCATTTGTTTGGTGGCAAACCTCGGCGGGCTTTTGTTCGGTTACGACACGGGCGTCATTTCCGGCGCGATCGAACCGTTGACCGTCCGCTTTCACCTCAGCGATTTCATGAAAGGTTGGGCGTCGGGTTGCGTGCTCATCGGGTGCGCGGCAGGAGTGCTTTTGGTCGGGCCCATTTCGGATCGGTTTGGGCGTCGCTTGGCGATGTTCACCGCAGCAGGCATGTTCCTCGCCTCCGCCATCGGCACCGCCGTCCCCAATGGGATCGGAGCGTTCATCATTTTCCGAGTCATCGGCGGCTTGGGCATTGGCATCGCCTCCATCTCCACTCCGATGTATATCGCCGAAATCACGCCGGCGCACATTCGCGGACGCATGGTAACAGTGAACCAGATTGCCATCGTCGGCGGGATCGCCCTGACTTCCTTCATCAACTACGTTATTGCCGGGTCGGGCGACCAGGCGTGGCTCATCGAGAGCGGCTGGCGCTGGATGTTCGGCACTGGGATCCTGCCTGCAGCCCTCTTCGCTCTGCTGCTCATCCGGATTCCCGAAAGCCCGCGCTGGTTGATTGAGAGGAGACGCGAAGACAGAGCCAGGCAGATTCTTGAGAGAGTCGGCGGGGCCGAGTTCGCCCAGGCGGAGTTCGACGGTATCAAATCGGCGCTAGCCGAGGAGCAAGGCACATGGAGTGAACTGTTCTCCGCAAAACTTCGACTGCCGCTCCTGATCGGGGTTTTGCTCGCCATTCTCCAGCAGGTCACCGGCATCAACGTTTTTCTTTATTTTGGGGCAACCATTTTCAAGACCATGAGTTCTTCGACGGGGGTGGATGCGGGCCTGCTGCAGCAGATCATTATCAACGGCGCAGGGGTCTTCTTCACTCTCATCGCAATTGCCTCGGTCGATAGATGGGGCCGCAAACCACTGATGCTGGTCGGCGCCGTCGGCATGGGAATCAGTCTCATAGCGATGGGGGCCATGGCCCAAACCCTCAGCGATCCTTCCAAGGCGGCCGGGTGGATGCTGTTCTTCATCCTGCTCTACATCGGCTGCTTTGGCCTGTCCGTCGGCCCTGTGACCTGGGTCATCCTCTCCGAGATTTTTCCCACCGCGATCCGGGGGCGCGCCTTGGGCTTGGCGACGTTCTTCCTGTGGACTGCTGACTATGCGGTCACTCAAACGTTCCCGTTGATGGATGCAAAGGGATCATGGTTTGTGGAACATTTCAGGCACGCCTTTCCGTTCTACGCTTACGCGCTGTTTTGCGTCGTCCTGGTGCTAGTGGTCCGGTGTCTGGTCCCGGAAACAAAGGGCCGATCATTGGAGGAAATTGAGCGGAGCTGGGCACGGGCAAAGAGCTAGAGGCGTGGCTCGTGCCCTGGCCGCGGCTGGATCCACGGGACCAGCGCGTGGCCTGGCAAGGCTGTCCCAGACACCCCCGAGGGGTCGATGCCTGATCGATACCGGGCTCCTTGCCAAACCCGAATAACCTCTCCTATTCCAGCCCTCATCCTTTAGCCTTTCGGTTTGTACGGCTTCTCATCAAAATCGAGCTCATGCAAAGGCCCCTGTTACTCGCGGTATCGCTGGTCTCAGTCATCATTTCGAGCACGCGGTGTCAGAGCCAGTCACCAGCCGGAGTCGACCTCGCCATAGCGCGCAATGGCACCAACGCAATCGTTTCCTGGCCCTTTCCGTCAACCGGTTTCGGCCTTGAGTTTTCCACAAATCTAGACGGGCCCCACTGGCTGCCGGTTGCAGGAACTCCGTTGTCCGGCAACGGTCGCTGGTCGGTTACCGCGCCCACCATCCCACCAAGCAGCCTCTTTCGACTGAAGAATCACCTTCAGTACTTCGGTTTTTGGGCCGGCTCGGTCGCGGGCGCAGGATCCATCGCGGAGCAGCAAGGCTGCGCCAATTTCACTATGGGCGCCGGCCCGGGGGCTTCGGCGGACCAGGCGGTGGCCTTGGGGATGAAACTGATCTTTTTCGCGCCGGACTTTAGCGACCCCGCCATTCAAGACCAGCTCGCCGCGATTCGGCCTTATGCCACGAACATGCTGGCGTTCTTCACTATGGACGAGCCCGATTGCGTCGCTGGTGGAAGCACTACGAGATTCGATCAACTCGTCGCCTCAATCGAGGATCAAATCAGTCAGCTACATCTCTCTTTTCCGAACGTCCCGACCATGATGACGCTAGGTTGTTCCTTTTGGACGTATAGTAATTTTCGCATCCCGCGGGGGATTGATTTCATCGCGGTGGAGAGTTACGGGAGTACGGGCGATCCCGGCGCCACGCGAACGGAATGGCTAGCGAAGCTCAATCATTTAAAGCCCTTCATGAACAGCTCCCAGCGGCTCTTTTTGATGCCTGGGGCTACGGAAGGGTACGGAACTGAACCTCAGCTCATTCAAAAGGCAGACGACATTTACAACTACGCGCAGACGGATGCCCGAGTCATCGGTGTCTTTCCCTTCGACTGGTATAGTGAGACCTACGACTGCGCGAGTGCGGGCGTGTTCTGTGGCAATGGGGTGCCCTCCAGGAATTTCTCGATTCGCGTGGTCGGCAATCGAAGCGCCCGAGATTTGCCTAACCTGCGTGCGCGCTATGCGCAAATCGGCCAATCGATCCTTCGAGGCTCATTCCTGGATGTGGGCTCGGGCGGTCCCTCGGTGCAATTCCTAGGCGGCCCCAGCCTGCCGCGATCTCCCTGGGTGGGCTCTCAATCCGGGGGCCCTGGAGGAGGCACGGAGGTAATCAGCTTTTTCGATCCGGAACTCGGGGCCACCAACCAGGCGCTGCGGATCAATTCCGGCTCCAACGCTAATGAGTGGTATGTCGGGTCGCTGCAACTGGATGAACTGGCGGTCGGAGCTCGGTTCCGCTTGGTGGAATTCAGCTCTACAGGTAAAGAGAATCTCCTATGCTTGACGACGCGATCTGCGCCTTTGTCCCCAGCGCCGTCCATTACGCTGGTCAATGGCCGCTACAAACTCTGGAGCTATGTGAACTCCAATCGGGAGATCGCCGACATCGGCCCGGCCGAAACCAATGCATGGCACACCGCCTACCTCTACGCTCGGAAAGACGGCAAGGTGAGGCTGTGGTGGGACGGTGCTCTGACATTCGACGGCGTAGCGCCGCTGGTGAATCCGTTCAACGGATATGTGGAATGGGGTAGCGGCGCGTGGCAGTTCGACGCCACCACTACCGCGGACTTTGACTGGGTTGCCTACGGCACTAGCTTCTGAGCTTTTGTGACATTCAGGGTCATCATCGCACTCCTAGCCACTAGCTTAATTGAACTGAACGGCCGACTTCTGGCCGCGGAGGGAATGCCCGTCCGAATGCTCCTGCCGGGATTTGTCGTTCAAGAACTGCCAATTCGGGTAACTAATCTGGTCCAACTCGCGTTTGCTTCGGATGGGAGATTAGCAGCGCTAGGAGCGCAAGGTAGCATCCTGATATACGCGGTTGGAGATGGCGGTTCGACGAAAAGTGGCCCTCAGCTCATTCTCGCTGAGCAGAAGAGTTCAGCCCCAAGCACTATCGTGTGGGACTCGAGCGGTCTTCTCGTGGCTGGAGAGCGAGATCTCGGAATACTCCCCTCTCTGAATGGGTGGAAGGTTTCGGAACAGGCCACCATGCTGGCAAAGCTGCCGGAGGCGGACGGTTTTTCCCGGGCGGCCCCAAATTGTTTGGCAGCTGATCGGCAGGGAGATGTTTACCTTGCGCTGCCGAGTGGCTTCACGGCGCCTGAGGCCGCGAAACCGACCGAATGGACGGGCCAATCGAGCCGGGGACAATCCGGCAGCGTCTGGCGGTGGTCGGCGAAAACGCGGCAACTGGCAACCTTCTCCCAGGGGAAAGGCGAGATCACCGCGCTCGCCGTCAGCGCAAGCGGCGTCGTTTTCGCTGCACACCAGGAACAGAATCAAAGCACAGGGTCGATCGAAGTCGTGAACCGGATTGTCCAGTTGGCACCGGGGAATGATTACTCGCGGCCGGGCGAAAACCGAGGGGCTCCTTCAGGACCAGAGGCAGGAGCCGTAATTGAGTTCGATCCTCCCTGCCAGGACATTCGCCATCTTGGCTTCAACAAAGCGGAGTCCTCTAAGCCGGGAAACCGCGAGAAGAAAGTGTTCGGACCGGAGACCTGGAACGGCAATCTCATAGCGGCAGGACGTGCAAGCGGAACGCTATGGCGGATCCAACTTGCGGAAAACGGGGGCAGTTACGTCGGACGCAGCTCCGTCATCGGCCGATTTGCTCTGCCCGTCACGGCAATGGCAATCGCGCCCTCCGGGGAGCTTTACGTGGGCTGTGACGAGTCGAGTCGGAGCCCGGGGTCGATTCGGCCAAGCCGCGTTTTCAAGATCTCGTTCACTGGCCATGACACACCCCAACCGATGCTCGCCTGGCCCCAAAGTCTCACCGAACTGGGCCTGCTTTGGGACCGGCCACCGGCTGCCGAAATGCTCGGGGGTCTCCAGACCGCAAAACTAGAGGCTGGGGATGGAGTGAGGCCCGGCGATGACATTTCAGGAGTGTTGGCGCCCTGTGCAGAGGCCGCGCTCGATGCCGGACTCGGTCGCGGAGAATTGGGCGTTGCCTGGGCCGAGTTCGCAAGTGATCGACGGCTGCTCCGACTCACCACTGATCCGCATGCCCAGGCGACACGATATGCGCTGAAGCTGTCAGGTCCGCGGACGGTGGGCTCGAACGAACCGAGTGGCCCAGAATTGGATTACGATCTCACCGGGCTCGCTGTCTCGTGGACCAGTGCCAGCGGAGCAGAGAAGCCAGCTTGGGAAGGCTGGCTGCCTCACCCGGACTGGATCGTTTCTCGGACCTTGACCGCCGGCTCCAGTACGCATGCCGCCCTGGGGGCAGATACTCTGCGTCCGGGGACTCTCCTCATGCGCGGGCTGGTCCGGTCGGAGAGCACGACGACCCTCAGATTGGAGAGCAACCATCCATTCCGTGCCAGCGCGGGCCCCACCGGCGATAAGGCCCGGTCGGAAGCGGGAGGTGAATATAGGCTCGAGTTCAAACTCACCCCCGAAGCAGAGCCGGTGCCTTTGGCAATTATGGTTGAAACTGGGGGAATCGATTTCCGATTCCGCGCCTACGCGGTAGGGCAAGAAAACGGGGCGATGCGGCCCATCCCTTGCTGGGATTTTCTGGTGCCCTGGGCACAAGTGTTGCCTCACTCGCCTGACACGGCTGAACCCGCACCATCAACGGCTGGCGATTGGGATCGCGGGCGTCAGATGTTCTTCAGCGACCAGCTTAAATGCAGCGGTTGCCACCGAATCCGCGGCGAGGGCGGATTTGTGGCCGCGGACTTGAGCAACCTGGCAGGAAAGGAGCGAAGTTTGATCCTGCGTGAAATTCGCGAGCCAAACGCTCGTATCAATCCTGGCTTCGCCGCCTTCACCGTAACCCTTCGCGACGGCGCCGAGGCTACGGGCATTGCTCGAGCCGAGGGTAGGGACCACCTGAAACTGATCGGCGTGGACGGGAAATCGATGTCTCTGCCGCGATCCGAAATCCAGGACTTGACACCCAATCGCGTCTCCTTGATGCCCTCGGGGCTCTTGGAAGGGTTGGACGAAAGCCAAATCGCAGACCTGCTCGCGTTTTTGGTCAAAGGTGGGAAAGAGGTTAAGCCCTGAGGATCTGCGACGAGCCAAGTCGAGGGCTCGGCGGGTCGACTCGCGGATGCGTGCTCCACCACCTTGACACCTGAGGCCTACAGCGTACGGTTAAAGGCGATCGAACGAACACCGATACCCATGCTAATGACCATTTACTCGAAGATTTCCCACGTCTGCCTGCGTGCTGCTAGCGTGTTAGCAGCTTTGGGAGCGGGGATTCTCCTTGGCCTCCCGGCTCGCGCGTCGGTTGAGATATTTGTAGTGGATCCGGCCTCTACTATCATCACTCTCCAAGGGAGCAGTGCCGGCGCTGCCTTGGAAGAACAAGGCCCCGGCGGACTCAGCGCCACGTTCCGAGGCTGGTTGGTCGCGGATGCTCAAGGTCCGACGATCCAGCTTATCCAAGGCAGCTCGCTCATGGCTAATGAAACCAATTCCTGGCTGCCTGGAGCGAATCATTCCATCACGGCTTCTCCGGCAAGTTACGGCGCCAAAGCCACGATCGGTTCAGGGTTCTCACAGGTCCATGTCTTGGCGGCGACGAGGAACGTCGCGTTCGGGATCACCAGCGTGCCCAGCACGATCAGCAGCAATCAGTTCGACGCCTCGGGATTGACCTTCACTATTCCTACGCTAGCCAAATCAGACATCGACTACCGAGCCAGCGGTTTGTTGGTACTGAGCGGGAGCCGGTCGCTGGCTGGCCTGAGCGCGACCAACGGCCCAGGAAATGCGAGCTTCTCGTTCGTTCCGGAGGTTCAAGTGCTAACAATCCCGGTCGACATTTCAGTAACCACGTCGGTGAGTTCCCCGGATGACACGACGCTCCGATTCACCGGCCAAATCGTTGCGCGACGCGGGCTGAATATTGAGTTCCCCCAAATTCTCTGGACACCAGCGGGCACCAACACCTCACAGATCACGCTGGTCTGGGCAAATCCCTTCAAGTTGCAGACTGCCACCACACTGAACCCGCCCGACTGGAGCGATTTGGCGACCGATGCGCCGATCACGGTCTCTCTCGATGGTTCGGCAGGGTTCTTCAGGGTAGTGAATCAATAAGGAGTTAGCTCAAGCCCAAGAAGGAGCCATTCGCGGCAGTGGCGGAGGCGGCCATGACGGCGAGCCGCGCAACCGAGGACGCACAGCTCACCGAGGCCTACAGAGGAGGACCGTCTCAGGATCGGCGGATCGGCGCCGCCGCTTGACAGGCAGACGCATTTGCGGACGATGGGGCCGTGCCCGAACCACGCCTTATCAAGCGCATTATGCGGTGCCGGTCATTGCTTTTCACTGCGTTGGCATGGCTCACTTCCGGAATCGTCGCCGCGCCATCCCCACCCCGGTTCATTCCGATTGGAGCGGCGGAAATCGATATCACGCCCGACTACCCGATCCGCCTGACTGGCTACGTGGCGCGCCACAAGGAATCTGAGGGGGCTGGTCAACAACTTCGCGCTAAGGCACTGGCCATGGGCGGCGGTCCCCAGGACCTGACGCTCGTGGTCACCGTGGACAACTGCGGGGTCTGCGCAAACGTCACGGAGGAGGTCGCTGCCCGGCTCAAAACCAAAGCGGGCGTTCTCCGAGACCGGATCGCATTCTGTTCATCGCATACTCATTCCGCTCCCTGGACAGTGGGGTTTGCCGCGAACATCTTTGCCGAGGATCTTCCCGCTGAGCAGATGGCCAAGGTTCAACGCTACACTAAGGAACTCACCGACAAGCTGGAGCAGGTCGCCCTTGCGGCCCTGGCGGACCGGAAGCCGGGGCGGCTCGCATGGGCCAGCGGGGCGGTTGGATTTGCGGCTAACCGGCGCACTAACGGAGGGCCGGTCGACCGCTCGGTGCCGATTCTTTGTGCGCTGGGCCCGGACGGCCAGATTCGGGCGGTTTTGGCCAACTACGCGTGTCATTGCACGACGCTGGGCGCCGACTTCAACCAGACCTGCGCGGATTGGGTCGGATTCGCGGGGGAAAAGTTGGAGAGCAAACATCCCGGCATGGTGGCCCTGGTGGCAATTGGATGTGGGGCCGATGCCAATCCTCAACCGCGCGGAGGTAAGGACGGCGGCTTGGCCTTTGCCCAACAGCATGGTGCCGAATTGGCCGAGGAGGTCGAAAGCTTGCTTGCGAATCCACTAACCGATTTAGCCGAATTGCCGCAGGCCAGGCTCAAACGCATCGACCTCCCATTCCAGACCCATTTCACCAGGGAACAGTGGGTGGAGCGCTCACAAAAGCCGGGGATCGTCGGCTACCACGCCCGGAAGAACCTGGCTCGCCTCGACCGGGGCGAAGCGTTGCCCACCACGCTTCCCTACGTGGTCCAAACCTGGACTTTCAACAACCGGTTGGCCATGGTGTTTCTGGCGGGAGAAGTGGTGGTGGATTACTCGCTTCGGCTCAAGCGAGAGCTCGACCCGAACCGACTTTGGATCAATGCCTACGCCAACGATGTACCCTGCTACATTCCCTCCAAGCGAATCCTGCAAGAGGGCGGTTACGAAGCTGAAGACTCCCTCTGGTACTATGACCGGCCGGCGCGTCTCGCCCCGGAGACCGAGGATCTCATTGTTCAAACCGTGGAGTCGATGCTACCGGGGTCATTCGCCAATGACCAAAGGGCATCCGAATTTCCACCACCGAAGAGCCCCGAAGAATCGCTGGCCACATTTCGGACCAAGCCAGGATTCAAGATCCAACTCGTGGCGTCCGAACCGCTCATCGAGAGCCCGGTCGCAATCGACTGGGGCGCCGATGGCAAGCTGTGGGTGGTCGAGATGCGAGATTTCCCAATGGGCGTGGACGGGAAATGGAAACCTGGCGGGCGCGTCAAGTTCCTGGAGGATACCGATGGCGACGGCGTTTACGACAAGGCGACGGTATTCCTCGACGCCATCCCCTTCCCCACCGGCGTCACCGCGTACGGCCGAGGCGTGCTGGCTTGCGCGGCCCCGGACATCATCCTGGCTGAAGACACCGATGGAGACGGCAAGCCGGATCTGGTCAAGAAGCTGTTCAGCGGGTTCGCGACTGACAACTACCAAGCCCGCGTCAACAGCCTGAGCATCGGGCTGGACAACTGGATGTATGGAGCCAACGGCTTGATCGGTGGGGTCATTCACGGGATGGCTGGGGCCAAGGAGATCAACATTAGTGGACGGGACTTCCGCTTCCATGTTGAAACCGCGGAATTTGAGCCGGCCTCGGGTTTGACCCAGCAGGGGCGCGTGCGAGACGATTGGGACAATTGGTTCGGTTGTGACAACAGTGTCCTGCTCTGGCATTACCCGCTGCCTGAACATGCGTTGCGGCGCAACCCGTACGTGCCTTTCCCGGACCCGAAGGTGAACGTTGCGAACGACGCTGATCCCAACCAGCTCTATCCGCGAAGCCGCACGCTTCGCCGATTCAATGATCCTGGCAGCGCCAACCGGACTACCTCCGCGTGCGGGCTGGGGCTCTACCGCGACAACCTCCTGGGTGATGATTTTTACGGGAACGCCTTCGTCTGCGAGCCGGTCCACAATCTCGTCCATCGGCTGCAACTCACCGCGCAGGGCGCTAGCTTTGGTGGGCGCCGCGCCGACGACGAGCAGCAGAGCGAGTTCTTCGCGGCTCGCGATAACTGGTGCCGGCCAGTTCAGGTCCGCACCGGCCCGGACGGGGCGCTTTGGATCGTCGATATGTATCGGTTCGTCGTCGAGCACCCCCGGTGGATCACGGCTGATCGCCTCAAAGAGCTGGACCTCAGGGCTGGTGCAGACATGGGCCGCATCTATCGGATCGTGCCAACCGACAAACCGCTCCGACCGATCCGCGATCTGACCAAACTCGATCCAGCGAAATTGGTGGCCGCGATGGACAGTCCCAACGGGACCGAGCGCGACCGTGTCCACCTGTACCTCGCCCAACACGCGACCGCAGACACAGCGCCGAAGCTCGTGGGTCTATTCCATCAATCCACCAACGCGGCAGTTCGGGTGCAGGCGCTGAGCCGGCTCCAAGGCGTGACGAACGGCCTCTCTCCGACGCTGCTGCTCGAGGCGTTGGCGGATCCAAATCCAGGGGTACGCCAGCAGGCCATCCGGCTCACGGAATCGTTGCCATCCGAGGCGCAACGCACATCCGGCCTGGCCACACGCTTGATCGCCATGGTTTCGGATCCAGCGCCCGAGGTTCGTCTCCAGCTGAGTTTGACTTTGGGTTCATGGAAAGACGCTGCCGCGGGTCCGGCCTTGGCGTCACTGGCAATCGCGGATCTGAGCGATCCCTGGATCCGCGCCGCGGTGCTCAGCTCGGCGATCCACTTTCCGGCCGATATCCTCGAGGCGGTTGTGGGCAGTGCGCCGGATTCTCGCGAGCGCACCGAGTTCATCGGAAATCTCATCGCTACCGCGGTTGGGATTGGAGACAAAGATCAGCTTGGAAAAATGGCAGCGGCCTTGGTTCCAGCCACTCCGGCGGCCCTTGAAGGCTGGCGGCTGCAGGCGCTGGCTTCCTTGCTAGATGCATTGGATCGTCAGAACCTGGGTTTGGACGCAGCCGCAGCCGGCAAGAAAGAGGTTCTGGAAGGCCTGCTCGCACTGACCGATTCGGCTCGCAGGCTGGCGACCAATGACTCGACGGAAGCAAGTGTCCGCGCACCCGCCATCGGACTGCTGGGCCGAAAGGGCGTGACCGGTGAGGAAGATCTCGCCGCCCTGGCGGCACTGCTTACCCCTCGTGAACCCGCGGAGGTTCAGACCGCGGCGCTCAAGGCCATTGCGCGTACACGGTCGGAGCGCGTTCCTGGTCTGCTGTTGGAGGGTTGGCCGCACCACTCGCCCCCCCTGCGCAGCGCCGTCCTGGGCAGCCTTCTCAGCCGGCCTGAATGGCTAGATAAACTTCTGGATGCCATCGAGGCGGGCCAGATCGGGTCGGCAGATATCAGCGCGGCGGACCGTCAGCGTTTGCTCAAGCATCCAAGGGCGGAAGTGACTAGCCGCGCCCGCAAGCTGTTCGCCATGAGCAACGCTCCAACCCGAACCGCCGTCATCGAGCATTACCAGACGGCGCTGAGGCTGATGGGCGACCAAACACGCGGCGGCCCCACTTTCGCCCGGTTGTGCGCCACCTGCCATTTGCTGCGTGGGCAAGGGCACGAGGTGGGCCCGAACCTCGCGGCCCTCACCGACAAGAGCGCCCAATTCCTGCTCACGTCGATCCTGGACCCGAACGCCGCAGTGGCGGATACGTACGTTGCTTACAACCTGGAAACCCGTGACGGCCGTTCCCTTTCCGGGATCCTTACCGCCGAGACCGCGTCGAGCCTGACGTTGGTCGGGCCGGGAGGTGTGAAGGAGGCCATCTTACGGAGTGAGATCGCGGATCTGCGCGCGTCGCACCTGTCGCTGATGCCGGAGGGTCTGGAGCAAGGGCTCAGCCCGGAGGACCTGGCTGATCTGATTGCCTACGTTCAGCGCGCGCCCGCGCCGTTCGGCAGCGCCACGGACGAACAAGCGACGAAGGCCCGCGCGGCGCTGAAGCAAGCCGGGCTCAATGGTTTTGCGCGGCTGTTGGCGGAGGCGGATCAACTGGCGTATCCAAGCTGGCTGGGCACGTTGCCGATGCATTACTGCCGAGAGACTGACGGTCAGGGAAAAGTTCGATGGGAGACCGCACCGGTGCCGGCGAGCATCTCGGCTACCAACGGCTATCGATTCCGCCTGCCGGCGGCGATGGGTTTCGCGTCGCAGCCCCCCGGTCATTTTGCTCTGACACTCAACCAGCGCGCCGCCCTTGAGTTCGATGTAACGCTGGCGGATCACACCTGGGAAAGCAGCGACGGCCAGGTCCGGTTGACCTACACAGTGGTGGAGACGAATGCCGAGGATAGCAACGGCGTGTTGGAACTCGAAGCGAAGGGCAGTTGGCTGGAAGCCGGCAAGCCGGCATTGGTCGAGGTGGCGGGCTCCCAGGCGAACAGCCAGCGCTGGTTTGGGATCTATTCCCTGCCGGCCGATTGAAGGACCTGGCTGGCGGGGGCGAGGCCGGAAAACCGTTACAGGAGCGGGCGAAGGAAACGCAGGGTTGATCACGGATCTGTTGGATGGCACGGATGAGAAAGTGAGGGAAATCCGAACTCGGTGAGCAGCAGGCGGCGAGTGGCGAGCGGGAAGTGAGACGGCGATTACGGGTGCAGGAACCGATAACACCGCGCGGAAAAGCCGATATTCAGGGGACTTAGGAAGAAAACTGAAGGAGCGGAGAACGTTTAGCGGCGGGCAGTTCAACCCGCAAGGACCGGGGAATGGGAGGGGCCGCGAAGCGAGGGGGGACA
>Ga0265314_10001198_pt1 | contig 29798 bp, 2 predicted proteins | sample 4126metaG_FD_203106 | JGI IMG/M metagenome (GOLD analysis project Ga0265314, IMG submission 203106) | Rhizosphere microbial communities from Carex aquatilis grown in University of Washington, Seatle, WA, United States - 4-1-26 metaG | ecosystem: Host-associated > Plants > Roots > Rhizosphere >... | reverse complement strand
GCGCGCTGAGCGGAACGATCACCGCCAAGGCGAATGTGGCCAGTGTCGAAGTGACCGGCCTCTCAGTGGATCTGTCCGGGTTCGTGACGGTGACCGGCGACTTCGGCTTTGCCAAGACCGCTGGGCTGCTGGAAGCGGTGGCCAGCAACGTGAGCGCGAGCCTGAGTGCCGGTGGCGTGAGCGTGGGTGTGACCAACGGAACTTTGGCCCTGGTGATCAACGCCGACGGGACCAAGGCGCTGGAAGCTTCCGGTGGATTGAACTTCTCCGGTGCGGGCTTCGCCAACGCGAGCGCGACCAAGGTGACGGTCAAGTGGAACACGGGCACCACCGATTACAGCGCCGCTCCTCTCACGGTTACGATCGGCGCGTTGAGCGGGACGATCACTGCCAAGGCGAATGTGGCCAGTGTTGAGGTGACCGGCCTCTCAGTGGATCTGTCCGGGTTCGTGACGGTGACCGGTGACTTCGGCTTTGCCAAGACCGGGGGCCTCCTGGAAGCGGTGGCCAGCAACGTGAGCGCAAGCCTGAGCGCCGGTGGCGTGAGCGTGGGTGTGACCAACGGAACTTTGGCCCTGGTGATCAGCGCGGATGGGACCAAGGCGTTGGAAGCTTCCGGAGGCTTGAACTTCTCTGGTGCGGGCTTCGCCAACGCGAGCGCGACCAAGGTGACGGTGAAGTGGAACACGGGCACGACCGATTACAGCGCAGCGCCTCTCACTGTTACCATCGGCGCGTTGAGCGGAACGATCACCGCCAAGGCGAATGTGGCGAGTGTCGAAGTTACCGGCCTCTCGGTGGATCTGTCCGGGTTCGTGACGGTGACCGGTGACTTCGGCTTTGCCAAGACCGGCGGCCTCCTGGAAGCGGTGGCCAGCAACGTAACGGCTTTCCTGGGCACTGCGGGTGTAGGAGTCCAAGTGACCGGAGCCTCGTTCGGAATGGTGATCAACCCCGACGGTACGAAATCCTTGGTGGCCAGCGGCAGCGCGGCCCTGGTGGGCATTCCTGACCTGACCCTGGCCGGAAGTATGCGCGTTCGTTGGAACACCACGGGCGCCGCTGTCAATCAGACGGTGACAATCGGCAGCATCTCGGTGCCGATCGTGTTCACTGCGAACGAAGGCAATCTCCAAGCGATCGAGGCCACTGGCTTGACCCTGCATATAGCTGGGTTTGTGGACTTGTCGGGCGACTTCTCCTTCCAAAAGAGCACGGTTGGTTCCACCTCTAAACTCCTGGTCGGGGCTACTGGGGTGAGCGCATTCCTCGGTGTTTCCGGTGTGGGTGTGCAGATTAATGGCGCAACCCTCGGACTCGCCGTGATCAAGCAGGGAAGTGCGCCTGCCGGGTACGCGCTCACGGCTTCTGGAGATGCCGCGCTGGTCGGAGTATCGGGGGTATCGTTCGGCGGACATTTCGCGGTCCGGGCTAACCAAACCGGCGCAGCGGTGGATGAAACGGTAACCACGAGCAGCGGGACCGTGGCGATCCAGTTCGCCGATGGCAGCGCGCTCGAGGAATTCTCCGGCACAGGGATTATTCTGAGCGTCACCGGATTTGCGGACCTGCATGGCGATTTGAGCATCCGCAAGAGCACGGCAGTGGTTGGCGCTGGCGGGGCCTCGGAATCCGTGGTGACCATCACTGTGACCAACCTGGGTGTCGTTCTGTCCGCGGGGAGCACCCAGATCTTGAGTCTTGGCAACGGGCACGGAGCCTTGTTGGTCACGCCGAACGGCCTGGCTGGGGAGTTGTCGCTGGACTTGATCCAAGGGCCAACTCTTGCTGGCCTGCAGTTGACCGGGACTTTCAGTTTCGGCATAAACACCACCGGCACCGGTATCACCGAGATTGATGGAGTGGCCGTTGATCTCGGCAACGTGGTTGCAGGCCAGACCCTGGTGAAGGTGGGCGTGCATAACGCTACCCTGAGCGTTTTGGGGATCAATCTCTCGATCGGCACGCTGGAGATCTCGAAGAGCGGCCAGACCATCACGCTGCATGCAGACGGGATCGGGCTGACCCTGAAGGCCGGTACCACCCGGATACTTGAACTCTCCGGCGGCCAAGCCGATTTCATCTTCACCCAGGACGGCTTCGCGGGTGTTGCCTCGATCACCTTGGTCAACGGACCCGACTTTGGCAGCCTGATCTCGCTCAGCGCAACGAGTGTTGGGCTTGAGATCAACACCACGGGTGTTGCCGTGCCAACCATCGGTGGTGTTACCGTCAATCTCGCCGCAGGCCCTTACTCGGTGGTCTCCCTGAAAGGCGTCACTCTCACGGTGCTGGGGAGCACGCTTACCATCGACAATTTCCGACTGAGCAAGAGTGGCAGCGTGGTGCTTGTTCACGCGACCGGCATCGGCCTGGAATTGGACGCCGGCTCATTGCGGGTCCTGAAACTGGGCGGTGGCACCGCCGACTTCGTTTTCAACAGCGACGGTCTGGCTGGCACTTTGACCATCAGCCTTCTGGCTGGACCCGATCTCCCAGGGCTGACCCTGACCGCAGACTCCATCACGGTCGAGGTCAACACGACATCTGCGGCCGTTACCCAGATTGGCGACACCGTGGTGTCGATCCCCGCCGGCCCATATTTGCGCGTCGAAGCGGTGAACGCTCTGCTGGATTTCCTGGGCGTCGATCTGAGTGTGCCGACCGCTGTTCTTGAGAAGAGCGGTAGCAACATCACGCTTGATGTGCCGGCCATGACGCTCTCGCTCAACGTTCTGGGCCTCGAGATTGTTGAGTTGACCGGTTCGGCTTCCTTCGAGTTTACGCCTGCCGGTGTCCAGCTTCTCTCGGCTCCGACCTTGAACTATCGGTTCTTCCCCGCGGGCACAACGGTGCCTCACGTCGCCGGTTCGCGTGGGGTTGGCTTGGAGGCAACACTGGGTCTGCCCGATTTGTCGCTCGGTCCTCTCACGCTCAAGGGCATCGCCGTTTCTCTGGGCGGCTTCGGCTTCTCGATCGCCAACGGCCTGAAAGTAACGGTTACCCTAAGCGCCAGCAGCGCCACCCTCAACTTCGGAACTTCCGTTCAGTCCAGCCTGACTGATGTGTCCGGCAGCCTGGATGTCCTGCTCAAGCTCACGGGTGGGCTCAGCCTGGGCACCGGCGCATTCACCTTCTCCATCGGTCATTTCGCCCTGCAGATCCCCAATGTTCTGAACACCACCGCGACCGGCGTTGTGGTTCGTTACGATCCTTTGGGTGCCGCTGACCAGGAGTTGCTGAAGATGGACGGTTTCACTGCCGAGATCGTCCCGCTGAAGACGACGGTGACTGCGAACGGATTGGTCGTGCGCAAGAACGGCTTCAGCCTCGCTGATGCGTCCCTCACACTGCCTGATCTCAGCATCGGTACGATCCTGAATACGACGGGCGTCACGCTGACGTTCCACAACATCGCCTTCACCGAAGGCGGATCGCTGACCGGCACCTTTGGTCTGACCGCCAATTCCGTGGTCGTCATGCCCAACTCGACCGGCGCGGTGAGTTTGAGCGCAACCGACGGGCCCGATGCTGACTCGTTCGCGCTAAGCGGCGCTTACACCATCGAGACGGGGGCCCTGGCTCTGACGCTTGACCAGTTTAGCCTGTCCGTTGCCGGCTTGCTCCGCGTCCAAACCAGCAACGTATCGATCACGCCCGACGCCACCGTCATTTTCTCTGCCGCCTCCGCCACGCTGGATCTGCCGAAGTTCCCGAGCCTCGGCCAAGTGAGCGTTACCGACCTCCAAGTGACCCAGAGCGGTTTCTCGGTCAAGCAGTTCCAGTGGTCCACCCCAGGCTTCACCCTTGGCAGTGCTCTGAGCGGGACCGACTGGAGCATTACCGGCAAAGGCAGCACTCCGGACGGACGCTTCAGTGTCGATCTTGGCACTGGCGCGGTGCAGGGCACGCTGACGGGGACCATCGGCAGCCTGACGCTGTTCCCGGGTAATACAGCATTCACTTCCAGCCTCACGAACGTCAGCGTGGCCTACACGTTCGATGGCGGTGGGAAACTGGAGGTCACCGTCGGCCGCTTCAGCCTGGCTATCGGTCAGATCGTCAACATCCAGGCATCCAACATTATCATTTCGCCGGATGCCACCACCGGGCCGTTGGCGCATATCGGCTCCGCCTTGCTCAGCTCGCCACAGTTCAGCGGTCTGGGGGTTGCCGTTCTCAACAATCTCGACGTCTATTCCGACGGAGTCACGCTGGGTAGCGCGAGCCTGACCCAGCCGGTGGGTGGCCAGGTCCGCATTGGTAGCTTCCTCAGCTTCTCGGGACTCCAGCTCTCCTTGCAGAACTTCAGCTACCGCAGCGCAGCGAATGGCGGGATCCAGGGCAAGGTTCAGGTTCTCGCCAGCGACGTCCGCCTATTCCCGGATTCGACCTCGCTGACTTCGACGGTCCAAGGGTTCGACGGACAATATGTGTTCGCCGCTGACGGCAGCAGCGATCTGCAGATCAAGATTGCGTCGTTCAGCCTGCAAGTGGGGCAAGCGATCAAGATCGCCGCCAGTAACGTGGTGATCACGCCCAGCCACGATGTCATTCTGCAGATCGCCCAGGCGTCGCTGACCTCCCCGCAGTTCCCACAGGCTGGGACGGTTCAGATCAACGGCCTGGCGATCCGCCAAGACGGATTCGACCTCAACAGCTTCGACTTTGCCGCGGGTGGCGGTGCACCGGTTGTGCTGGGCGGCGTCATCTCTCTCGATGGCTTCCACCTCAGCGGAACCAATTTCAAATACCGCACCGGTGACAGCTTCCAGGGCCAACTGACAGTCACCGCGGGAGCGATCACCCTGTTCCCTGGCAGCACCATCATCACCACCAAGGTCACGGGCCTGCTGATTAGCTACGACTTCGGAGGCAGTGGCGACCTCGTCGTTCACTTCGATACATTGGCGATCGATATCGGCCAAGCGGTTGAACTGAGCGCCACTAACGCCGATCTCCACCCCTCGGCGGATGTCGTTGCCTCGCTCGCTCACGTCCAGTTGTCGGCGCCGCAATTCCCGGCCCTGCAGCCAGTCACCATCGACAACTTGGTGATCCATCAGAACGGGTTCTCGATCGGCTCTGCAGTCTTGGCCACCACGCCGGGGGCCTCAGTGAATATCGGCTCTGCTCTTTCCTTCCAGGGCTTGCGCCTTACGGTAACCGACTTTAGCTGGCAATCTGGCGGCGCCTCGGAGATCAGCGGGCGAATCCAATTGTCCGTTGATGGCTTGTCGCTCTATCCGGGCAGCACGTTCCTCAAGACCCAAATCAGCCAATTCTCGGCGGCGTACGACTTCGATAATGGCGGCGCGCTGCGCATGTCCATCGGCCAGCTCACCGTGCAGATCGGTTCGAGCTTTGGATTCACCGCCAACAACGTGGTGATCAACCCCAACGGGAGTCCAATCGCCAGCATCGATCAGGCGGTCGTCACGCTGGGTGGCGCCACGGGGCTTGGGGCGCTCACCCTCAATCACGTTGCTCTCTACGATGATCGCCTGGAACTCGGCACAGCCGTGCTGAAACAGACCGATGGTGTCACCGCTAATTTCGGTGGGTTCCTGTCTCTCACCGGGCTCAACCTGACCCTGAACAACTTCGTCGTTCGGTTCCAGGGCACTCCGCAGGTCCAGGGCACGCTCACCTTTAGTGCCGACTCCATTGGATTGTATCCAGGCTCGAGCTTCCTGCATGCCACCGCCACCGGTCTGACGGGTAGTTTCGATTGGAACAACGGCGGCGCCTTCCACCTGCAGTTGGCCAATCTGACTCTCGGTGTGGGTGAGGCCCTCGAGGTTACCGCCTCCAACGTGCAGGTTGATCCGAGCGCGGCCAACGTCGTCGCCTCGATCGCGCAGGCCACGGTCGCCTCGCCGAAATTCCCTGGCCTCGGCACTGCGACGCTTACCGGCTTCCAGTTGCGGCGTGACGGCTTTGATATCGGATCGCTGCAGTGGCAGTCGGATCCGAACAATCCGATCCTCGTCGGCTCCGTGCTCGCCCTCAAGGGCGTGAATTTCCAGGCCACGAACTTCAAAGTCAGCTATGGTGCCCAGACCAGCGTAAGCGGCACCATCACACTCACTGTAGCTGATGCCCAACTCTTCCCGGGTGCTTCTGCATTCAAGAGCCAGTTCCAAGGGTTGACGCTCAGCTACGACTTTGGCTCCGGAGCAGGCGCGCTGTTCATCAGCATCGCAGACTTCACCCTCAGTGTCGGCGATGCCCTGAAGATGCACGCCACCAACGTGACTCTCACGCCCAATGACGATGTCGTGGCCACGGTGCCTCAGCTCGAGGTCACCTCGGGCGCCTTTAGCAGCTTCGGTTCGGCGACGGTGCAGAACCTGGTGATCCGCAAGGATGGCTTCAGCCTGGGCAGCCTGGTGATTCGCCAAGCGGCCGGCACGACCGCGAAGCTGGGCAATGTTCTCAGCGTCCAGGGCGCCGTGTTGGCGATCACTGACTTTGGTCTTACTGTGGGGGCATCGACCCAGATCCAGGGAACGGTTAGCCTGACCGCCACGGTCGTCAGCCTCTATCCCAATTCGACCACCGTAACCACCTCTCTGGAGGGCGTGGTGATCGACTTCTCCTTCAGCCAAAACGGGCTGGGCCAGATGTTGCTCCACACCAACCGGATGGTGGTTAATATCGGCACTGCCTTGCGCATTGAGGCAACCGGGCTGACGATTGAGCCCTCCAACCCCAGCGCCATCGTCACGATCGCTTCCGCGACCGTCTCTTCACCGACGATGCAGAATATCGGGACCGGCACGCTGACGAACTTCGTCTTGCGCCAGGACGGCTTCAGCCTCGCTTCGCTCCAGCTCAAACAGACTCCCGGCAAGCCTGTCCTCATCGGAAACTACCTCCAACTCGACGGAGTCACCCTCAACGTCACCAATCTCTCGCTGGCTGGCGACGGCACGGTGACCGGCACCATCGACCTCAGCCTTACGAACCTCGAATTGTTCCCACAGGCGAGTTTGTTCAAGACCACGGTGTCGGGGCTGACCGCTCACTTCGACTTGTCTGATCCGCTCGGGCAGCTCCGCATTACCATTGCGAGCTTCCGGCTGGACATTGGAGAAGCCGTTTCGCTGCAGGCAACGGGCGTGGATATTACTCCCGGCTTGGCCCAGATCGCGAAGATCGCGACCCTTAACATCACCTCGCCAACCATCGCTGGCCTGGCGCCCTTCCAGCTCAAAGATTTCGTCCTCCGCTCCGACGGCTTCAGCTTCTCGTCCCTGACGCTGAGTTTGCCCGCTGGAAGCGACACTGCGAACTTCGGCACTGTTCTCCGAGTCACGCACCCGGTGGTGAACGTTCAGAACTTCTCACTGAGTTACGGAGATACTGTGAGTGTCTCTGGCACCATCACATTAGGTCTCGATCGGATTGAGCTGTTCCCGGGATCCAGCTTCATCAGCTCTGACTTGCGAAACGTGAGCGGAACGTTCGATCTGAGCGGCGGAACCGGAGCGCTCTCGATCTCGATCGGCAGCATGACGCTCAACGTGGGTAAAGCACTCACCCTCACAGCATCGAACTTTAGCCTCACGCCCGGACAGCAAACGATCGCGCGTATCGGCTCCGTTCAAGTTAGCTCTGGCAGCTTCTCGGGTCTTGCGCCGATCACTCTGGATCAGCTTGTGATCCAGCGAAACGGCTTCGAGATCGGTTCATTGACCCTGCGCCAAGCGGATGGCGCCACGGTTTCTGCCGGCTCAGCCTTGACCGTCACCGGGTTGTCGATCGTGGCGACTCAATTCTCGGTTACGCTGAATGATGACGGCAGCGTTTCCCTGGGCGGAAGTATCACAGTATCCGTGGGCGGTATCAGCCTATTCCCGGGCGGAAACTTGGTCAGCGCCACGGTCCAGAACGTCAGCGGCACTTACGATTTCAATAATGGCGGTGGACTAATAATGACGGTCGGGTTGCTGCGGTTGAACATCCTGTCCGGCGCGTTGGTGATTGAAGGTCAAGGCGTTCACATCGATCCGCTGGCGACGTCGCCCAATCCGATTGCCACGATTCTGCATGCCTCGGTGAGTTCGACCCGGTTCTCGAACCTGCCGGCGATCACGGCGGATCAGATTGCGATCAGCCAGGATGGCATCAGCATCGGCAGCCTCACCATCAGCCAGCCCGCAGGGACCACGGTTACTCTGGGCAGCGTCCTATCCTTCTCTGGCTTCGCCGTATCCGTCATTGGCCTGCATTATCGCTACGGCACGACTCCCACCTTCGATGGGACGTTGTCCGTCCATGCCACGTCCGCGACAATGTTCCCGGGCAACTCTACTTTCACCGCGAACGTCACCAATATCACCGGCACCTTCAACTTACAGACCGGTGCCTTGGTCATCACCGCTGGCTCCTTCAATTTCGCTTTCGGCTCGACCATCAGCATTACCGCTACCGGCCTAACCATTAATCCCGACGCTGATGTCGTGGCCAGCTTGGACTCCGTCACCGCCAGCCTACCTTCGCTCCAGGTCAGCGGCACGGCTACCGGGCTGCAAATAAGCAAGTCGGGTGTGTTTAGCGTGGTCTCGCTCTCAGTGGACCTTCACGGCCTTGCCAGCGAGTTTGGGTTGGGCAAGTTCCTGCCGTTTACTATCGATACGATCGGCGTCCACTTCCTTGGCGACACGAATCACAACGGCTTGCGAGATCCGGGCGAGGTTTATGACCTCACCCAGTTCGACCTTACCGTCACTGGCCACTTCAACTTTGCATCGATGGCGGGCCATCTGCCCTTCACCCCGATCCTGACCATTGGCCAGGGTGCCAACTCCCGCACTGCCAGCAGTGGTTCCGACAGCTTCAGCTTCACCGTCACGATTATCGATGGCCGGATCGTGCCTAAGGATTTTGGGCCGATTACCATTGGCTTCTCTGATCTCAAAATCGGCGCCACCGCCGTCTTGGGTGGCACGATCACGCTAGGCGGCTATCAGAACGGACAATGGGTCAGCCAGTTCGGGGGCAGCATCAGCCTCAAGAACAGCAACAGCATGTCCAACGTCCAGGGCGCCTCGGTTGCGGTCACTGGCTTCTTCGACGAGACCACGGGACGCCTCTCTATTAGCGGTTCCTTGGGCGTGAGCTTCCAGTTGGGCGGAGGAAAGATCCAGGTCACCAACGCAAACCTGAACTTCAGCCTGATCATCAACGACTCAGGTGGTAACTACACCATCGAGTTGATGCGCCTGGACGGCTTCAACGTCCAGCAAATCACGCTGAACATCGGCAGCGTCATGACCCTGACGGGCCAGAACATCTCCCTGAACTTTAATCCTGGGCCCGGTGATTATGTGGCCACGTTCGGCTCGCTCTCGGCTACGCTTTCGGGATTGGGCATCGGCGGCACAGCCCATAACTTCGCCATCGACGCCTCGGGCAATCTCGCAGCTTTGCCCGGCTTCGGCGTGGCCCTCAACATTACCGACCCGTCTTCACTCCAGTGGCCGTCCTGGTTGCCCATTAAGATCACCGCCGTGGGCTTGAACTGGAAGGATTTCAATAACGATCCGACCAACTTCCAAATCGCGCTTTCTGCCAGCATCTCCAGCATCAACGGCCTCTCTGGAATCAGTGTGGAAGGCGGTGTCGATGGCGTCGTCATTGACGTTGGCCTGCTTAAGCAAGGCAAGTTCCCGATCGTTGATATCCGCGCCGTCAGCGTGAAGGTGAGCGGCAACTTGTTCGGTGGCCAGATCGAGGGTGCCTTGTTCCTTGGGGTTGTTAAGATCGATGCGCAGAATAAGTTGATCGCCGACACCGATACGACGACTGCCGTCGCAAAACGTGTGTTCTATGGTGGTATTCAGGCCAAGTTTGGGTTCGCCGGATTGGGCGGGTTCCAAATCTCGCTGGGGCTCTCAGAGCTCGGCCCTCTCCAGATCTTCATCCAGGCTAGCATCCCCGTCCTCCTTGACCCCGATACCGGGCTGTCGGTCACTGACTTCCGTGCTGGGGTCGAGTTTAACCGCACGCTGCCTTCGGTCACGGATCCGTTTGCCTTGCGCGGTGCCGCCTTTAAGCCTGCCAGCCAGTTGACTCTGGCAGAGTGGACTGCCCAGCTCAAAGCCCAGGTGGTGGCTCAGGCTACTTCCGGGGGTAGCAATGGGTGGGGCAACATGAATGCCCCGATGGTCATTGAGGGCGGCGCGACCCTCTTCAGCATCTACACTTCGCCATTCACCTTCTCCGCGGACATCGACATCCTGATCAGCACCGACGGGAAGTTCCTCATCAACGCCAGGATGGTTTTCGGCAAGGGTACTCCAGCCGCAGTCAATCTCACCGCAAGGCTCTATGCCGACCTCAGTAAAGTAGCCCAGGGTGGCCTTACCATCCTCTTCCTGATCGACATGCCGGGTGATACGCCCGTCCTGACCTACTTCGGTGGCATCCAGTTCCTTTTCGCGCGCAGCGATGGGCAGGCGGTCAGTTCCACGCTACAAGCTGACATCTTCCAAATCCGGATCTCGGGTGGGATGCAGCTCTCCGCGCTCGGGTTCCTCCAACTCACCCTCTCAGGCCAGATCGTCCTCTCCTTCGGACCGAGTCGGCTCGACGTTGACCTCACCGGCAGCGCCAATGTCACGTTCCTTGGAGATATTGGTGGCGTGGCCGGGAAACTTCACATCGACCTGACCGACCCGACCTCGCCTCAGATTTGGGGCGCATTGGTGATGCTGCCCAGCCTCGGCGTCCTCCAGAAAGTTGGGCTCTACCTCGACGCCGCCGTGGTTCTGCGACTGAACCTAACGACCACGGATCACAGCGACACCTTGAACGTACCAGGTCGAGGAAATGTCACGGTGGATGAAGCGCCCTTGTCCTTCAGCATGCTGGTCGACGGATACATCATCTTCAAGCAGGGTGGCACTGAGTGGTTCAGAATGCAGGGGAGCTTTGGCTTCGAGTTTTCTGCCCAGGGCTTCGATGTCTTCGGCAAGGGATTGCTTATTATAGGTGATCCAGCAAGTCCGTGGGTGACCTTTAACTTCGAGGGTTTGCTCGAAATTAACATTAACGGCATAGCGGCGAAGCTTGACCTCTCGCTGAACACAAATTTCCCGGATTCCTTCGGGGTGTCTATCCAGGCCTCATTCTTCCTGGAGATGAATACCACCAGCAAGGATATCGACTATACTCTGCCACCGAGTGTCCTCACTCCACCAGGAGGACAAACGGATCGGAATATTCATATCTCCGCCGCCCCGCCAGGTTCCACGACGCCTCAACCGTATTTGGTGATCCATGCCACCGGTTCGATGAAGTTGGTCACCTTGACGATGCAGGGCACCTTCGACCTCCAGGTGCAGCCCGGTTTGCTCCAGATTGAGGCTACCGCTGACATCAACCTCACGGTAGGTACGGTCAACATATTCTCAGCGCATTTCGCCGGAGGGCTCCAGATAAGCTCAGCCGGTATTGCCGCCGTCATTGATTTGGGACGAAGTGTGAACTTGCCGCCAAGCCTCGGCTTTACCTTCTCGGGCGACATATCTGTACGCCTTGAAGTCAATACTACCGGTAACGCAGTCACTCTTGCTGGGGTGACGTTGCGCGCCGACCGTTACGCCGCCGTTCACATAGCCGGGTCGCTCAACATCGGTGGCGCCTTCATTATGAGCGGCTCGTTCGATCTCTCGGTTGGCCAGAGCGGCATCGATGTCCAGGCCACGGCGGATCTTGCACTGGCAGTTGCAGGCAACACTCTGTGGTCATTCCACGTCAGCGGGCAGATGTTGATTACAGACAAGGGCATTGTTGCCGTGGTCGATGTCACTCAAGGCGCCGGGTTACCTGCCGGCTACGGGCTCAGCTACGATCTCCAGTTCCAGGTCCAGATCAATACCACTGGCAAGCAGCAGGTGGCCGCGGGAGTCGTTCTTGCGCCCGATATTATTGCCCGAGTCTACGCCAGTGGGAACGTCACCATCGGAGGCTTCGTCCTCTCCGGTCATTTCTCGATAACCATCTCTACCCAGTACATCCAGATGGATGCGGACGCCAGGCTGGTTGTCTCGGTCGGTAGCTTCACTCTGTTTGACCTGCATGTGGCCGGTGGATTCCAGATTGGCGTCAACGGGATCGCAGCCGCCCTCGACCTTCAGTTGAACGTCGGTGTGCCCGCCGCCTTCGGCTTCTCCCTCACGGCCAGCTTCCAGTTGCAGGTGAACACGACGGGATTGGCCGTGAACTTTGGAGCAATCCAGCTCGAAGCGGGCAATTACGCCCGCATCAAAATCATCGGTACGCTGATGGTCGGGGGACTGCAGTTCGACGGGACCTTCAGCCTGACGGTTGGTCCCTCGCAGGTAACGATCGAAGGGCAAGTCACCCTCAGCCTGCGCATCGGCTCTCTGGTGCTCTTCAGTTTCAGCGCGAACGCCGGCTTCACCATCAACAGCCACGGCATTGCTGCGGTCTTCCAGTTGACCCTCGGTTCCGGCCTGCCCGCCGGCTTCGGGGCATTCTCCGGCCAATTCTCCGTGTTGATCAACATGACCGGCGATGCCATGACCCTTGCGGGAGTGGCTTTGGATGCCGGGTATTACGCGAAAGTGATGATGACCGGCTCGATTACGCTCGGCGGCTTCAGCTTCTCGGGCACGGTCGCAATAACGGTCAGCGACCAGGGTTTCGTCGCGGCAGGCACACTCACCTTGAGCCTGTTTAGCCTCTCCGTATCGGTCAACGCCGAGTTGGATTTGTTGCGCGATGGTGTCGCCGCCAAGCTCTTGTTGAACCTCAATCTGATCCAGACCACCTTCTTCACCCTCACCGGTTCCTTCGGGCTAGAGCTAAACACTACCTCCCGGATCATCTCGGGTATTCAGCCACACACCGCGAGAGTCTTTGTCCAGGGCGCGCGACTGACCGTTCTGGGGTTGACCATGAGCGGCTCGCTCTCGATCGGTGTGATCAATGGTGTCTTTGAGATCAGCGCTCCTTCGACCGATCCTCTCACGCTGGACTTCTGGGGTATTGTGGTAGTCCAGGTTTACGGCTACGTCCGCAGCAACGGCCAATTCAACATCACTGGCACCGTTACTCTCACCCTCGGTCGAGACGATCTTGCATCCGTCAAAGGCTCGCTCGCGGTCAACCTGAGCAACAGCGGCATCTCCGCTACCCTCGACGGCAGCGTCATCATTCTCAACCAAACCGTGTTCTCGGTCCACGGCTACTTATCTCTCACCAGCAACGGCTTTAGATTGATCGCCACGGCTCAATTGCATCTGCCTTCGCCGATCGACTTCATCAGCATCACGGCCAACGTGGATATCACGGTGGACAGCTCGGGCATCGCCGCGAGTATCTCCGCCAGCGTCGATCTGTGGGGCTTCCTCCATGGAAGCGTCGGAGGCTATGTCAACACGGCGACTGGCTCGTGGTTCTTAGACGGCAGCGCCGGCTTCTCGGTTGGCAACGACAACATTGGCGCCAGCGGCCAAGTGAATATCGACGTGGGCTACTTGAGCGCCTCGACCTACCTCTTCGGTGCGCAGAGGCCCTCCGGTTTCAACGCTCGCTTGGCCCTGTCCGGCAGCGCTTGGGCTGGGTTCAGCGTCGCCGGCTACTGGGTCGGGGCGAGCGCAAGCCTCGGCGGAAGCATCGATCTCAACTCGGGAGTTGCCACCCTCGATGTGAGTGGTTCCATCTCGCTCCTGGTCACCTCCATCGACTGGAGCATCACGATCCACATCCAATTCAAGAACGGGTTCAGCATCTACCTCAGTGACGTTGCTGGTAGCATGGTCTATCTCGACGTCAACAATAACGGCAGGCTCGATCCCGGCGAACCCTTCACTTACGCTGATTCCAACGGCCGTTTCTCGTTCGATAACCCGTTAGGCGGATCAACTGCGGCGACCAGTTCCACCAACGCTTTCGACACGCTCGATAAAGATCACAACGGCGTCCTGACCGAGGACGAAGGGCGCATCATGGTCACTGGCGGTACCAATCTCTCCACCGGTCTGGCCAATACCCAAACCATCGAGTTGCCAGAGGGTCAACTTTCCGGTGTCACCAGTTTCAGCGGCGCTACGGTCTTCATCGATCTTAACGACAACGGCTTGAAGGACGCCAACGAAACGGCTTATACCGTCCAAACCGATTCTGCGGGTAATTACAGTCTGATCCCGGTGTTGTTCTCTCAAACCGCCAAACAAAGCGACACCCAAGTGCTCGGGTCTCTGGCGCCGTTCGACACGAACAACGACGGCATGATCACCGCCAGCGAAGGCCAGTTGATGCTCACTGGCGGCACTGTGTTGGCCACGGGCGCAGTGAATACGGCCACCACCGCGTTGGCCAATGACAACCCGAGCGGATTTACCGGAGTTTCCGCTGGCACCGTGTTCCTCGACCGCAATGGCAACGGCAAGCTCGATGCCGGCGAGGCAAGCACCATCACCGGCGGTGACGGACGCTACAGCTTCCTGGTGAGCGCTGCGGCCCAGAATGTCTCAGCGCTTGGCCTGTTGGCCGTCTACGATCTGAACGGCGACGGGATTATCGAAGCCAATGAGGGCCAACTCTATGCCGTGGGCGGAACCGGTATCCTCGACGGCAAGCCTATCAATGGTGTCACGCTCCTGCCCAACACCACTGCCAGTGGCTATAGCCCGGTCAAGAACCCCGATCGCATCTTCTTGGACACCAATGGGAACAAGACCTACGATCCTGCCACTGAGGTCTCGATCACTCCCGATGCCACAGGCTTCTACAGCTTCGCTCCCTTTACGCTGCAGCGCGGCGCCCTGGGTGCCTTGACCAAGTACGACACCAATCAAAATGGCCAGATCGACCCGAGCGAGGGTATTTTCCGCGTCGTCGGCGGCACTGATCAAAACAACGGCTTGCCCGTTCAGAACCGCATCGCCGCGCTGGCCGACGGCTACGCTTCGGGCATCCGCTACACTTCCAGCCCGTTGGTTGATGTCCGCACCGACCTGCTCGACCCAACGGTGGCTGGCAGGACTGTGGGAACTGATGAGGCCGACCGCCTGGTCGAGCTAGCGTTCGGTTTGCCTCTCTATACCAACGTCACTACTTTCGATCCTCGCGATCCCGCCGCCGTCGGCAACAACAACGACGTCCTGACCGCCGCCGCAGTCATCGGGAACCTGGTGATTGATGGCACCGGGTTGATCCAAGGGGCGGCGAACGGTGACATCGACACCGTCACGGTGCAGAACGCAATTTACAATGCCCTGGCCCAACGGGTGGCTCAATTCACCCTGACCCAACCTTATTACAATTACATCACCAGCGACCCGACCAGCCACGCTATCATCGCGGGCACCCCGATGTTGAACCTGAGCGACCCGACCGAGGTCGCCAACATTCTGGCCAACGCGGCCAATGCGCTGCATGTGAACCTGAACGCCAAGGTCTTCTCCAGCAAGGGCGTGAACCAAACGGTCGGCGCTTATGGCGCCAGCGTGATTGCTGCCGACGACGCCTACATCTCTCAACTCGGCAAGGCTCACCTGACGAATCTCACCGTCGCCTTGGCTCGGATGAAAGACATGGAGCAATCGCTGACGGCGCCCGTGCTCAAGGCCTTGGCTTCCCGTGAAATGACCTACGAGGTCGCCGATCCTCAGATTAACGCCGGTGCCATTGTCGCCTTCCTCAACGGCCTGAACCTGCCTTCCCCGAACCAGGCGCCTCAGCTCGTCGGGGCGATCCCTGCTCAACAGCTCAAAGCAAACACCGCCAAACAAGTTGGCTTCTCTGTCACTGATCCGGACAATCTGCCCCAGGAAATCGGCGTCACCGTCGTGAGCTCGAGCAACTCGTCCGTGGTGAAAACGTCTGATATCTCCATCAGCGGGACTGGAGCTAACCGCACCATCACCTTCAAGACCGGCTCGGCTGCTGTGGGGCAGTCTACCGTGATCACCCTGCTCCTCAATGACGGCCATCCCGCTGGACAAAACGGCTCCACCACAGTAACCTTCACCGTCACTCTCTCCGCGACCGTCATTGCCAGCGCTGACCCTGTTCCTCCCTCCTCGGGAATGCTGGTCTCCGATGCTTTGCCGCTCGCAAACACCGATGGTTCCTTCTCCGTTCTGGGCAGCGGCGTTGCGCCGTTCATGTTCTCGCCGAGGAGCGCAGCTTCCCTCAGCTTGTTCACGGATCTCAACCGTCAACCGGCGCGTCGTCTCTCGCTCAGCGGCGGCGACAATGAGGACGACGCGTTACTGGCTCCCTCCTGGGACGATTTGGGCCTCTAAGGGTGTTTCGTACTGACTAAAATACTTAAAAACTGAATGATTGGGTCAATGATTAAGCTCAGATCTTGTGCGGCCTTCGTATCCTGCTTCGCGTTTGGGGCTGGCATGGTTATCGCGCAGACTGGAACTCCCCCGCATCTGGCTCGCAACCAACCCGTCTTCGCCTTCGCTGGCCAGACGACCGTCATCACTTCCACCAACCTCCTCACGACTGACCTCGAAACCGTCGATCCTGCCGAGATCATTTACACGATTTCCCCGGATGATCCGAACGGCGCGATTCCCGAAGGCAGCCTTTACTTGGGTGTCAACGCACTGAAAGCCGGCGATCATTTCAGTCAGGACGACGTGAACAACAACGTGCTCACCTGGCACGCGCTCCCGGTGATCGATGAGCCGGGGGTCGGGATCCCGTTCAACGTCCGGGATTTTGATGGCAACCTCGCCAGCGATGGAGGGCACACCACCTTCAGCTTGAGCATTACCTACTCAAACACGCCTCCCGTTGCCTTCGACGGGAATTTGGTTGCCGCACTGGGCACCGGCACCGCCGGCACGCTAACCGCTACGAACGCCGAAACATTCCAAACTCTCAAGTTCAAGATCGTCGCCCAGCCGCAGAAAGGGAGCGTCGTGCTCCTGGACGCCACCAACGGGACCTATCTCTTTACCGCAACCGTCGGCAAGTCCGGTGACGACTTCTTCACTTTCCAGGTTTCCGACGGTGTCACCAACGCCACCAATCCTGGCACCATCTTCGTAAGCATCACCAATACTCCCCCGATCGTGCCGCCGCAACAGTTCCCCCTGCGCCAGGACGACAAAGTCGATGGAGTCATTATAACCACCGATATCGATCTCCCCGTCCAACCCAGGACGATCAACGTCATCACGCCACCTCTGCGCGGGCACTTTGATTCTTTTGACCCCGTTAGTGGCCGCTTTCGCTATCGTCCGGACGCCGGCAGGTTTGGCTACGATTCCTTCGTCGTGTCAGCGACTGACGGCCAGGCCGAGAGCGCCTACCAAACCATTATTCTCCCCATCCGCCCGATTCCTGACGAAGGCAGCGTTTTCGTTATCGGCAGCTTGGGCGTTTCCACCAACAACCCAAATGGCGACGGCGTTCTCTGCCAGGTGAACCCCGCCAACGGGGATACGTTCCGGATGTTCGAAGACGGCTCCATTCGTGACGCCATCTCGGTCCTCTACAACCCACGCCGCGATGAGTTCATCTTTGGAGGATCGGGCAACGGCAAGGCTTTCGTCGGAGCCGTGAACATCAATACGGGCGACCTCAGGCCGCTCTTTTTCTCGACCAATAGCTCTGTTCTTCCCATCAGCTTTTCCTTCGACCATCAGGGGAACGTCCTGGCCGGACTCGGGCCAGGCGGGATTGGCTTGATCGATCCCATTGCCGGCGGTTTGACCGTTCTCGCCAGTGGTGGCTTCCTCGAAACAACCAGCGACGTCTGGGAAGAACCCGGCGGCAATCTCCTCGCTCTCGATGCGGTCCAGCTTTTCGATGACTCTGCGCGCGTCGTCGAGATCGACCGCACCACTGGGCACCAGACCGAGTTGTTCCCTGACAATATCCTTCTGGACCCCGCTCAGTTCTTCATGGAGGACACGAATCGGCTCCTGATCGTGGCTCGCGGCGGTCTCTTCGAACTAAATCGCTCAGCTAACACCTTAAACCAGCTTCTCCCGAAAGAGACCTTCAAGGCTTTGGGAAAATCCATCGTCCCGGACGGCTCGGGCGGTTTTGTCATGGTTGACCTCCAGACCCGCTTGCTCCGCGTACATTTGCCCGATACGAACGTCTCGGTCATCAACACCGAGTTCAACTTCTCGCCTTTGCACGCTACCACTTTCCATATCCCGGCTACCCTGGCGGAATGGCGTGCTAATTACTTCTCCGCGGCCGATCTCGCGGATCCAACCAAGGAGGCTTCCGTTTGGGGGGACAGAGCCGACCCGGATGGCGATGGTGCTCCGAATGCCCTCGAATTCGCGCTGGGTTTAAATCCATTAGTCCCGGATAGCACCCAGATTCTTTTCACGATCGACCTCGGCACTTCCGGCGGCAATCCGGTTGCTCTGCTTTCATTCCCTGTTCGCAAAGCGCTCGGTGCTTCGCATTACGCCCCTCAGGTCTCCAGTGATTTTGTCAACTGGTCTTCGGCTGGGTTTGAGTTGGATAGCGTCCAACCCGCGAGTTCGCTTTTTGAGCGGCATGTTATGCGTTACCCCGTGCTGAACACAGGGGCTTCAACCCCTCGGTTCTTCAGACTCCAGATTCTGCCCTGAACAAGCGCGACGCATAACGGTTTATGTGCTCTGAATCCAAAGTGACGAAACGGTGAGTTTGACCCCTCATCATAGCCCGCGGTTCTGCGGTGGAAGAGGCCCCTTGGCTGCGCCTACGGGTGGGCCGCGATCGCGTCTGGGGCAGTGGGCGGTGGCCGCCCTCCTCGCCTTGGCTTCGCTGGGGCAGCAGGCTTGGGCCTTGAGTGGCCCAGTCCAGTCATTGCCCACTGACAACCCCTGGGCCCTGAGTTCTACCACCACTTTCCAGAACGGTGATCTCACAACCGGCGCCGTGCTTGGTAAGTACAACGGCAACCCGGCCGTTAGCGGCACGGCCATGTTCGTGGGTTATAGCGGGAGTTCGACCTATGGTGCCCAGGTTTTCTGGGGGCCCGTCTGGGCGGGGCTTTCGTTGGACGGAACCGACATTGCGGGCAACGAAATGCTCATCTACAGCCCTGGCTACTCAAGCCTCAATTCCGGCTACGTTGAGTATCGGGGCACTACCACCATCTACATCTGGAACGGTTCTTATTACCAGGCCTACGGTTTGTACAGCCGTATGAAGATGACTGTCACCCTCAACAATTCGCCGGTGGCGTTGGTCGAAGGCGGGACCGTGGGCGCGTCAGCCCCCGTGGTTTTCCGGCTCAGCCGAGGCAGCAATTACAAGGTCGCTCTGGCCATGGAGATCTATTGGAACGGCTCCTGGCAGCCGGCCGTCTCCTTCTACGACGGACAGCACACCCCGTCCTGGCATGCCACGCAATACTCCCTGAGCTACGGATATTACTATCAGCGTGGCCCTTCCTCCATCTCTCTGGCGCAAAACACGATCAATGAGAATTCCGACGGTGCGGTTTACGCAGGAAAACTCACTGCCAACGACCTCGATAGCACGGCGATAACCTACGCGATCACTTCCGACCCGAGCGGTTTGTTCGCGGTTTCCGGTGATGAGCTGTGGGCGGGTCGAGGTTTCAACTCTACCTACTTCTCTGACATCGGGTTGTCGCGCGTTTACCAAACCAAGACCGACCGATTCATTGACAATGGCTGGGGGGTAAATCAACCGATCCCAGGCCTGGGTCCAAACAACATCTCCTTCCGCTGGACCGGCCGCGTCTATGCCCCGGCTACCGACACCTACACATTCCGTACCATTACCGATGACGGTGTCCGGCTATACCTCAATGGCGTTTCGGCGATCAATGACTGGAATTACCACGGGGACACTGCCAATTACTCCTCTCTCATCCTGAACAAAGGCCAGGCCGTCGACATCGACATGCAGGGCTTTCAGGGCGGCGGCGGCGACACCATGCGGCTCGCTTGGACACGGGCCAGCTCGGGTGTCTACAAACCGTTGCCCGGTGGCACTTCTGGCAACCCGTTCTTCGACTATGAAACCCAGGCGCAGTACCCGATCACGGTAACCGCCACCGATTCCGCCGGTCAGTCTGTTTCCCAGAACATTCTCGTCGGAATCACCGACGTCAACGAACCGCCCATCGTCCTCTCCACCATTCCGGGCCTTACTGTGCAAGAGGATTTCACCCCCGCGGTTTCGGTCAACAACCTCGGCAACTATTTCAAAGACCCGGAGTTGCGGACGATGCACTTTAGTTACGCAATGAACCCTCCTGGGAAATTGACTTTCACGACCAACGTTACCGGAACGACGATGACCTTCAGTCCCGTGCCTAACGCCAACGGCACCGTTACGGTGACTGTCACCGCCCACGACGACATCAACCAGACTGCCTCCACTTCGTTCAACGTCACGATCAACCCTGTCGATGATGCCCCCGGCATCGCCAAGACCTTCGCTAACTCGACCGCCAACTACGAGGATCAGACTTACCTGACCATGGATGTCAGTTCGTATTTCACCGACATCGACGGATACGGCATCAACTATTCCGTCACCGGCATTAAGACTCACCCGGGCGGTGTCTCCACCAATGTGGTTGCGGCTTGGGTCGACGGCACCACCTTAACGGTGGCGGGCGGACCGAACGTCAACGGCGGATTCGACATCACGGTGCAGGCCCAAGAAGCCAAGCCGGGAGGCGGGGGCCTGAGCACCAGCCAGGTCCTCTACGTTCTCCTCAACCCGGTCAATGATCCTCCCGCGCTGACCACCGGCATCCTCGGCGGCGGACTGACTCGCGAAGTCTATCTTGGTATCCCTGGAACCGATGTTGAGCCTTTCCGGTCAGGGACAACGACTCCCAAGGCTGCCTTTACCAATCTCCTGACCGCTGCTTTCGAATCACCGGCTAACGTTTACGACAACTACGCACAAAAGGTCCACGGCTACTTGGCTCCTCCGGTGAGCGGAAATTACACCTTTTATATCGCCGCGGATGATACCGCCCAGCTTTGGCTCAACTCGAGTGGAACCGCCACCAGTGGCGCCCAGAAAATCGCCAGCGTCCCCTCCGCTGTCGGGTTCCGCAACTGGACCGCGTTTGCGGCTCAACGTTCGGCATCCGTCAACCTCCAAGCGGGACAGTTCTACTACATCGCCGCCTACATGAAAGAGGGCGGTGGCGCTGACTTCCTGTCGGTGCGTTGGGTCCGTCCTGACGGCGTCGATCAAGGCCCTATCCCCGCCCAGTTCCTGCGACCCTTCGGCACAACACCCGCTGCGCCCACCTTGCCCGGTTTCACTACCCTGGTGAACGGCACAGCTACCGTTACCGTCGCGGAGGACGCTGGACCGATTCTCATTGATAGCTTCGGCACCGGTCTCACTGAAGGCGCGCCCGACGAAGCCTCGAGCGACACCATCACCAACGGCGTGGTTTCCATCGATAATCCGACATTGTTCACCGCCGGGCCGTCGTTAGTTGTTGACCAAGTCAACCATAAGCTCTCTCTGTCCTTCAAATCCGCGCCGAATGGCTATGGCACTGCGAACGTAACTTTTCAGATGGGCGACAACATGGGCACTAGCAACGGCGGCGCAAATGTTGCCCAGTTGCCTCCCATAAGTATCGTCGTCACCCCGGTCAACGACCCTCCTTCCTGCGCCACGATTCCGAACCTAATCGTCGATGAACAGCCCGTCCCGACCACGCTTGGCACCAACCTCATAGCGGTAGTCGTCACGAACGTTACCGGCGGGCCGTTTGAAGGAGCGGACATTGTCACGAATTCCTCGAAAGTCCTCTCGTCCATCGTGAACATCGGCACCGACTTGATCAAATTCGATCACTCGAGCGCCACGACAACCACCGGAACCAACGCAACCTTCACTCTTTTCTACGACTTGGTGCCCTATCGTTACGGCACGTCCACCGTGCAGGTCGTGCTGATGGACAACGGCGCTGGACCGAACAACGCGGTCACCAATCAGTTCACGATCAAAGTCAACCAAGTCCACCACTTCCCCATCATCGGCGCGGCTGACAGTGTCCCCACAAACCACTTGGTGCTGAACGAAGATACCGTTGGCTACGTTGTCAGCCTCACCAATGCTTTCCTGGATTTGGATGGCGACCCCTTCACGCTCCTTACCGTCACCACTTCGAATTCCGGTCTGCTCCAAGCCTCCGCCGGCTCTCCTCTGAACACGAGTCTCACCCCGGGCTTAGGCATCCAGGGTTACTTGACGCTCAATTGTCAGCCGAATCAGTTTACCGCCCGCGCGGGGACCAATGACGCGCCCGTCACCGTAACCTACACCGCTGTTGCGTTTGGAAATCCCATCACCAACTCGTTCACCGTAACGATCAACGAGGTGAACGATCCTCCAACGATGGACGACATCGGCACCATCATCACCGTTGACAACGGTTTCACTCGAGTTCCGATCACCGGCCTGGGACCCGGGCCGCTGGAGGACCTCTTTGATAACATCGACACCAACAGCTTCCTCTTCACTTCAAGCTCGAATATCGTCAGCGCCAGTACGATGTTCATGACCAACATCGCTCTTGCCCCTGGCGGTCAGGGCACGGCCGAGTTGCGTTTCTCTCCCAAGATCCCGTCGACTGGCACCTCGCTCCTCTCTGTCTCCGTGGCTGACAAACGGGGCGCCCGGACCACCAAGACCTTCAACGTCCAGGTCAACCACGTTAATCACGCCCCGGTGATCGTCAACCCGCTCCCGCCAATCTTCGCGAATGCGCCGCTTACCGGCGCCAACCTCCCGACCCTAAGCATCCTTGAGGATTCCCCGGTCACTCTCCTGGACCTGAGCACTTTGTTTATCGATCCCGACGGGGATGCGCTCACCCTTTCCATATTCGCCAACACCAACAGCGCGGTCCTCCAAGCCTTCATCACCAATTCTCCCACCACCTTGGCTCTGGTGCCTGCTCCCGACCTCAATGGCCGCAGCGAGCTCACGATTCGCGCGACAGACGGTCTGGACGAATCCTTCTTCGCGTTCGCCGTGCAGGTGGTCCCAGTCAATGACGCGCCCTACTTCGATCCTATGACGCGCCAGCGCGTCTCCGAGGACAGTGGTGCCCAGCAATTCCAGATCACCGGCATTCGCACCGGCCCCGGAAACGAATCGACTCAGCATATCAAATCATTCACCGCAACGGTGCTTGACCAGACGGATCCAGCCCTCTTGAGCAACGTCTCGATTGTTTATGCCGACGGCACCAACACGCCGGTCGGGCCTCAGGCGACCCTAACCTACCAATTGGGGCAGGACGTCAACGGCAGCGGTCATATCCACGTCGTGCTCCAGGATGACGGCGGCACGAATAACGGCGGTATTGATTCCTTTAGCCGCGATGTCCTCATCGTCGTGGATCCGATCAATCACGCACCAAGGCTTGCGGGGCACGCGGGCACGGTCGCCGTCAATGAGGACCAATACGCCAGTGCTAGCGGTCGCCTCCTGTTGGATTTTACCGGCCTTTTCGTGAATTTCCGTGATCCCACTCCGCCGGATCTCGTACTGGGCGCAATCAATGATCCCAGTGGCATCTTCCAGAAGGTAACGGGTTCCGTTCGCGTGCCTCCGGACTCTCCCCAGTCCCTCCAGGTTACCTTTAATCCCGATGCTTTCGGCACCGCGACCGTTCAGCTTAATGCGTTTGGTGCCGGCCTGATCAGTAGCGCAAGTGACACTTTAACTGTGGTGGTTCTCCCAGTAAACGACCCTCCCGCCGCTGATCCCATTCCCGACCAGTTCCTGCAGCAAGGCGCGGCCAATTACCAGGTGACGCTGAACCACCTGCGAACCGGACCCGCCAATGAATCTAACCAGAAGATCAAGAGCGTCACAGCTGCGGTGGTCGCTCAAACCATCGACGGCTTGGTCGTGATTGACGGTGTCGATTTGCCTTCGAGCCCGACCAACGCCACCGTCCGTTACCACTTGGGCGACAACATCGCGGGGGAAGCCCACGTCCGTGTTACCATTGTGGACGACGGGGGAACCGACCGTGGGGGTGTCGACACTTCTACCCTGGATTTCTTCGTCTTTGTCGCCCCAGTCCAAACCAAGGCGAAGCTCGTAAGGGCTTTGCCCCTGATCCAGGTCCTCGAGGACCAGTTCATCTCCACGGGCTATATTACCGACGTCGATCTCACGGGTTATTTCCGCGATCCCGACGGCAACGGGGTTCAACTCCTCATTCGCGGAATTACTGATGCCAACGATGTTCTGGATGACAGTTTCGTTGCCATTGAGCCTACCGACCAGGAGTTAGTGCGTCTGCGATTCAAACCGGATGCCTATGGTGATGCTTCGATTACTCTTGCCGCTCGTGCCAACGGGCTCGTTTCCGATGACACCGGCATCCTCCGGATTAAAGTACTGCCGGTGAACGATGCCCCCTCCTTTGATCAGCCCGCGGATATGATCGTGGAGCAGGGACGCGCTTCCAACGTGGTGAACATCACCGGCTTCCAGACTGGACCCCGCGAGAGCGGTCAGAAGATTACTAACGTCACGGCGCAGGTAATCGCTCAGACTAAGGCCGGACTGGTGACCCTCATCTCTGGCCCGCCCTTTACTCCAGGCCAAACGAATACCCAGATCGCCTTCAGCACCGCCACCAACCGCACTGGGTTTGCCACTATCCGAGTTACCATCACCGATGACGGCGGCACCGACAATGGCGGCATCAACACTTCCTACGACGACTTCGGTGTGGCTGTGGTCCAGTCGCCTTTGCCTCCTTCACTGATTGCCCCAAGCAATTTCTTCCAGTTCGCCGAGGCTGACCTCCTCGTGAATCCCGTCCGGCTCCTGTTCCTGACCAACGCCTTCCTGGCGCCAAATGCGGCCCCGATGACCCTGTTCATCGATTCGATTGACGACGTCAACGGTCTGATCGACCAAACCCAAACTTCCTTTGCTCCCACCGATCCTGAGTCGTTGCAGGTCACTTTCAACACTAACCTGAGCGGCGTGGTCACGCTCAGAATCCGGGCGAGCGCGAACCGCCTCACGGCTCCGGCAATTCATGTTGTGACCATCACCGTTACGCCCACGGACCTCATTCCGACTCTGAACCCGATTTTCCGCCAGGTCGTGACCATCAATAGCGGCGAGCATGACGTGAACTTGACCGGCATCAGCCCCGGACCGAACGAGGGAGCCGACCAAACCACGACGGTCACCGCGGTGGTCACTGCGGAGACGAACCCGGGAATGGTTCAGGATCTCAGTGTTGATCATGACCCACAAGGCGGCGTGGCGGTTCTTCATTACACGGTTAAGCCCGCCACGACCGGCACCAGCACCGTCCGAGTCACCGTCAGTGACGGCGTAAATTCCCTCACCCGCGAGTTCCACATCGTTGTCGTCGACGGAGACCATCCTCCGGTCGCACTGCGCACCTCAGGTACCTTCACGCTTTTGGAAAACCAGTTTGCCTCTACCGGCGACGTCGGTGACATCGATCTGCGCGGCTTTTTCTTCGATGACTCCGGCATTGCGATCCAGCTCATCGTCGACCAGGCCTCGATTGTGGATACCAACCACATCTTGGCCACTGAGGTTGAGATCCCGCACTCCAGCCCAATCAACTCTGAGTTCTTGCGCGCTCGTTTCCACCAGGACGTCAACGGTGGTGTGACCTTCAACGTCAGCCCGATCGCCTCCGGATTGGTTTCCTCCAATTTCGCAACCATCCACCTCGACGTGCTGCCGGTGAATCATCCCCCGGTCATCACCTCCGTGTCCAACGTGACCGTGCTCGAGGACAGCGGTCCCGTTAGTGTCACTGTTAACCTTGGTGCTGCAGGCCCGGCTGATGAGGCGGCTCAACGCATCATTGCGGTCACCGCGGTCCCGGCCGATAGCGCCTCCGCCGCGCTCATCCAATCTCCGATCACGGTAACTTTCAACCCGGGTGATAGCGTCGCCCACCTGAGTCTTACTCCGGCAGCGCATCACAGCGGAGTCGCTTTCGTTACCGTTTCCGCCCAAGACAACGGCGGAACTGCTAACGGTGGCGTGGATACCACCACGGCCACCTTCTCCTTTACCGTGACCCATGTCAGTCATCCGCCGGTTTTGGCGCCGGGAATGGACCACTTGTTCTTTGGCCTGACATCCGACCAGCTCGAACCCCTGAGCTACCGTCCCGTCCTCACCTTCGACCAACTCTTCGACAACCCGGATAATGACCCGATTGCCCTGGTCGTCTTGTCCCGCCACAACGCCGACGGCATTCTCGATGATTCACAACCCGATGTGGTCGCCCCGGTCCCCTCCGACCCGTTGGCCTTGCGGATCCGGTTAGTGCCTGGTGCTTTCGGCCGAGCCGAGTTGGATATTGGCGGTGTGGCTAATGGTGTTTTCTCAACCAACTTCAGCCGCGTGGTGATTGAGGTGACTCCTCCTCTCGGAGCGCCTTCCTTCGACGCCATCTCTGACGTTAGTTTCCTCCAAGGCACTGCGCCTCCTGCGATCCAGTTGACTCACTTGAGACCTGGCAGCCTCACGTCTGGGGCCTCAAACATAGTCAGCATCCAGGCCCACGCAGTCTCCTCGAATCCGTCAGGACTGATTTCCAGCTTTACCGTGACCCGCGGCACCAACCCTGCCTCGGCTACTCTGACCTTCGTCCCCGCCCCCGGCCTGGTAGGGGATGCGACGGTTGCCGTTGACATTCAGGACGACGGCACTGTGAGCGACACGCGTGTCAATACCTTCGAGCGCCAATTCAATGTCCACATCGTCGGCCGTGAGCACCTCCCCTTTGCCACCACCAACGCTGTCCAATTTGTGTTCAAGGAAAACCAGTTCGTGGGCTCTGGTCGTAGCACACGCCTGGATCTCAGCGGCCTTTTCGTTGCCCCGGACGGCGGAGCGATCAACCTGGTCCTCCTCACTTCCGCGCTTGATGATCCCCAGAATGTCCTCGAAGACGAGCTAGGTCGGGTCTACGTCGATCCCTTGAACCCTCAGTCGGTCCTGGTCGGATTCCACCAGGATGCCTTCGGCCAGGCCACCCTGCGCTTTGTCGCCTCGGCAAACGGCCTGCAATCTTCAGACGTCCTGACGGTCAACATTCAAGTGCTGCCCGTCAACATCTCGCCGAGCCTGGATGCCCCCATCCCAGTCGTCCTGACTGATCCGGTCACTGAGATTGTTGTTCCAATAACCGGGATCTCCGCCGGCCCGGCCTCCGAGTCGGGGCAGAAGGTAACTAGCCTGAGCGCCGGTATTGTTCGCCAAACTCCAACCAACCTCGTCCAGATCTCTGGCGTGGATTACATTGCCGGGATGCCCACTGGCGCCGTGCACTTGGCTATTCTCCCGGGTGTGCTCATTGGTTCTGCTCGGCTCAAAGTCACCATCCAGGATGACGGCGGTGTCGCTAATGGCGGCGTCGACACGACGACTGTTCAATTTGATCTCGCGGTCAACATCGCCCGAAAACCGCCTGTCCTGGTGTCCCCGATTGGCACGCGCCGTCTGCTCGAAGACTCCCTCTCCGGGGCTGGCAATCTCCTTCAGGTATCCCTCGATGGAGTGTTTCAGAGCCAGTTCGGTGGTTCCCCGATCCTGAACGTGACCAGCATCGACGATCCTGACGACATCCTTGCCGATGAACGTGCGGATGGCGTTGTGCTCACCAACACGTCGCCTCCAACTCTGCGGATTCTCCTCCGAGCCGATGGATTCGGCACCGCGCACATCTCCTACAACGCGCTCGCCGGAGGGCTCTTCTCCACCAATTCCGATACCCTCACGATCATCGTTGATCCCGTCAATGACGCGCCCAGCTTCAGTGCGCCTTCCACTCTCAAGTTGGCCCAGGGCCCGTCCAACGTCGTTTTCCGCGTCAGCAATCTCAATGTCGGGCCGCGGGAATCCAAGGTGCAGTCCATTCTCAGTGTTAAGGCCACTGTCCTTGATTCCACTCCCACGGATCTCCTGCCTGGTTTGCCCACATCCGTGTTGACCCTGTCCAATGCCTTCGCTGACATCACGGTTCCTTTGAATCCTGCCCGTTCCGGGCAAGCCCACTTGCGTGTTTCCGTCCAGGACGATGGGGGCACCGCCAATGGAGGAGTGGACACGCGCACCAGTGACTTGACGCTCACCGTGACTCCGGTTGATCACCCGCCTCAGCTCGTTCTGCCCATCGGATCCACCAACCTAACCACCGCCCAAGTAGTCGGTATGGGCGGCGCTCCGCTGCTGCTCAGCCTGCAGGGGCGTTTCGTGGATCCTGACGGCGACGCCGTTTCCTACTTCCTCCTCGACGTCCAGGATCCTCAGAACATCGTCGGAAACGAAACTCAAGGCGGTGTCGCGGTGACCAACACACCCTCAGGCCCTGGTCTCTTCCTGCTCCTCAACAGCAACGTGACCGGCACGGCTACCGTCGAGTACCTCGCTATCGCCAACGGGTTGGTCTCGACCAACAGCGATATCCTGACTTTGACCATCTCATCCAACCGGACCGGCGTGGGCGTCACCTTGGTTGATCCTTCCGCTTTTGCTCCCCCTGGGCTGATGCTCTTCGGCAAACCCCAAGCCGGCGGATTCCTCCAGGCCATTCCCACCGGCCTACTCCGGCGTGGAGCTCTGGTCTTGCGCTGGGAAGTCTGCGATAACGATTTGTGGATCGGTGCTCGGCCAATTGCCGGCCAGTCCGATGTCAGTCTCTATCTGTCCGACGAACTCCGCGGCCGTTTCGTGCGCGCGGTGGCCGTAGTGCCTGCAACTCGCCAGGACTTCTTCGCCGGCCAGGAAGTGGTCAGTGACGGCTTCGTCGTCGGCGACTTCCCCGCCAGCTTCGATCAATGGCGGCTCCACCGTTTCTCCAGCGTCTCGCTTCAGAGCGATGATCCTGCCGCCTCAGATCCCGATGGCGACGGGCTCTCGAACCTCGCGGAATATGCCTTCGGCACAGATCCGCTTTCCGCTGATCCGCCTCCGGGTACGGCATCCTTGGACTACGACGACGATGGCCAGCCAATCGTTCGCCTCCAGTACGTGGCGATGAAAGGCCGGCAGGACGTTACCATCGAGGTGGAAACCTCTCCTGACCTGCTCAATTGGACCACCGAAACCACGGCGCCGGAAATCCTCCGCCAGGCGCAATGGTCCGCCCAGTTCAGCTATCGTCTCCCCACAACCGACTCCGCGCGGTTCTGGCGCCTGCAAGTCCGCCGGACCTCCAGCTTCGGCATTGGCAGCCAATAAGGGCCTCTCGATGCTCGGGTCGCCCTGGGGTTCCCCCCACGACTACGCCGTTGGTTCGTAGCGAGAGGCGCTGAGCTTGTCGAAGTCGCGATCGAAGGAAGCTACAGAAATGCCTTCCAGGGCGGCCAACGACGCCAAGAAAGCGTCCCCAAACCCGACATTGGCCGTTTGAAGTCGGTTCAGGGCGGAGATTACGGCGGTCGCGTCGCGGAGTCTCACGCCGTGCTGTTGGAGGAGCAGAGCGAGCTTTTCCGCGGCGATTCTACGCTCGACCCGGTAAAATGAGTGGAGCGTGTAAAAGGCCTCGGCGACGATCACGGGTGAGACTTCGAGCACAGCCTCGCCGTTGGACGCCCGAACAAACAGTCTTCGCGCAGCAGCCGCCTGCGCCGCAGGTTCCCCGGAAAGAAATCGCAAGAGGACGTTGGTATGTATCCGTCCGGGGGACTGGCACTGGCGCGAAGGGGGTAAGATCTGATTTGATGCGGGGCGATGAACAGAAAGCATCGCCGCTCGACCGGCTCGCCCGAAGTCTCTGCCGCCGAAATGGGAGTTCA
>Ga0265314_10001194_pt1 | contig 29830 bp, 26 predicted proteins | sample 4126metaG_FD_203106 | JGI IMG/M metagenome (GOLD analysis project Ga0265314, IMG submission 203106) | Rhizosphere microbial communities from Carex aquatilis grown in University of Washington, Seatle, WA, United States - 4-1-26 metaG | ecosystem: Host-associated > Plants > Roots > Rhizosphere >... | reverse complement strand
GCTAATATAATGGGTCCAATCAGGCGGTATAGGGGGTTCTCCTCTCATGTAGTGAAGATTGGGTGTCGACTTATAAGCGCTAGGAGGAGGTCCGGAACAAATTACTGTCGTTCGCGGGACCATGGTTTGAGTCAAAGGAGCGCCACTGGGAAACAATGCGGGAGCAGGACGGTAAGCTGATTTGGAACCACGTGGCTAAGGGCCACGGGTCCGAAGAGTGTGATTGCATGGGGGCTAGACCACCCGCGTTATGGAGGTGCGCTCCGAGAAGGTCAGCCCAAATTGACCGACTAATTTCGCGCACCCCCTTCCCACGTTGCAGCCGAGGATTCGCGGCCTAATATCTAATGGAACGCCGGAAGGACAGCAGAAGCGGACCGCGGTCCACAACTTCCAAGCGCCCAGACGCCTGGAAGCACCCCATTACAGGGAATGGTGCGTGAGGGAGGGCGGTGGTGCCTGGGCGATCGGCTGCACAATCTGCCTCTCAGATTAATTGGAATCCTAGCGGAACCCGCTTGTTGGGTCAGCGTTTCGCCAAATCCCCGTATGGCCCCGGCCAGTGTGCCAAAAGGTGTATTTCGCCACACTGGCCCGGGCCACGGGTGGCAATGTTCCCGGCCGAGCGGGATTCAGGCGACGCCCTTGGCAGCTAACAGGGCCGCGAGCTCAGCCTGATCCACTTCGCCCTTGATCGAATTCAAATGGCTTAGCACAACCATCCGGTCACCGGGTCCACAGGAGGAGATCTCGACCATCCAATCCTCGGTCTTTGGCGCCGAGACAATGACTTCATCGCTCCATGCGATCACTTCCGAGGCCTCGACGAAGCCCCTGGTGATCCCCTGGATGAAATACTCCGCTTTTGTCCGATAATTCATTCCAAGGACACTCTCCAAGGCTCTGGACATGCCAAGCGTGAAAGACCCGTTATGATCTGTTTCCGCAGAAACAGCGCGACCAGTGGCCGAAAACCAGTGCAACGTACTACGCGTAACGTTGTACCGGGCGCGGCAGGCGGCGCCGCGAAAGACCAGCAGCGCGGCGCCGGGACCCATTTGACGCACGGTTACGCGTATAATGTTGCATCGCTAGGACGTGGCAGCTGGCAGTAAAGGCAACTTGGTGGCGCCAATCGCGCCAATAATAGTTCTAAGTGGATGGATAACAGGTGGGCCGGCCAACTATATCTCGCCGTATAACCTAAGACGGACCCTTTCCGGCCCCAGCTCATCTGGCTCTACTTGTACCGCTCTGCGGGCGGGCGCCAGTTTGCGTGACTTGCTGCCCGTGAAAGCTGGGCATTGGGTGAATCTCCCAACTCAAGCTGAGGGATAGGCCCCATAGCTTGTTTTAGATCTTTCGCGCATAATTGAGGGTGGCGTGAACCGTTCATTTACAATTGTCTGCATCGTATCGCTACTCGGCGCAACTGCGTCGGGGGCGCCCCCGGACAATTGGTCGAGCACCTCCTCGTCTCTCTGGGGCAACGGTGGCAACTGGAGCAAGGGCGTTCCCGGAAGCGGCGACGTGGCGAAATTCAACGGTTCGGCCGGTCTGCAGACCTCCATCACGCTTCTGCCCTCGTCGGTAGCGGGCTCGATTTCGTTTCTTAATGCCGGCGGAGCAAGCGACTACACCTTCGACACTGCTGCAACCGTGAATAGGAACACGCTGACCCTTGGCTCCGGCATCACGAATTCGGACGTGGGTTCGCTTACCTTTTACAATACCACGATCCTCTCGGGCAGCCAGAGCTGGAATAACAGCGGCGGTGCGATGGCCTTCAACGGCAAGGTAAATCTTGGCTCCGGCTCCTCGGGAGGCACCCTCACCGTAACCGGGGCGGGTGACGTCAGCCTGAACGGGGTCGTTGCCAACGGCGGCTCGGCCGCGGGGAATCTCACCATGGCCGGCACCGGCACGACGACGCTCTCCGGTGCCAACACTTACACAGGGTCGACAACCATCAGCTCCGGCACCCTCCAGACCAACACCAACGGTGCCTTGGGCAGCGGCAACCCTCTCTCAATTGCATCGGGAGCCACTCTGTACCTTAACGGCACGAGCCAGTCTGTGGGGGCCTTTACGAGTTCCGGCGCCCTGAATATGGGCAGCGGAGGCGCCTTTACCCTCCTCGGATCAGCCTCGCTTGCCGGCACCTTGTCCGGCACAGGCACCCTTACGCTCAACGCCGGTTCCACCCTGACCCTCGGGGCCAACTTCAGCGACAGCGGAATCAACATTGTCCTCAATGGCGGGACGCTGAAGCTCAATGGCACGAGTGACACATTCGGCGGCCTCTCCATCACCTCGTCCTCAATCGTTGATTTCGGCACAACGGGATCATCGATCCTTAATGTCAACGGAGTCTCCCTTGCGGGTAGCTCGACGCTTTCCGTCCAGCACTGGGCCAACCTTGTGGACTACTTCTATTCGAACAAGACTACAGGCACGCAGGGCACCGCCCCTGAGAACCAGATTGTCTTCACGGGCCATTCTGGAAATGCGACCGTTTGGAACAGCTACACGGACGGTCCAGATAATGGGCACCAAGTCACCCCGGTACCGGAGTCGGCGTTCTATGGAAGCATCATGATTGCATTTAGTTTGGCTGGAATCATGGCATTTCGCCGCCGTCACCCTTTTGGCAATCGCCTTCCTTACCGCCAACTTCGGAGAGAATTGGAGAATCGACTCTGCTACCGGGCCTCGTTCGATCACCTCTTGGTACCAGTCAGGGTTCCCGGCAGTGGAAGCAAAGGGCGCCTGAGCCCCGCAAAATGAAAACGGCAAACCCACCGTTTCCTCCGTTATCCGGCCAAGAATTGCCTCATGCAGGCCCAAAGTTTCGCCCAAACTTGAGCACGAGTCATGATGGCGCTTACCAGAATCCTCCCGCCAAGACCCAAGCCGAGGTCATTCAAATACTTCGCGATTTTTATGAAGGTCTTTTTCCGAAAACCTGCGCGAATTGCGGCCGCGTCTTTGCAACGCTGCAGGAGTATGTTCTTGCAAGCCAACGACTCTGGCCAAGCTTGAACTATGATATGGAGTTGGGAAATTATAACACGCCGCACCCAATAGGTGGCTTGGCGATGGCAAACTGCCCTTGCGGATCTACGCTGGCACTTTCCACGAAGACGATGCCACTCCCCCGGGCCCATATGATTATGGCCTGGATCAAGGCTGAGATGGAACGTCGAGGCATGAAGCACGCTGAACTGTCAGATTACCTGCGCGACGAGGTTAGGAAGCAGATCTTGGTTGAACCGACTCGAAAAGCCGCAACAGGTTTAAAAGGGCTGCGGGTTCACAAACACCGGAGCTAGGATCCATGCGCGCCTCTCCGATTGCGCGGCCGCGGCCGAGACATTAAGCGGTCCTTTTTGAAGTAGGGCCGTCAGATCGGCGGGCCCATGTGCCTGCACTTTTCTACACTCCTATTTCTGCACTCTATTAAAATTTGAAGCAAAAATAGGAAAGAATGGGATAGGAGGGGCACGTCTCCTAGACCATGTTTCCTTCTGAAAGTAAGATTGGGAAAGATTGCGAAAGGTTTAGCAATGACGCTGATGCGTCTTTGCAGACCTCGGCCATGCCACTTGGCTGGCGCGCACTGTTCCAACCCACAGTGAACGAGAAGAAATGCGGTTTGCAGAAGAAGGCCTGACAAACAATTCCGTCGGCGGCCGAATTCCACATCCCTCATGCAATTCGAAGCCACTAAACGGCAAATCGACCAAGCGCCCGAAAAGGGGCCTTCCGAAGACCTGCGCATCGGGCCGATCTGATGGGGCGTTGCCTTGGCGGCGGACTTCGGGTGCAACCCAATCCCTGTAACGTCGCACCCGGGGTCGCTATATCGGCTATTCGCCCCTTCACGGGGACTGCTACTTCGTGCCGCGAGGAGTTTCCTGATCTTTGTCGTCCATGGTAACACTCCTTCTTTCATTGGAGCGTCACCCATTTATTCCACTATTGTGTGTCTATGATCTGGTAGTTAGCAAACTCGCTTCCGGATCGCGCGGTCAGGCCCTCAATCGGTACCCGGCCTTGGCGATCCACCCGGTGGCCTGAACGACCGCGAAAGCCAGGACAAGGGATCCTATCACGGTCGCAGCCGGTGACAGGGCATGATAGAAAAATACGGATTCGGCGACACGCTCGCCCGCGAGACCGATGACGAGGTAAAGGAACGGGTGAAGCAGGTAGGCAAGGAGGGGATTGGCGCCGGCGGGCTGAAAGATGCGACTCCAGCGGCGTTGGCCGCGCACATCAATCAGCCAGTAAAGGAACGCCCAGGCCGCTGTCGTGATCGCGGAGCAATACATGCACCACGAGGGCGTTGCCCGGATTTTGTTGATGCCAAAGGGGGCATCCAGGACCACGCCGAGGAGGAACAGGCCGAGCGAGAACGAGAGCGCCCAGCGCAGCCGATGCGCCGGTTCCACCACGTCGGAGCCCTCCGAAAGGATCGAGCCCAGGCAACACCCCGCCACGGAGATGGATGCCAAGGATCCGAGCTCACCCCCGATGCCCACGTGCCCATTCACCCAGCCAAATCCGGCTTCAAGAGCGGCGACGCCGGGCGTGGCCCACGCCAGCCACGTGCGCGACGCGAGCTGGCCCGGGAGATCCGACCTAGCCGCCACGTAAAGCAGCACAAGCCAACCGGTGGCTCCCACCAGCCATTCCCTCCGCCTTCCAAGAACGAGATAGACGAGCGACGCGACAAGATAGGCCCATGCGATCAACCCGAGGATCCCCCACCAGGAATGCCTCAGCCAAATCGTGTCTGAGGGATCCCAAAGGGGACCCAGAATGAGGGCTTTGCCCTCCGAAGTGCGATAGGCGAGCGCGAGGGCGACCAAGGAGGCCGCGCCCAGGATCTTACCCCCAAGGAAGAGGGTTCGGCGACGGCCGGGTTCGGCTGGAACAACGGAGAAAGCGAGGAACATGGAGACATACGCGAGCGTCCCCCAAAGGGCGCGGGCCCAAGGCTCATACTCCTCCATGTTGACCATGATGACGCCCATGGTCAGCAGGGTCCCGACTCGCAGGAGCACCTTCCGCAGAAGCTGCATGCGCGTCTGCCCGGCCGCCAGCACTCGGCCCATTGCGAGCGGAACGGACATGCCGGCAATGAATAGGAAGGCCGGGAACACCAGGTCTGGGAGCCTCATTGCGTCGGCGTCGATCTTCACGTGTTTGAGCAGTATCGGGGCCTGGGGGGTTTCGCCCAAGTCGTTGACGAAAATCATCAGCATGATGACCAGTCCGCGAAGGGCATCGACTGAGGCAATTCGCGGAAGCACGGTTCCAGATTGGGATTTGGCTTCGAGCATGGGCATTGGGGAGTACGGGTAGGGCAGGCATGAAGCAGGCTGCGCAGCACGCCCGGGGGGTGGAATCACCGTACCGAGTCTGTGGGCCATTGAGCAACAAGGTTCAGACGGACTGGGTGCGGTCCATTGTAAACCCGTCTTCTGCCGAAAAGTCCTTAAGGCGGAAATTTTATCGCTATGAAAGTGGCGAGGGAAAGCGTGATCGGGCCGGTAGCCGGGTCCATCGTTAGGAAAGCGGAAGCGGCGTGCTGGCACCGCCGAGCCTGACTGTTCTGAATTTTCTGAGCCGGCGGAGCGTGGTAGGAACGAACACCGGATGGGGTACGAATCCCAATCCCGCCCAGATAGCGAGCATCGCGGCCTTGGTCGGGGCATTTAGCCTCGCATCCGGCAGTGCGGACAGCGCCGTGGTGGTTAACCTGCCAGCAGGTGCCTACACGGCAGAGATTTCTGGGGTCAATAATACGACAGGAGTCGCCTTAGCTGAGCTCTATGAGGTGCCGTGATTGTTTCTGGGCGGGAGATGCATATCGGAATCTGGCGTGCTTAACCGTGAATCCAATGGCCTCCAGACGCCCAGCCACAAGACCCGCTTCGTGGGCGCTCCCACAATAGATCAGAGAGGAGTTTTCTGGAGTAGCTTCGGAAAGAAGTTTGGCCGCCAAGAGAGCATTCATGTCAGGAACGTTCTCTACCAAGGCAGCGGTGGCGGCCTCATTCCCCATAGAAATGGGGCGAAACACTGAGACTTCGTAATCTTTATGATCTGCCATAGTGCAAGGGGGGCGCTTATTGGGGTTGATGTAGGAGCTCTGTAAGCAGTTCGAGGCAAGGACGCCCATCAGAACGGGTTGTCGCGATGCGGAGCTAGTCGAAGATCGGCGCCGCTTTGCGAGGGTGGCCCCCTTCGGAGATGCGCTTCGATTCGGGATCTGAGCTTCAATGGGCTCACCTGCTGGACATAACATATGATCCGGGGAGCCCGCATCGCTCCTTCCGCCGTCTGCCTTTCGAGCCATGGCCGTGTTTGTAGGTACTTTTGAGCTCGTGGCGGCCTGCCTGCGAATCAACCCTCGGGTGATGCACATTCCGGGGTTTTGGCGGCGTCCTTTGCGCTGTGCGACATTCATGCTCGGTCCTTTGATTGCCGCAGCCGCGTGCCGAGGCATGGAGGCAAGGATGGTCTACGCCATCACTGAGGAAGGTGTCACCTTGAGGCAGCCCGAGGGACAGACTTCGCCCGTCGCAGCCAATGCATCGTCAAAGTCCCGCACAGAACGCAAGGAGGGTCGACTGACCGTCACCCTGGGCGATTCCTATTTCGAAGAAGAAAGGGCCGACGGATCGGTCCGGTATAATTTTCGATCGAGGCGCATCCTCTTGCGGGATCCGCGGAAGGCGAATTGGACAAGCTACCCTCTGTACAGCGACCTTGGCTTCCGGCTGATGGAGTACCAGAACAGGGTGATGCTGGGCCGGGCGCTTGCGGCGGGGGGAATCAAGGAGACCTCGATCGCCAGTATGGGTGACACTTTCGAACTCGAGACCCTATTCTGCCTTCGGTTTCCGGGCGACCGTTCGAAGCCCGTGGACGGCCTCACTCGGAAGGTGCTGGCAGACGGGACGTGGTCCTACGTCAGAAACGCCGACGAGGTGGCGGGATTCAAGGCTTCGGCCTACAAGGTGCCGGAGCAGCTGCGGGCAACCTATGAGAAATGGCTCATTTACCGTTCACGGATTCATCCGCAGATCCGCCGGGAAATCGTGGAAGCTGGCGCCTTCCCGCTGCTCCTGCGCACCCACTGGCACAACACCGGTGAGACCGGGGTGACAACCCTTCTCTTGAAGGATTCCGGCACAATCGAGGGTAGCCCCCACACACCCGACCCGGCTCTCGAGGCGCTTCCATTTGCCGAAGGTGATTTGCTAAAGGCCCTGCTTTCAAGCCGCGACCCGAAGGTCAGGGCGGAACGCGGGACCCTGGACGCGGCGGTGCGGCTAGCGGACGAGGCTGTTGCACGGGGCCGGCCGCTCGACGGACTCCTCGGGCTCCTTGAAATCCAGTTTCAAGGGGGATACGACACCGCACCCGCCCTGCAGCAGCTTCACGCCCAATTCTCGCAGGATCAGGAATGCACGCGCTTCATTGCGTCGCTGAGGCAATCGAGCAGGACGGAGTGCGAGGTGGGCCTGAAGGTGCTGCGTGGGATTGACCGAAAGGGCCTCACAAAAGGCTACATTTTGGATGTCCACATCGGCGACCAGCTCTCGAGCCTCGGCCAGAGCAAGGATGCCGAAGCGGAGTTTCTGTCCGTCCTGCAGCTCAACCCGCTGCTTGCGGGTCCGTGGAATGACCTGGGACAACTCTACTACCGGCGATACGACATGCCCAAGGCATGGCTTTGCTGGGACGCGGGCCGCGGCGTTTGCCCGTCTCATCCGATGCTCCAGGGAGTAACGAAGCTCGAGGGGCGCATGCAGAACGACTTTCCCGAGTACTTCATGCAATAGCCGGGCTGCGTCAATCGGGGCTCCGACATACCGAGGTCAACGAGACAATTGCGCACAACTCTTACGGGTAAAATCGCCTCTATGCCGACCTAGGCGTCGTGTTCATTCGTGACGCCGGCGCTTGTGCCCGGTGCAACCTAACGTGCGCAACGTCGCACCGGAGGGGGCTGCGGGTGTCGGCTTCCAACGGGACGCACCCAAGAGGGGCCCCACTGCGGTCAGTTCCCAAGGCCTGTGAGCTTAATGGTGACGGACAAAGCTCCTGGTTCCCTTGAATTCAGGCATGGGCGACTCCGCTTCGAATGCTACACTTGATCCTCGGTGAAGCACCAGCTTATGGGCGGTTGCAAACGGACTGACCTTTCCTTCCATGGCCGGGACCGTGGTCCTGGCAAACTTCAAGGGGGCGCCCTCCACGACCTTAATACTTATGATAGGGACGTTTTCGTCCGGCGTTTCTTCGGGCACCCGTGCCACGTCCTTGCGGTCGGGCCGTGCCAATGTAGCCCGGATTAACAAAGCAGGCAGTACGCTGACAGCGATCATTAGCAGGCCAACTTCACGAATGGATAATTCTGCAAGGAGCATTACTCCCCGATTTTACCACTGGATGTGACCGTTTAGATATGGGGTGGACAGCGTACAATTTCTTCGCGGCCGCCGAATTCATTCCCGGAGGAAGCCGCAAGCCTGCGGATGCGACCTAACATGCGCAACGTCGCACTCAGGGGAATACACGAGAATTTGCAAGAACGGCGGGTCTTGTTTTTCAGGTCTATTGCGTTCGTGTCATCGCACCGCCTATGGAAGCGTCCGAGAAATCTTGGATTTTCCGAAGACCCGCGGTGCAGCGTGAGTTCGGCCTAGGTTGCGAAGAAGGCTGCGTAGCGATCACCCGATACCGGACCTTTGGCCTGTTTATGTTCCTGATGGTACAAGGGATCACGAAGAGGCCAGTTGTGCCTACGACATCGAAGGCGTTAAGGGAGGCTATTGAGGCCGCTTCGCGGGTTGGGATGTCGCAATGCAGCCATCCGACATACCGCAAGCTGGCAGGCGACCATGAGGTCAACAGGGAAGCCATATGGTTGGTGTGCCGCCAGAGCCAAGAAACTGAACCCGTCCAACCGCCTAGGGCTGGTGGCCATTCTTTTGCAACCAATCTAGACTTTAGCAATATCCTCGATCCCTGGCTCCCTCTTAAGTGGCTTCGGAGGAACGACTACAGGGGGTGGAGGGGCCGTCTTTTCAAATGCCAGCTGCAGCTGATTGGCAAGCCAGGGAGCCTCGCCTTCGACCAAGCTGTCCAACCCTTCTTGGGTAAACCACGAGAGTCCCTCTATCACTACATCCCTGCCTACTGGCGTGATCGCCTTAATCTTGGATCGGGATACTAGCGTCCTAGAGCGTATAAATCGCCAGTTGCGCTGAATCACGATGCCGCTTGGGCCAACGATTACCTTGAGGGTCCCAATGGAGTTAAGGATAAAATAGATGTGACCAGTCAATAAAATCCAGAGGGCAATGACGTCAAAGAATGCAAGAACCGCCATGAAAAGGAGCATTCCCAGATAACTGTTTGTAGTGAAGTTGAGTCCATCACGGAAGAAGGGCCAACTTAGAAGCCCAAAGAACGCCACCATAAAAAGCCTTAAGACAAGGCTACCGATATATTGGGCAGTGTTGAATTTCCCGATTCGCGCCAGGTCGAAAACAAAGGAGCCATCATCAGCCTTTGATATGACTGTCACAGCGAATTCCGGGCGCGGGCGATGCGGCACAGGTACGCTTTCCTCGGCGGGCACTGGAGGATCTATGGGTGTGTCCGCCTTCGGCTTCGGATCTTTCTTCATCCAAGCGACAAGCACTTCTTTCAATAAAGCTAGGAGCACAGGCATCGTGTTTCGCGGGATTCAGTCCGAACAGCGGACTTATTCGTGGAATCCCGATGGGCAGTCAAACCGGATCCCGCAGCCATTATATGTTATCATGGCATTGAAGAATTAAGGCTGGGAAATGAGGCTAAGGAAATTTTGATGCGCCCGATGCGATCCTTCGAACCGGACGGCGCGAAGTTCTTTTGGATGTTGCTAGATTCTGAACGTGCTGGGTGCAACGAACGTCGTGTAACGTTGCACTGGAAGTAGTGGACCTCAGATTCGGTGTTAAATGAGCCCGAACCGTGGGCGATGTGCGCAAAGTATATTTTGTTTCCGGGTCGCTTGTGGGGGCATTCCGAACGACACTGCTCCAATTAAAGTCATGAAGACCCTATGTAGCCTGGTTGTTCTGCTCGTATCAGGCATCTGCTTTGGCGGCTGCTCTCGCCAGTCGGCTCCACCGACAGAGAGAGAGGCCAAAGCCAATTTGCTGATCGACCAAACTTTCAAGGGTTCAAAGGAGTATTGGTTCGCTGTAAATAGGCTGCCGGGAGGGAAGAAGTTCCAATTGGTCGAACTTCACAACCCGAGTACTTCGCTATATTCGGTTCCGGTCAGCGAGACAGATCGTATGAACGGCGTGTCGGAGCGGTTCAAGTTCGTCGTTGAATGCGACCAGTCGCGAACCTGGGATGGGAAATGGACTCCCTGGAAGGAGGAGACCGGCGGCAAAGCGGCCCTCGCGAATACGATGTTCCCTAGTGCAGCCATGGGCTTTTGGGTAATTCAATTCGAGGCCGCGAACGGCGAGTGGCATACCAAGAATGCCTTCCCTTTACGTGATCTCGCTCAGGACAGGATGGCGCTCGTTGCGCTCATGCGGGACGCCAATGTCACACCTTAGGGAATTTTGGCCGGGACAAAGATGCTTGGTATCTGGTGTTATTTTAGGGAAACTCCGTGAGAGTTTGCCGTTTTCCTCAACGAAAATGGTCGCGCATCATTCTCACCAGGCCCTCGGTCGCCTTGGCCGGTATCTCCTCTCCTTCCCAGTTGATTGAGAAATGAGCGTTTCTTTGGGTGGGCTTCACATAGGTCTCAAACATCGGCAGGACGGTGGCCAATATCTGGTGCTTGATGCCCTCGATGTCACGACCGCGTTCGCTGATGTCTCTTTGGACGCGGCGCAGCATAGCTGTCACGATGTCGGTCGATACAAAGATCTTGAAATCGCAAAGGTCGAGCAGCTCTTGGAAGTAAAGAGCGTAGAGCCCTTCGACCACGACCATTTGGGTCGGCATGCAGGTGACGGACTCCTTTCGACGGGTGTGTATCTTGAAGTCGTAGACCGGCTGCTGAATCGCCTTGCCGGCGCAGAGGTCGCGCAGATGGTTTACGGCCAGCGCCGAATCGATGGAATCGGGATGGTCATAATTCTGGGCCTTGCGCTCCTCGAGGCTAATGTGGTCAAGGGGGCGGTAATAGCTGTCGAGCGAGAAGATTTGCCCTGTAATGCCAATTGCGGCGCATTGGGTCACCAACTTGGTGGCCAGCGTGGTTTTGCCGGAGCCGGAACTTCCGGCGACTCCGATTACGAAGTGAGGTTTCTCTTGGTGATTCATCTAATTCACTCGAGCCTGCACGTTCATATCATGCAAGGACTTGAGTTGTCTAATCAAAGTGACGTGAGCCTAATGGGTGCGGGCGGCTTGGAATGTCGGCCTTGATATCGCTCTAGGAATGGGGGCCGCCTTAGGCGCCACTTACGAAAACCAGTAGATATCAATGATGGTCCTGGCGGCGTACGGCAGAACTAGGGGACGTCATAGACCTCGACGAGCGCTATGCCGGTGTCGCCGCTCGCACCCTGAACCTGAGCGGTGTAGGCCCCGGGCGGCAGGGTCACGAGAATCGCGGAATCCGGCGTTCCCTGGAGGCCCCAGCTGAAGGCCCCTACGTTTCCAGCGGCCGCCGCAATCTGGGCGTTGCCGCCCCATCCCGTGTTGCTTGAGAGGAGGGTCGAGGTGCCGTCGGTGTTGCTCCGGAAGAGACTTAGCTGCGGATCCGGCAGGGTGCCCGATACCGCGAACGGAATGAGCGCGGGGCCGGAGGCGCGAATGAGCACGGTCTTGGAGGTCGTTCCCCCGATCACGAATCCTGCGATCAGGACATTGGCGCCCGTGCCGACCTGGAGCCGCGCCGAAACGTTGATCAGGTGCGGGGAGGCGGTCGTAAAGGAGGCCGCGGCGGTGGCATCATAGACCTCCGCCAGCGAAATCCCGGTGTCGCCGCCGGCGCCTGCGATGCCGGCAGTGTAGGCCGCCGGAGCAAGGGTCTCGACGAGCGCCGAATCCTTGCCTGCAGCATTCGTCCAGGCGAAGGCTCCTACCGCGGAGGCGGTTGATGCCACCTGGGCGTTCCCCGCCCAGCCGCTGTTGGATGCCAGGACTCCCGACGGGCCATTGAGCACGAGCTTGGGGTCCGGGAGCATGCCCGTCACCCCGAACTGCGCCAGGGCCGGTCCCGAGGCGCGGATCAGTACAGGCTCGCTTCCTCCATCCGAGCCGCTGCCAACCACAAAACCGGCGATGAGCTGGCTCGCCCCGATCCCCACCTGGGCGCGGCAGGAGACGTTGATCAGGCGCCCCGGGCTTGCGGCGTTCTCCACGGCGAGTGTCGCCGCTGCGCTCGTCGCGGATCCCCACGCGTTTGCGGCCGAGCAGGTGTAAGCCCCTGCGTTCGCGCCGGTCGCATGGGTCACCATGAGGACCGGAGTGGCCGAACCCGAGACACCCCCGCCGTCCGTGAGCGGACTCCCATTAAGCCACCACTGGTAGCCCGCAGACCCGACGCCGACGGCCGCGGCGCTGAAGACGACCGTTGAGCCATTCTGAATGGTCTGGGAGATGGGTTCGGTGATGAATGCCGGCGGGCTCGGGCCCATCGTTGTCTGAAAGACAAAGTGGGCCGCGGTCAGGGCCGGAACGGTGTAGGTGAGCTGGTTGTTGGCCAGGGTAGCCGACGGAAGGGCCTTGAGTGCGGGGCTCGAGGCGTTGAAGGCGTAGACCGAGGCCCCCATGTACGGCGTTGGGCCGGCGATCTGGAATGCGACGTCGGCGGGTTGCGTGTAACTCTTGTTCAGCACCACGACGTGAAGGGCGCCGGACTGGTCGAGCGAGGCGTAGGCCGACGTGTTGACCGTGTCGGAGTCCGTTGCCTGGACCGAGGTGCTTCCGAATTTTGAGCCCTGGCCGTCATAGTTCAGATATAGGTTGAAGGCCGCCGCCGCGTAGGTGGGTGAGGGCGATCCGTGCAGAAGCCAGAAACAGCCGAGGTAGACCCCGTATTTGCCGTAGATCCCCAGCACGTCGGCCTGGGCCAGCCCGCCCGAGATGTCGCTCTCCCCTCCGTAGCAGTACTCCGTAAAGGAGAGCTTGGTTCCCGGGTAGCGGGCGGCAATCGACGTCTGGATGTTCGGGATCCAGGGCAGGAACTGGGAATAGTACGTCTGCACCCAGCTGTTCTCCACATACGCCGGGTCCCAGAGGACCCGGGGCGCCTGGACCCGGGCCATGTTGGTCGCCGTGTCGGTGGAGTCGGTCTGGGCCGTGATCGATGTCCCCGCGACGGGGCCCCCGATGTTCTCGTCGCTGTAGCGGTGGAGGTCCAGGACGTCCAGGAGGCGCATCCCCGCCGACGCGGAGGCCTGGCTCATCTGCTGGAGGTAGTAGTCGATGAACCACCGGTAGCCCGTCGATTTCTGGATAGTCGCCCAGTCGGGCGCATTCTGAAAGGTCAGGTAGTCCTCGCTCCCGTAGAACACCCCTCCCAGGACCTCCGCGGAGGGGTCCATGCGCTTGATCGTCTTGGCCAGGGCCACGGACTTCGTGGTCTCCTCCGCACAGGTGGTCTGCGCGGGATGCAGGTAGGGGTGGGTCGACGGCCAGAGGGACGGCTCATTGTCCAGGTTGTAGCCCCGGATCCCGGTCTTCCCTGAGGCGGGCCCGTACTTCGCAATGAGGAGGTTCAGGAGCTCATCCATATACACGGTCCCGTCGGTCAGATTCGGCGGGTTCTGGTACGCCCCGCCTGGCTTGTCGTTCACCACCTGGATCCACCGGGACGACGGGGCCGCCTGCGCGGCCGTGACCGGGCCGTTCTCGTCCGCGGCGACATAGCCGGCCATCTGGAGCGTGACGACCGTGTAGGGCGTGCCGCTGGCCAGGGACTGGTCGTGGAAATTGGTGAGCGCAATTGCAGGGATGCCCTGCTGGGACGCCGGGAGCCCAGAAACCATATAGTCGTCGCTATTGTTGATATAGTCGGTTCCGGCGTTCGAGGCGTTGGTCTCCCAGTTGTATCCGGTCAGGCGGTCGCCCCCGATGCGGCGCGAACCCGGGGTCGCGACCCCGGGCAGGTCCTGGTTTGTCCCATAGATGAAAGGGCTGATCGGAAGTGTCCCGGCTCCCGGGTTGACCGCTACCTTGACGGGCAGGTCCGCTAGCAGGGCCGTGGGGAAGACCGCGAGCAGGGCGCACCAAACGGGCGTTCTCATGGGGACATCCTACACCCGAGCCAAGGCCGCCTCAACCGCATACGGATCGCGTGACGGCGTTCCCGCCCGAATGCGCCCCGCAATCGGATCGCGGTCACGCCAACCCCGCTAGAGCCCGAATAGCTCCGAGATGTCGCGCCGCTCCTTTTTTGTCGGACGGCCCATGCCCCTCTTGCGGGCAAGCATGTGCTCGATGCCGGCCTGCTTGGCGCGCTCGTACTCGGCTGCCGGGGTCAGGTCCGTCATGAACTCAGGAAGCAGGCTTGCGCTGACGCGCGAGCGCGGCATCGCCACGACCCTTAGCGTGCGGGTGACAGCTCCGGCGCGGACGACAAGGGTTTCGCCCGGGTGGACCGTCCGCCCCGGCTTGGCTTCCAACTCCCCAATCAGCACGTGACCAGAGCGGCAGGCGGCCATGGCCAGCGGGCGCGTCTTGAACACCCGCAGGCACCAGAGCAGCTTATCGAGACGTGCGTCGTCCATGGCGTCGGATTCAGGCGGCCGACCTGGGGGAATTCAAGGGGGTAGGGCCGCTGCGCCCCGGAATTTGGAGGGTTGCCGCTCTGTACCGGAGCCCCTTTGGGTGATGCTACCTCCCGCCGGATCCGGGGCGGGCACCGTGCACATTGTGTATCAAGGGTTTCTGGCAGCAAGTGGCAGGAGGATCACATCACGAAGGCCCATGGGGCACGGTGCCATATATCTGTAACCCGGTTACCTATTTTTAGGCGATTTTCGGATTGGCCAACACCTTTACGACGTCGGAGCTTTGCTCAGGTCCAATCAAAAACCATGAAGACTCCCCTCTTGTTGGTAGCTTTGTTTTTTGCCTGTGCTTCGATGGCCTCCGCCTGGGGAAACCTCGGGCATCAGACGATCGGCGTCCTCGGCCTGCAGGTCCTCCAGAATGAGAACCCCGCCGAATACGCCAAGGTCGAGAAGCTCCTCGGCGGGCAGACGCCCCAGGACGCCGCGACCTGGATGGACGACCTGAAGCGTGCCAAGAAAGGCACGGGGCCGCTCAAGCAGGCGAAGGGCGAGCCCGACAACGAGGCGACGATCTTCAATCGGGATTTTCCCGACAACCACGAGTGGCACTTCGACAACCTGCCCCTGGGTGAAACGAAATATACGGACGACGACCCGTTTTCGGCGCCGAACGACATCGTTCACGAGATCAATATCGCGATCTCGGTCCTGGAGGGTAAATCCACCGTCCACACGCCCGTCCAGGCCCTGAGGATGATCATCCATTTCACGGGCGACATCCACCAGCCGCTCCATGTGGGAACGGGCTATTACAAGCCGGGGGCCAACGGGGCGATCGCGCTGGTCAAGGATCCCGCATTGGCGGCAAAGCTGCCGATGGACGTCGGAGGAAACGATATCCTCCTGCCGGGGGTGCCGGACGACGGCCCCTATGCGGCCGAGCTTCACAGTTTTTGGGATACGAACCTGGTCGCGGACAGCGCGCACACGAGCAGCGCGAAGAAGTACGCGAAGGCGCTGGCGGCCCGTTACCCGACGAACGAGTGGAAGACGTCGGGCGATTACCATGCCTGGGCCGAGGCCTGGGCCACGGAGTCGGTGGCGCTTGCCGACAGCGCGGCGTACGACGGGATCAACCCGACCCAGGGAACGGTGAACACCGCGGGAACCTCGGTGACGGCATCGGTCACGCTTCCGGAGAACTACGAGGAGAACAACACGGTGGTCGCCGAGAAACAGATCGTGAAGGCCGCCTACCGACTGGCCGACCTCTTGGGAGAGATCAAGTACGCGAAGTAGCGAGGGACAAGGATAGGCTCCAGGCTCAAAAACCCATGCCCTGACGGCATGCAGGGCTCGGGTTTCGCCTCGGGCGCCCTCTTTCCAGGCAGTTTTCCGTTAATGCGAAGAGCGGTGGGCCACGAGGTGCCTCTCAAGGACCGAAACCCCCTCCCTGTCTTCAATGGCCAATAGCTCATCAGACTTCAGGCATTGGGGAAGACCCAGGAGGAAACCGCCCCGGGCCGCCTGATGCAGCGCGGTGTCCCCTTTCCGGCTCGGCGAACTTGCTACAGATTTCAGAACCTCCTCGTCCATGGATTGAAGCGCATGGTTCCTGGCCGCTATCTCGAACGGCGTCTCATTCCTCTCGTTGACCTGAAGCAGGGCGTCGGCCGTCAGGGCGCCCGCAGGGATCGCGTGCCATGCGCTGTTCTCGGCCGCCCAATGCAAGGGGGATCGCCCCGCATCGTCAGTCAGCGTGGCGGCACCGACCGTGACGATCAGCAGTCCCCACGGGTGCAATCCCGCTTCCTCGCGAAAACCTTCCGAACGCAGCTCCTGTTCCGCGGCGAACAGCTTCGCACGGCATTCACTCGTCTTCCAGCTTTCTGCGAACTGGTCGGTGAAAGCGACCTTGTGCTTCGCGATCTCCTGTTCGACCGCGCTGAGCACAGAGGCCCCTTTGACTTCCCATGGATCATCCTGGCTCAAGGAGAGAACCGCGGCCACGATGCGATCGGTGCTCGTTAGGTCCAAGTCTGTCTGGGGTGTGTCGATTTGGGACGTATTCATCGCACTTCGCAGAATAGCAGATTCAAGCGGCAAAATTTCGTAAAAAGACTAAGCACAAGTGCGTACGGTGTTTTGCGATTCACGCACACCTATCGGCGTCTGCCTCCGAGAATCATTCTCATGAAAAGGCGTCCTGTGCCGATGGAGGTTGGACTCCGTATGCACCCGAGAGAAACACTTGATTCATGCGATCTTGGGAAGCTCCCGAGCGGCCCTCGCGTCCTCTCCCAGCTCGTCTCCGCCGTTCACCGGACAGACGTGCAGCTTGCCGACGTGGCCGCGCTGGTCCAGGTGGATCCCGCGCTGACCGCGAGAGTCGTCGCGGTGTGCAATAGCTCGTTCTATTCGCGGGGGGCCACAACCCGGGATATCAGGGACGCGATTCTGCACCTGGGCTTGTCCGAGGTTTCGCGGATCGTCCAGGCGGTCACGATGACCGACTTCAAGAAATACCCGACGCACCTGTACACAAAGACGGCCGACCACTTCTGGGAGCGTTCCCTGCACACCGCATTCGTCATGGACGAGATCAGCGGCGGCGATCCATCAGCCTACACCGCCGGCATCATGCACCTGGTTGGGGTCTGGGTGCTTTGCAGCATCTTTCCAATCGGGATGCTGTCCATCGATGAACGGGAGTTGGAGCTGCAGGCCCAGCTCGAGCAGTTCCGGTTGGGCGTGACCTTTGCCACGGCGGGCAGCCGCGCCATGGCGATGTGGGGATTTGCCCCGGAGATCTGCGATGCGATCCTCTGGCAGATCGCGCCCTCGGCCGCCGACGAACCCGAGAGCCGCGAACTTGCCCGCCTCCTGAAGCGGGCCGTTGCAATTAGCAACTGGCACTACGGGGTGAGGAACGAGCACACGCTGATCCGTTCCGACCTTACGATCACCGATTTGGAGGAGTGCAACCAACGCTCGTCGGAGAAGGTCGCCCGCATTGGGTTTGGGGGGTGAGGAGGGATGCCCAGGCCGGGGCTGCCTCCCCCAGAAATGGCCTAGCCGTTCACGGGGGATAGATCCTCGACCGACGCTCCCGTGCGGACCGTGACAAGGGCGCACACTTTCGGGACATACATCCGTGTTTGCGTAGGCAGCGAGGAGGCTACGCCGGCAAAGTCCTTGGCACCGCGGGAGGCGAGCAGGCGGCTTACGCGACCCTCGCCGGCGTTGTAGCCGGCGAGCGCAAGGGGCCAGCTCCCGAACCGGGTATAGAGCGCGTGCAGATAGCGCGCACTGGCGTGTGCAGCCTTCTCCGGGTCGGTGCGGTCGTCCGGAAGAAATGTGCTGAGCCCAAGGGCGTGTGCCGTGTCGGGCATCAGCTGGAAAAGCCCTTTCGCCCCGGACGGGCTTCGGGCCGAGGGATTAAGTCCCGACTCCGCCTCGGCTATCCAGGCCAGCTCAGGGGGCACCCCCTCGGCGACAAAGGCCGCGCGGAGGAGCGGCATGAGTTCGTCCGCCCCGGCGGGCATCGGGCGATCGCGCTCCCGCGAAAGCCAAAGGCCGTACAGGGGCACCGAGGACGCATGGGGAGCGACGCCATGCGGGGTGGGAGAGGGCGCTTTGGCCTGCGCCACCGCCTGCTTTGCGGCCTCAATCTCGTCGATCCGGAGCTCAAGCCAGTCGGCATAGTCCTCGTAGCCGGGCAGGGCGCGCAATGCCGTCAGCGCGGCCCGGGCCTGGGGTTCGAATTCGGCGAGCTCCTCGAGCGAGTTGTTGTCGAGGGCGTGGTTCAGCCGCGCGGCGAACTTGTCCCATTCGTCCTTTGTCGGAAAGGAGTACTGCTCCTTGATCTCGGGAGGGGCATACTGGTCGAAGAGCTGCTGGCCGAGGTTGTAGAGATCGTCGGTGTTTACAGGGGTCGGGGAGGGCGTGGGTTCCGTGCCCGCGACGAGGACGGTGGCGGCAAGGCAGGAGAGCCAGCACGCGTGCCTAAGCGCTGCAAGGCGATGGGCACCAGGTCTCATCCCAGAATGGGGTGCGGGGCTCTTGGCCGCTCGGGTCGGGAAAAGGCTCAATTTCAAAGGGGGTCTGTCCGGGTACGCGGATCGATCCCAAGGAAACCCGATTCAGGGGAGATGCCCACCCCGAAACGAAATGTCGTCGCGGTTGAGGATCCACGGATCGGCTAGGGCCGCCGATACGTCCCTCGTCGAGGCCATGCCCCATCCGACCTTTCCGGCGTTTCCGTCCCACCACTGGACGAAGAAGGTGGTCCGGGGCATCTGGTTATGGAAGGCGGACACGAGGGTGGTCTCCGCAAAGTCGGGGTTGCCGAGCTGTGGGGAACCGGGCCCGAACTCGCACATGCAGACCAGTTTCCCGGTGGCGACCAGCCTGTCGTAGCCGGAGACCACGGAGGGATCGGCCGGATGGTCCATGTAGACATCCTGCCCGACAATGTCGACGTAGGCATCCCCGGGATAGTTTGCAGTCACGGGTATGCCCGGCTGGCCGGACTCGAAGAGCCACACGATGTTGTGCAGCCCCTGCGTCTTTTCCATGTAGTCGTGGGTGAAGCGCCAGAGATCGACGACCTGAGCGGAGGAGAGGCGGAATCCCGATCCCCACCAGAACCAATCGCCGCCATTCTCATGGTAGGGACGCAGGATCACGACGACGCCTGCGGCCTGGAGCTCCTTTAGTCCCGCGGCGACCTTGCCCAGCGCGTTCATGAGGGCGGCGTTTGTGGGCGTCCCAGGGGTGAGGAGCCCCTTGGCATCAAGGGCAGTCACATCCCAGACGGGACCGCCCGTGGTCGGGTTGGGCATGTGCAGGTTGAGCAGGACGAGACCTCCCGCATTCCAATAGGCGATGGCGCTGGCGTTGAATGAGGTGACCGGCGGCCCCTTGTGGTCGTAATGATAGTAGTCGCCGCTGATGAGGCCGAGCCACTTGCCCGTGGAGGCATGGATGGCGTTGATCGGCGCAAGGTCGCCCGTCTCGATGTACTGCCCGGAAAGGGTGTGGGTTCCCGAGATCTGCCGCAGGTAGCCTATCAGGTCCGATGGGGTCTTTATGCCGGATGGACCCGCCATGGCGGGAACCAGGCCTGCAAGGAAGACCGCGAGACAGAGGCGGTGGGAAGGAAAAGCCAAGGGATCAGGATATCAGGCTAACGGGGCGGCTATCATCACGAACGGATCCGCCCATGGAATCCACAACAAAGGAATTTGGCGCCAGGGGGTGTTGACCTGCCGCCGGAGAAGAACGCTTACGGAAGATGCCCCCAAGAGATGAGTTAGGAGATGACCGCCGCAAGCGCCGCCGGCAGCTCGGTGATATGGTCGTCCTCGTTAAAATGGCCCTTACCCGGCTCGACGACGATCGTGCACCCGAGGTTTGCCTGAAACGCGGCCTTTGCCTCCTCAAACGGGATGTACGGATCGTTGTCGGAAAGGATTACGGTGCAGGTTCCCATGGCCTCCTTCACCTTGGCCGGATCCACGGGGGTCGTGAGCCATGGCAGCAGGATGACGTCGCCTCCAGACCTCTCTTGGGCGGACTCGGGGGACATCCCGGACGGGTAGTTGCTCGCGATGAGAACGGTCCTTCCCAAGGAGCGCCCGGTGCCCCCCAAAGTCTCGAGATAACGGAGCACGGCCTGGGCGCCGATACTATGGCCAATCAAGACCGTCTTCCTGTCGGGTTGCCCCACCAAGTCCGCGATGAAGGCTATCCACTCCTCTAGGGTGGGCCGGTCCGGATGCGGCATCTTTGGCAATGCCACCTCATAACCTCGCCGCTCGAGTTCGGCCCTGAGCCAGGGCTGCCAGGCTTCCTCGGGGTAGCCGAGGTACCCATGGATGATGAATGCGCGATCCTTCATGTGCGGACGGCGGGACCGTATTTGGCGGATTGAAGTCGGACGAGGACAAAGGGCTTCGTTGGCCAATGCCACAAAAGTCGCCGTCTTTCCGACGGACTGCCAGGAACTTGCCCCCGCAACCCATGGCGGGACGCAAAGGAGATCGTCTCTAGGTAGGAGGCCAACACCCCATGGGAGTGAAAGCGCGCAGGTGCTATCTTGCGGCCGTGAATCTCATCGTTTCGATTGGGCTCTTCCCGTTCGCCGCCGGTGCCAGCTATTATTATGGCGGTCCCGTCCTCGGGACCGTTTGGCTTGGCGTGATCCTGCTGACCTGCCTCGTCATCTATTCGGCGCTGGCTCGGGCGAAGACCTGACGAAGTGCAGGGGATAGCGGCGCCATGGGGCCGGGTTCGAAACTGACGTATTGCCCGGACTTAATATCTTGATGGTGAAGCGGTTTGTGCGACTTCACCGCGGGCCCTTTGATCCGTGCTGACGGGAGACCCAAGGGATCGGCGCATGGCCAAGCCCCTATGGACAGCATCGGCCTCCCAAAGGGCAGCCGATGCGACGCCGATACGATCAGCGCAGGATCAGAACGATGATGACGATCAGGAGAACGAGGCCCAAGCCGCTTCCGATGTAGAGGGCGCTGGCGAGAACAGGTGCGATTAAGAGGTGCATAATGTATCCGTTGTTTTTGATGACGAGTTGTTCGCCATCACTTTCCTCGCTACAGTACGCGACGGACCACTGTTTCGCTATGGGTCCTTAACCTACCGTAGTACGGCGCTGCCCGCGGCTGCCGGACAGGGCTCACTTCGTCAGCCCAAATTTCCTGCTACAACCAGGCCGAGAAACGTGAGCCTTCGTGTCCACGCTAGCTCACAGGAACGCCAGGGCTGGATAGGCGGCCTTGAGCGCCGCAGCCACGACGCCCCACGCGGCGGCGGCGGCCTGTTCCGCCACGACCAGTGAAACCGCCGAGTACGACTGAAGCACCCCTTCCATGGCCCTTTGCTGCATCAGCTTCAGCATGTTGTAGTCGGCCTGGGTCATCGTGTCCTTGTTGTTTTCTATCGACTGCCCGGCGGCCACGACCGCCGCAATCTGTGTCGAGGCTCCCTGCGAGACGGTGCCCCACGCGCCCCCCAGCACCTTGCCGACCGCCTGCCCCACGTTTGTCGAGACTGTGTTCCAGTTGATAGCCATATTGGTTCTCCGTTAGTTGGAGGCTGTCTTTCCGGAGCCTCCTGTTGAGCCCGTGCCGGTGGACCCTCCCGAGCTGGACGAGCCGTTCTTCAGTTGCAATTCGTACGTGAGCAGGGCGCCGATCTGTGCGTCGACCAACTTCTGCACCGTGCCCAGCTTGTCCTCGGTCAGGATCCCGTCGGCCTGGTGAAGGAGCCGCATGGAGGCGTCGGTGCCCAGTAGGTTGGAGCGCAGGTCCTTCAAGGCCACGTCAAGGTGCTGCGTTGCCGCATTCGGCTCCGCGTCCACCCTCGTCTGGAGCCCGATCAGGTCGACGTCGACCTTGTCGTAGAAGGTCCCGTTCGCGTCGAACGCCGCCTTCGTCTTCGCGTCGGCAAGGGCTTTCTGCGACGCCTCGTCGGACTTCTGGGCGAGACTGCCTATCTTGTGGTCGAGGGAGATGAGCGTCACGATTTCCGTGTCCACGTCGGTCTGCAGCTGGGTGATCATCTTATCCGTCTGGTCGTCGTAGTCCGGCGGGGTCAGAAAGCAGCCGCCCAGCGACAGGATCATGAGGGGTGCGGCACCGAGGAGAATTCTGGCCCTGGCGTTTGGCTTCATATTCATGAGGTGATGTTTCAGGTGTTTATGAACGGGCGGGTTGGGCACCTTTGGTGCTCAGGCACGTGTCAGTGCAATCGGGCGCCATCCCTCGGCAGGCGCCGCCGGATTGGCTGGCGGCGCACCGCTGAAGATCCTCGAGGCGATGAACCGACCGAGCCTGCGGTAGCTCTCCCACTGAGCCTCGTTGAAGAACTGCTCCAGGGTCGACTCCTGCGGAAAGGTGCCGTTCTTCGAGGCATAGTCATGTACGTCCAGCGGTTCGTCCCCCAGAAGCGCGGGCTTGATAACGAGGAGCCACCCGTTGGGGGTGTCCTCGTTGAAATACTCAATCTCCGCGAGCGCCGCGCAATGGGAGCTCAAGCCCTTGGCGTTCTTTGAGAAACTCGTCGGGTGCCCGAACAGCGGCGCGAGGTCGGGTGCAAGAACGTCCCTGAGCCTATTCTGGTCAAGGAAGGTTACCTCCGCGTCCAGGTCGATGCGCGCCTTCCTGACCAGGTTCGACAGGTCCTCGAACTTGTAGTCGCTGTCCGCCCCGCAGTCGCACATGACGATGAACGAGACGCGCCGCCGGATGAGCTCATAGGTGGCGGTGTTCTCGAAATGGCCGCCGTCGCTCAGGTTCCAAAGGCGACGCGCGCCCGGCCCGTGGAACCGGGCGGTCAGTTCATCAATAAGATAACTCGGGGCGGATAGGATCTCAGCCGCCGTCGCACCGAGCCAGCCCCCCGGCCCCAACGCGAGGCTACGGCGCCGGGCGCGCTCACCCGACCAGCTCAACCTCTGGCCGGGGAATATGTGGCTGTTCCACCAGTAGCCCAGGCGGACGTTGAAGAAACCCGCGAGGAAGCTGTAGGCCCGGTTCGTTCCCTGGCCGAGCCCCGTGCTGAACGCAGCACCCGATACTCCCATCCAGCCCCCTGTCGACATGGCCTCGACCTGTCCGCGGACGGGATTCATGGGGTCGGGGGCGAGCGGGTGGAAGGCGGGTCCCGCGACGGGGGTCACGTAGACCTCCTTGGACCAAAGCCGGCGCACGGTGCCGGACGCCTGGGAAACCATGGATATGAACGAGGATTTCCCGGTTTTCTGATTGGTACCCGGTGCTGCCCTGGGGTCGAACAACGCGTGGGCCACCCGGCCCGTCGAGATCCCCTCAGGCCCCATCGCCATTGAGAAACCGTGGCGGTCCCGCTGTTCGAGGTTGGAGCGGCCGGCTATGGTCTCATTCACCGTGGTATTGATGATATGAAGGGGGCCGCCCTTGTCCTCGGGATGGTACTCATCGAACGGGATGTCGTCACCCTTCACCGGCTGCGTGACATTCTGCTTCTCCACGGATTTCTGGCGGATCTCATTTGACGCGCCAAGGTAGGCGCGCGTGATCCTCGCCGTGTAAAGCTGGAGGTCGGACGAGAGATTGAGGAGCGTCGTCGTCCGACCGATCGTGAATACGAGGACCAGGAGGCCGATGAGCAGCGCCTCGAGGCGGCCTCCGTCATGGCTCCTGCAGCTGAACACGGCGAGGTGGGCCACCAGGCTCAGGGTGACGCCGCACACCAGGGCCAATGCGAATGCGCAGAATCCGATCACGAGGGCCGTCTTGGTCTTGGAGTTCGCCTTGTCCGCCAGCGACCCAGCCTGCTTCATGAAGAGCTTAACCGAGGCGACCAGGGAGAATATCGCCGTGGGGCCCATCGTGAAGGCCTTCTTGAAGAACGACCAGTTCCCGTCCTCGAGCACCTTGCCGGCAAGCGTCCGGCCCAGGGTGTCGACGAGCGCAAACACCGCGAACGCAAGCATCGCCCAGAGGCCCAGGGCCGTGAGTTCGGTGAGCTTCCTGCGGAAATAGTCTATGTTGTTGGTGAACGCGGAGCCCCAGTAGGAGACCGACCATGTGTAGCTGAGGATGACGAATGCGGTCCACAGCAGCCAGTGCCCCTCAAGCGGCAGCTTGGCATCGGGAGCCGCGATCAGGATACCCTGCTTGATCACGATTGCGGCTGAGAACTGGTCCTTCGCGTCGACCCAGATCAACTGGAACCCGTTGAAGGCAAAGTACGCGCCGATGACGGACGCTATTGCGAGGAAGTAGATCGCGGCCGAGGCCGGTACGTTATCAACGCCGCACGATTCCTTCCAGAGGTATGCCGCCAGCGAGAGTAGGCCGATGCCCGCGATGCCGAGCAGGTCGGCCCACTCGACCCGGTGCCATCCTTCGGGTCGCTTGACAGCGTAGGCGACCATGACGAACACCGTGATCACCATGAACAGCTTCACTATGGGCGTCAGCCTGAGCGGTTTCTCTCCCAGGAGCCAAAATGCGCCTCCCATGGGGACCACCCATAGGATGCAGACGAAGTAGGGTACCAGCCAGTATAGGCTCAGCCAGAAGGAGCCGAAGTGAGGGGAAAGGAAGGAGGGAAAATTGTCCCGGACGAGCGTCGTCGATTTGAGGACCCAGACCTCGCCGGCGGCGCCGGCCACAAAGACCGTGAAGAGCACGATTCCCAGAGCCAGGAGGATCGCCAGCCATCCACGCAGGTAGCTTGCCAGCGCAACGCCGGCGTCACCCGAGCCATTTGGGGCGATATATCGCCCGTTCTCCCTAAGGAAGCGGACCGGTGGGCTCTCGCTGTTTTCCAGGCTCGTCTCGACCCTGAGGATATCCATGTCCTTCCGTTGGACCCAGGCCCCGAGAAACCCGCCGAAGAAGCCGCCCCCTGATACAGTCGAAAGGAAATCAAAGCGGCGCAGAAGCCGGGATTCGGCGAGGTGCTGGCAGACGCCGAGGCAAAAGGTGGCACTTCGGATCCCACCTCCGGAAAGCGCGAGGCCTATGAAGTCGTTCCCCTTGTTGGTTGAGGATCCCTTGGCGACGGGCTCCGCAACGGCGGGGCCCGCGTCGGCATTCCTCCTGATGTAATCCCTGCGGGACCTGACCTTCCTGTGCTCCCTATCTGCCAATTCTCTTGGATAGTATTTATTGGAAAATCCCTCCGCCACCTGCGGCTTACTCGCGTCGACAGCTTCGGTCGCGCCGGCCTTCATCAGGGAAGATCACCGCCGAATTCTAGACGAGAAACGGGCTGCCCGGCACACGCTGGAAGGTGGACCATGGGGCAATAGAGTAGATGCCTCCCGGGCCGTCGCTACGAGGAAGAATACATGGTTTTACGCTCTTTGTTGTATGAAAGTTGCAAGAGACGACGGGAGCGATTCAAGACGAGAACCGGCTATATTGTGCCGCTAGGGGCTATGGGGAGGTGGTGCGTCAGTTCCCCAATTCGCCGGTAGGCATGATATAAACATCGCTCATTCAACGATCACACGAAACTACCCGATCGATCCGTTGCGGCTCTAATGGCGCCTCAAAAAACGATTTCTCGCTCGCCATTTATATATAAGTGAAGCAATCACGCACGACCCTCATAATGCCGCGTTTCTGACGCCCTCCCATCATGCCAGCCCTCGAAGGCACGTTTCGTGAAAGGCTCCTAAGAGGGGACCCGTTGCACTTCAGGAGAAGTGCTCCGCAAGCTGATCGAACTGTCCCTGCGGATTTAATCGTCGATGCGGCGCGGGCCGGAGCAAAAGTCTACCTCTACAACGCAGTCATCGAGGGAGAACTTTGCCTTAGGCACGTAACGATCGAGAACGATTTCTCGCTCGTAAACTGCAGGATCAAGGAAAAGGCCAGTTATGCGTTTGCCACCTTCAACTCGCTCCTCGTGCTTTCGGGGACCCAGTTCGAGCATGGGGCTACATTCAAGGGTGCGACATTGCAGGTCGGGGCGAGGCTGACCGGCACCAAATTTCTCGCCGGCAGGACCAGTTTCGAGGAGTTGAAATGCCGTGGCGTCTTTTCCGCGCGACGCGCCCGATTTGCGGGCCGTCTTGAAACCTCATTTGCATTCTCCCATATAGAGAAGTCGGCCAGTTTCGCGGGCGCCGTCTTCAACGGGAACGCGAGCTTCATCCAGGCACATATTGCAGGTGAGGGTGACTTCCGCGGCGTCACCTTCGCGAGAAAGGCGACCTTCAACGCCGCAAAGGTTGAGGGCACGCTCTTCTTCCGGAGCGAACCAGCGAACGGCCTGTCCGGTACGGTCTTTCGCGGCACCGTTGACTTTGTCGGAGCCGAAATCGGCTCGCTGGATTGCCGGAACGCGAAATTCTGCAGCACTGACGAACGAGAAGCCGTGACGTTTGCTAGCGCCCGGATCGCTGGTGAAGCGTTCTTTGATGGCTCAACGTTTTCGCGGGCCGTCAGCTTCTACGATCTTTCGGTCGAAGGAGCGTTGACGTGTCTGAATTGCGTGTTTTCAGCGGAGGGTGGGCTCGTCACCTTCGAGCGGGCGGCCATAGGTGGTAACGCGAATTTTGATGGGGCAATTTTCGAAGGGGATTGCAAGTTCGCGTTCGCCAAGTTCTCCGGCGCTTTGGCTATAGGTGGAGCTACCCTTAAGAGACAGGCAAGTTTTGACGCAATACAGGTCGCCGGACCGGTTACTCTTCAGCGCTTCGTCGAGAAGGATGACACGCTGCCTCCCGCCGGGGTTGTTGCGGCGGGAAAATGGACTGTCGCGGCGACCAGGTTCGACGGTTATGCCAGCTTCATAGCGGCGCGATTTCGTTCGTCGGCCGACTTCCGCGGCGCGGTATTTTCCAGCCAAACCTCGTTCAACAGCGTCGAAATAGTCGGGGTAGCGGAGTTCAATTATACAGGCGAGGTGAGCATCATCATCTCTGCGAATCGCAGGACACAATTGGTTGAGATGCCGGCAACCAGATTCGATGGAAAAGTTGACTTTACCGGTGCCCGGTTCGGATCGTCCGCGAACTTTATCGGCACAATCTTCGCACAGGACGTCGACTTTAACATCGCTCAATTTGCGGGTATAGTCGTCTTTAGGACGATTTCCACCGCGAGGCCTCTGTTGCCAAATTTCGGTGGGAAAATTGACTTCACTGGGTCCGAATTCCTCGCACACGCCTACTTCAGTAATTCGTTCTTTTCTGGCGACGCGATATTCACTTCGGCGAGATTCAGCGGTCTCGCCGATTTCTGGGCTGATTTTGCGGGGAACGCTTCCTTTGTGGGTACGCGATTCGGGGCCGCGTTAGGTTTCCGCGGCGCATTCTTCTCCCGGGCCGCTGATTTCAGTCTCGCGCGGTTCGAAGGTCCGCCGCATTTCGAGGCGGTGGGTGATTCGGTTCCTGCGACCACATTTGGTGGTGTGGCGGATTTTACAGCTGCTCAGTTCGGACCAGATGTGAGCTTCAGTGGCGCGGGATTTCGGGAAAAGGGTGATTGCGCAAAATTCGATCGGACCTTCTTTGGCGGATTCGCGAACTTTCAGAATACGAGTTTTTCGGGAACCGCCAGCTTTGCCGGAACGCATATTCGAGGCCGTGCGTTTTTCTTGTCCAGATTTGCCAAGGAGGCCATCTTCATCGCAGCCCATTTTGAGGCGGCTGCCGATTTTCGGGGTTCGGTTTTTGAAGGTCCTGGGAATTTTTCCGCAGCGCGAATGGACGGGCCTGCGTTTTTTAATTCTATCCCGGCAGCAGCACAGGGCGCGAAGCCGGCCGAGACGGTCTTTTCTTCTAAGGCGGATTTTGATGCTGTGCTATCCAAGGTAGAGGCGAATTTCAGCGACACTGTGTTCAAGGGAGCTGCGACGTTCCGGGAGGCGTCGTTCTCGATTGTCCGGTTCGCTCCCCTGAGGCGCCGCGGGGATCCGCTGCAGTTTGAGCATGCCATCGATCTTCGAGGTTGTACCTACGAACACTTGGATGGAGATGGGTTTGCGCTGCTGCAGTGTCTGGCGGGTTTGGAGGATCCAAACCAGTATGACAGGCAGCCCTTCGGCCAACTTGAGAAGGTCTACCACCTCGCGGGTTTGGACCATAAGGCCGATCGGGTCTACCTGGAGCGGCGTGTCAGGGAGAGCGAGAACCTGAGCTTCTTCCTCGGCGAGGTGGGTGAGCCTCTCACACCGGTGGGTTTTTTCCTGCTTAATCCGCTGAACTGGCTGGGAAACCGTTTCTATCGGTGGGTCTTGAACTATGGAGTGCGGCCCTACCGGCTTATTGGTATCGCTATTATATGCCTGTTGCTTGGCGTCGGCACACTATCTGAGCGTGGAGCGGTGCTAAAGAAGGACCCGAAGAGCGAAATCTCGGACCCCAAACCTGGATTGGCGATCGCGGACGCGGCGCGTTTGAGCCTCAATCAATTTCTTCCCGTTGAGGTGCCCATGGGCTCGCAATGGAAGCCGTCGACCGAGCCCGTTGCGGTAAACCTATGGATAGTGAGGAAGGAGCCGATTTGGAGTAAGTCGTTTCCCCTGACGATGGACGCCGACATATTCACGACCTGGTTTCTGAGGCTGCCGGGTTGGTTTCTCGTCCCGATTTGCGTGGCGGCGTTTGGTCGGCTGCTACGCGGCAGCAAATAGTCCCGGGCAAGGTCGCCGCATCTAGGCTTTCCCTGTCAGGCCTTCTTCTCGGTTCCGGCCCGTCCGGGAAACGTGAGCTCCGCGATTCCGCTCTTGTCGATGGCGCCAAGTCCCAGGGCGACCATCCGGTCGTACTGGGCCTTCGTGGCCGCCGCGAGCGGGAGCTTGAGCCCCTTCTCGACCCCCAGGGCAAGGGCGATCCCGCTGTCCTTGGCGGCATGTACCGCGGAGAAGAAGCAGGTGTGCTCCCGATTGACCATGTCCTCGCCGTCGGTCGCGACCACGCGCGAGGCGGCGCCCGTCTGCGAGAACACCTCCAAGAGCATGTTCGGGTCGAGCCCGAGCGCGGAACCTAAACCAAGTCCCTCGGCAAGGCCCGCGGTATTGATGTTCATGACCATGTTGACCAAGGCCTTCACCTGTCCGGCGGTGCCCGCGGGCCCGATGTAGCGGAGCAGCTTCCCGCCGTCGCTTAGTTCTGTGAGGATGGGCTTAAGCCGGTCAAAGACCGGCTTCTTGCCGCCACACATGAGGTAGAGGGTGCCGTTCAGGGCCTGGGGGATGCTGGAGGCCATGCACGCCTCGAGGGACGAAGCGCCGGCCTTCTCGGCGGCGGCCTCGATCTCGACATGGACCGACGGGCTAATCGTCGCGCAGTTGACGAAGGTCTTCCCGGAGGCGCCGATCAGGAGGCCGCCCGCCTTGTCGTAGAACACCTCGCGCTGCGCGCTGTCGTCGGTGACGATCGTGAAGATGATGTCCGACGCGGCGGTCACCAGGGCCGCCTGGTCGCAGGCCTTGGCGCCGAGTTCGGTTGCGACGGACTTTGTGGCCTCCGCATTCCGGTCGTAGACGGCCACGACGGCGTAGCCCCGGCCCTTGAGGCA
>Ga0265314_10001191_pt1 | contig 29854 bp, 52 predicted proteins | sample 4126metaG_FD_203106 | JGI IMG/M metagenome (GOLD analysis project Ga0265314, IMG submission 203106) | Rhizosphere microbial communities from Carex aquatilis grown in University of Washington, Seatle, WA, United States - 4-1-26 metaG | ecosystem: Host-associated > Plants > Roots > Rhizosphere >... | reverse complement strand
CCTTGTCAAGAAACGCTGCGATTTGCGGACCAAGGAACGCCCCAGACATCCCACGAAACGCTATCGTATCGAAGGTGTGTGTCTGCAATGCCCTGACCGCAAGGTCGATCCTCGTTCTCAGTTCCTTAGGGCGTAGAAGGTGAGTCATGTGACCGCTGGCGATGTGCTGGGATGTTTGGGTTGTCTCGAACACAAATCAACTGTAATATAAGTTTGCCAAATTGTCAAACATTATTTCTCTTGCAATCGAAAATAGTTTGTGGTAGGGTGTTCCTATGACGACACAGACACACGTCCCCAGTGTGCGAGAAAGGATCGCAGCTTATGAACGGGCGCTAACGGCTGAAGAGGTTGCAGGAGTGCTGGGAATGTCAGCTCAGATGATTCGCCGGGAGGCGAGACGGGGGAACATCCCATCGTTCCGTATCAGTACGGCGGTGAGGTTCGACCCACAAGAGCTGTCTAAATGGCTGGAGAGACAATGAGGGAAAAGCTCTGTAAGGACTGCGGAGAGCCGATTGAAGATCAACTCTCCCGGAAGCGTATATGTGACGCTTGCAAACTTGAGCGCGAGATCGAGAGGGAAGAGGCGCGAGAAGCTAGGCGAACGTCTGGTTGACCTTCGCCTGAACCTCGGCGCCACGGGCGGCCTTCAGGTACCGCATAGTTGACTCAAGGTCTGTGTGACCGAGCCACTTCTGTACGGTCCGCAGATCGACCCCGGCCTGAAGGTGCCACGTTGCGAACGTCGCGCGGAACTTGTGAAGCCACCAGCTCTCGGGATCGAGACCGGCACGCTTCGCAATGTTCTTGCAGAACAAAAGGAAGTGACCGTTTGGTAGGCCGCCAGAGGTAGGGAAGATCAAGCCGCGTCCGTTCGCCGGTCGGCGATCTTCGAGCTTCTTCAAAAGTTTTGTAGGAACGGGAATCTCGCGTTCCTTGTACGCCTTGGGAGTCCAGTCAAGCTCGGGCTTCCACTTCATCGCAATCGTCCCTTGCTTGAGGTTCACGTCTTGCCACATGGCGTGCATGACCTCTTGCTCACGCATCCCGGTCATGAGGAAGAACTCGTACAGAGTACGCTCATTGTCGTTACAAGCGTCGAAGAACTTGTCAAGCTCTTCCCGCTCGTATGCCTCTGGCTCCTCTTCGACGTACCTCGGCCAATCGCCCGGCTTCACGATCTTGCGAACACCTTGAGCCTTCAGGAATCCCATCACGTTCGAGAATTTGTTCCAGCAGCTACGCGGGGACTGTGCCTTCTTGTCCCTCAGGTACGCATGGAACCGGATCATGTCCAGCCGCTCGATCTCATCGATGTAGGTCTTTGTACAAGATTCTTGAAAATAGGACAGGCTCGTCGTGTAGGCCGAAACGGTCTTAGGCTTCTTTGTGAGTGCGATCTCTTCCAGATAGGCGGATACGGCTGTCTCGACCGTCAGGCGCCGGTCGCGGTCGTCTTGAGAGGTTACGGTAAGTCCTTGACCCTTAGCCTTGAGTTCAGCTTCCTTGCGGAGCTGCCGGGCAACCGCCGTCGCCGCGCTCACGCCGACCGATTCCCGCCGACGCTTGCCGCCTTCGGTCCAGTCTATGTAGAAGCTCCCACCGGGATACCGTTGCTCGGCGCCGTCGATCACTACCCAGTCGGCTTTGATCCGACCGTTGGCCGCCTGAACGACTGGGACGAACCGCTTCTGTCCGTCTATATTGATACGCTTCGTGAGATTGACCTTCACATTCATAGCGAAGATCGTATCACACTTCGTATCACATTTGCTAAGTTATTGATTTTAAAGGCTCTGGCGGAGAGAGTGGGATTCGACTTGTCGCCGTCGCCTAAGTACCAGACAGATAGGCGCTTAACTTGCAAACCACTGATCGAGAGGAAGATAGCTGTTTATTATTTACGATATACGCGATACAGAGGATACCTTGGGGCCTGTAGGGACAAGTTTTTTCGTATCACTTCGTATCACCTAAACACTCCGAGCAACGATCCAAGGTACGGATCGGTGAAGCCCAGAACATACAGCAGTAAAGAGACTCCAATCACAAAAGCAACTACATCACCAAGAGTCAACCTTCGTTTCATAGCCCGGTGAAGCTCCCAAGGGTTTTAATCTAGCGCCACAAAAGTAAGGGCCGAATCGCTCCGGCCCTTCAAGCATAGCCTTAGCCGCTACCGGTACATGAGATCAGGCAACGTTCTCATGAACCATCTGAGGGAGGGAAGGTCGTCCCGGCCCTTGGTTGAAGTCTTCGGGGATAGCTTCCGGCGAGAACATGACCGCGCTTGCTACTCCCTGATTGGTCAGGCTCATGCCTACGAGCTTCTCGAACCACCGCTTACGCTGACGCGGCGGGACGTGCTGAAGGGCGTTCTTGATGCCCCGGTAGTTCTGACGGAGAAGGAACTCAGGGTCGCGCTGAATATCGTCGGCCTCTTGGCTACGGTCCTTCGGCTTGACCCTTCCTTCCTTAATGGCCCGCTTGCGATCCTTGTATGTCTGCTCAAGCTGTTCGATGTAACGAACCGCCTCAACTGGGTCAGGGTTACGGCTCGGAGCTGGAAGTAAGCGAGCGACTTCCGTGTACTTTCCGAGTGGCTTATTCTCGTCAGCCGACCGGAAGTCGAGGCCCTTTACAATCGCAGCGTTCAGGACGTTTTCATGCCATTGACTTGAGGCTCCAGCGAACGCCTTCATGTACCGATACGCGTTGCGTTCCTTGATCCCGAGATACGCCATAGTGCGGCGAAAAGTGCCCGAGTAGGATTCGCACCGATTGTAGATGTTCTGGATGTGCCTTCCCAACGCAAGACCGGCCCGCTCGTGCATCAGCTTCGCAGCCGCCGCTTGTCTGATCTCAGCGATGAGAAACTCCTGATCCCGTTCCTTCACGTTCTTCAGAAACGACATCTGTTGAATCTCTTGCTTCGGCATGAAGCGACCCGCTTCAACTGTCGCGTTATGCGGAATGATCGTGACGTTGGACAGATAGTCTTTTTTCGGACCCATGTTGATACCTCACTGGTGGATGGTTTTTTGACTTATCGGGTGTGTTACTTTGGTACTGATTAAACGTACTTAAAATCTGGGGAAAAGTCAAGCGATTAAATGTGAATTTTCAAAAAACCTAATTCGTCAATTTGTCAAACTTTTTACAGTTTACTTCGATGTGGTTCTTTTCGTTGAAGTTGCCCGCTCGGGCATTTTTATAACCTGAGCGGAAGTGCCAGTCTCTTTGCGGGCCTTGTCTTTCCTGTCTAGGAACGAGAGAACCATGTCTCCCGTGTCGTTCATCCAAGCGATAACCATTTTACTAACCGCCTCATCAGTAGTGATGCCTAAAACGGCTGCGTAGCGCGAAGCCCGGCTGTATGCCTCCGGTGTGACTTCGATTGATGGCATTGGGGAAATCTCTCCTATCTTCAGTGAAAGCGAGTCGTGGAGAACCAACGGCAGTGTTCAGGCTTGCAACTTTCCCTGTGCTTGCCAGTAGAAGGCAACTGGAGCTATTCAATTGTCATCGCCCTTCCGATAGCGAGCGCGGCGGCCTCGTCTGATACCCGGAGGTAGGCGCCCGTACTGGAAATGTTCTTGTGGCCCAGCCATTGCCGGACATTCTCGATCCCGGCTGTATGGATTGTTTGCATGGCGATGGAGTGCTTCAAGACGTGAGCGAACAGCTTGTGCTCGGGAATCCCGGCACGTTTGCCAGCACGCTTGATTAGCTTCAACACACCCGACCGGGTGATGTTGAAGAGACGCTCGCTCGGCTTGAGCTTGGCGGCCAAGTCTGCCAGCTCTCTTGCCTCATCGAGCAAAGGGTCTTCGTGGGACTGGTACGGCTGGATTGTTTTCATCGAACCTTTGAGCCGTTGCACAGTCACGTAACCGTCCCGGATACTTGCTCCGGTCAACCCGGTCAACTCGCTTACACGTAGACCGTGATTGAACCCCACTTTCAGCATCAGGCGATGCTTAGGGTCGCGGATTGCCCCAACGAGGGCTTTAAATTCATCGCGGGTAAGGTGTTGCATGTTTGATCCCCTCACAAAACCGATGTGTTAAATTTCGCACCGTTAATGATTACTTGTCAGTCACCTAAAAGTGGGATTACTGGCTCGTTGGTCACTAATGGCACGGATAATCTTGGCGCCTCGTTCTGCATCGCGGCGAGTCCACGACGCTGTAAACTCATGTTGACGAAGCTCTCGAACTCGACGATGGCAGAAGCGATCTTCTTTTCCAACTGCTCGGCGGCGACCTCTTGAACCCACGGTAGATTACTCTGAATTTGCAGCAGAGCTGAGCTGACTTGTCCCTTGAGCGTTTTCAGGGTGGTCTTGTTCGGCTTCTCCTCACCTGACAAGAACTTGTCAATCATACTTTGCAGACTGTTCAGTGCGTCAACGATGATTTGCGCCCGCTCGCCGGTTTCCTTTTTGAACTTGAGGTCGAACTTCTCCGGCTCCGGTGGATCGGGGCGCCCGCCGTGTCGCGGGTGAACCCACGGCTCGGTTTCAGCCTTTGCAAAATCGCTCTTGCAGTGGTTGATCGTACACGGTACGCCGTCGCCGACGTTGGGCCGCGCGATCAGTTGGGCGAACTGTGCCTCGGTCATGTGGATTTCAATCAGTTCTTGACCCGTGCCCATGATGTGCTCATGTGTTCCGTCGATCACACGCTGGGCATTCTTGATCGAGATCGAGATGAAGTGTTGATGTACAACGTCGCTGTCAAACAGTGTGCGACTCCAGAACGAGTGATGAATGCCGATGATGCCATAGGACGGATGAGTCTCGGTAATCGGATCGTAGCCACGAGACCCGGACTGCTTTCGTTCAATCCATTGCTCGGTCGGCGGAAGTTTGATCTCAGGTTCTTTCATGGGATTGTCTCCTATGTACCAGACGTGTTAGGTCCGGTGTTGGATGCAAATTATAGCTGATAAAGTACCAGCTCGATTAGGCGGCCTGTGCGTACTCTTCGGACTGCCACACACGGGATGACGCTTCGTCGTCTTCCCAGTACCAGCGATGCGCTACGACCGCCGCTTCCATTGCTGCCGGGTCGTCTTCGTACAACTCTTCGACGGCTTGGCGCTTGAGTCCGTCCTTGATTGTGGTTATCTGGGCCTCGATGCAATCGACGCGTTCCTCGTTACCTTCGGCCTCGTCCTTGAGCGTGCGAAGAGCCTCCAGCTCTTCGTCAATTTCATACTGATATCTCAACACTTGGTGATATCCTCCGATGCGTAGCACAACGCTTTTGTCATGTCCGAGTGGGGAAGAGGCAAAAGGTTGAACACAGCAAAAAACAAAGCGCAGTAGACGCGCGGGTTATGTGCGTCACATCCCAAGGCGAGTAGCACGTACCACGTCAAGAGGTTCGCTGCCGGGCCGCCCAGTGCGACTAGAACGTTCAAGAATGGATCGGGAGAGGCTTGCCGTACTACATACGGTCCCAGCCGGTTGAACCCGATCCCCTTGACCTTTGATCCGACCCCAAGGGCCACGAAGACGTGACCCAGCTCGTGTATCGCCATGTGTCCCAGAGCGATAACCATTGTCAGAGTCCACCACGTCATGAATCCTGAAGTGTGCATACCTGTCTCCCTTGGGGTTGCCGGGCGCTGGTTACTCGGCGCCGTCAGTTGCGATAAAGTGCATGATCCGGTTGTAGGCCGCGCGTGCTTGACCCTTCGGACCCTTGGCTTGTTCGAACTGTCTGCGGAACTTCTCGGGCCACTGATATTCTGTTGAGAACATCACGTCGCTACCGCCGTTTTCGGCGCCCGGCAACCCTAGCTCGTCCCAGACATCCCAGCGAGTGTTTGCCACGTCGCCCCATGTGAGTTCTGTGAGTGCCTTCGCTGTCTTTGCGCGGAGCCTCGCGGCAAAGAACGCAAGGCAGCCAAACTGTTCGCCCTTGTCGTTCGTACGAAGATACGAACCTTGGTTGTAGTGCTTCGGGTCGGCGAGAACGGCCTCGGCTAGTCGGGTGAGGAAGTTGATGGCCTTACGGGAAAGATTCTTTTTGCTTTTCGTTGTGCTCATGACTTTGATCTCCTGAAATCTTGGTGAATGGTTTAGGGAGGGGTTGGCGGGGCGCCGATTACTCGGCGCCGTTGGTCTTGATGAAGTGCTTGATGCGACGCTCGGCGACGCGGGCGCGGGCCTTGGTGTACGCGTTCGCATTGTTGTAAGCTGTGCGGAACTTCTCCGGCCAGTCGATAGTCGAGCCAAAGAGCCTTCGTGTCTGCTCGTCGTCAAGTTTGAAATCCTTCTTCACCTTGCTGAAGAACGGACTCTCGATAGGTGATGTCAGTGAGGCACGCCGGGTCTTCTTCACTCGGAGTTTGTGCGCCCGTTCGGTTGACGAAATCTGCGAATGGAACAGGGCTAAGCATCCGATCTCGCGCGTATCCGTATCGAACATGACGTTGACAAATTGCTCTTGGTTATAGTCCTTCGGGTTTGCGAGAACTGCCGCCGCGATTGCGAGCAAGCCATCAATGGTCTTCTGTGAGAGAGTCTTGGTTCTTGTCTGTACGCTCATTGTCGTGATCTCCTGAAATCTTGGTTAGAGGTTGAAGGAAAGTACCAGCTCATTGAGCGGATACGCTTTGTTCTTGTGCCCGCATCCGGGCCTCGGTGCTCTTGGGTGTGTTGGAGTGTCCGACGTGAATACTGCCACAGTAGGTACACTCGTATGGTCTAAGCTCGAAGTCTGGGTAAAAGTCTTTGCCGTTCGCCTTGATATGTGCAACGGCTTGCCAGTCCGCCGCCATATTCTCGTAAACCTTTTTCCGGTCGCATGTTCTAAATCGACGGAACGCTAGGTTCGGGGTTGGTACTGTGTTCTGTACCATGCGTTTGAACTGTCCCCGCATCTGACCTCCCTAAGCCAGCCAGTAAATGAATCGCTGCCCGGCGATCTGTTGACTGTTCCACTTGTTGACCAGCTCGTGAGCTTCGAGAATCGGCATCCCGGCGAACGTTGACGCCGGTACGCCCGCCGCGCGGTAGTGAGTTGCATCAAACTCGATGAACTCCGGTTGATCGTGACCGAGTATCAGTCTCATGAATCCTTTAAATCGCTTCATTTCGGGTTTCTCCGCTTTAGGTTTAGGGGCCGCTAGTTTGGCCCCGGTTGATAGGAAAACCGTCCGACAATTACAGCCCGGTACGTGCTGAGCGCCTTCGCCGAAACAGTTCATCAAAAGTACGGGTCCATGCTGCGAACTACTTTGTGACCGAGTTGCATCAGGGCCGCCGACACTTGCCCGTGAGCCACGACGAGAATGGGATCGTTCGGCATATCGCCGTCTGAGTAGCCGGTCGTGACTTCGACCATCTCTACGTCTACGTCGTCGTCGCCATTGAGCGGCTTATGATCCGTGACGAATCCACGAACGAAGAGATTGTTTTCCGATCCGTCAACTATGAGCGTTATCTGTTGCGTTGTGTAGTCCTCGCCCGCGCTCAGTGCCCCTACTAGTACGCCGGGCACTACTGAGATTGCCGATACAACTTGTCCTGTCTTCCAACGTGACATGACTTTGTTCCTCCTGAAGTACCAGCTCAATAGGCCGATACGGTTGTATGTTGGTTGCCGTCCGTGAGTGCAAGCACGGCGCCGGGCATCTGGGGAAGGGAAGGGAGCTGCGAATGTATTGGACATTCCTTGACTCCGGTGTACTCAAACACTGCCCGGCAAAGCTCACACTCGACCGATAAGGTCTCGTCAATCTCCGGGTCTTCGCAGCGTTCGCACTCCCCATTGACAAACTTGTGGCCGTGATTCTTGCAGTAAAGGTCTGGGTCTTTGCGCTTCGTCTTCGGTCTGTACTGCTGGGTGTCTTCTCCGAGCCACTTTTTACCAGCCGCCGCCGTCTCATTGAATCGTTGCCACAAGTCCTCGCGCTTCCACTTCAAGTGAAGCGTTCCCTTTTTGTAGCCGCGAATCTCGAAGTATTGCGATTCAACCAGCTCGCCGGGCCGTGCCTTATCGATAGCCTGTCCGACCGTGTAGCAGCTCTCGAACGAACGTCCGTCCAGAACGCACAAGATACGGTCTAGGTCGCTGCATACCCTTGCGCTGTCGCTTGAGCCGTAACCCTTTTGGCGGAGTTTGCCGCCGTAGTCCACTTCGACGGCCCAAGGGAACACGAGACGCTGATTCACCTTGTAACTGTCGTTCGTCTTCCAACCTTCGCTACGGTGCTCGCGGATCGTGGACGGCATGACCGGCCCGGAGCCATTTTCTACAGAATGGCTGCAAAGCTCGTCAAAAACATTTGCCACACTCTCGTCGAACAACTTGTTACGAGATAGAAAGACGTTCTCAAGAGTCATGCGGATATTCTCCGCAGTGAACGGAATCGTGCTGTCGCGTTCCACGTCCCGGAGAAAACGAGCTTGCTGCTTTGAGTCCAGCCAGCGCCCGAACTCCATTTGTTGAAAGACGCTTGTCCATGCGAGCTTACGGTGACGCCTCAGGAACTCAGCCCGGCTTGTGTGGACGTTCTCCAAAGCCATTGTCAGAATCTTTTTGAAGTCGTCCCGGTCGTCGGAGCTGTAGTCCTTGACCTTGTTTTGGTTCATGTACACGGCTGCCTTGCGAATGTGCTCGATCCCTTTAACCCAGTGCTCGTTCGCCATGTTGAACCAATGTTCCATGTTCCCGAGATTGTCCCGGATCGCGAGCATATTAGGATCGCCGTCAAACTCGACGCCGTAGCTCTTCTCTTGCGTCGGCGCCTTTGCCCAAAGGTCCGGGGCGTCATCTTCCGCAACCTTTTTCAGGTAGACCAGAGCCACATTGACGTTCGTCTTACGCTCCGCCGTCGTGTAGCAATCTCCCAAGTATTCGACGTTTCCGAACTGCTCGATCAGATGTACCAGCCGTTTACGCTCGTCGGTATAAGGATTCTTCAGAGTCTCTTCATTGAGCTGGCAAACAATCTCGCCGTGGTGAAGGAAATCCCAAGCCTTTAGTAAATGCTTTGCCCCTTCACTAAATGGCGGATTCATTATGATCGCGTCATAGTAGCTGACGCCTTCGTAGGTAAGCCAGTCATAGCCTACAACGTCGTAGCCTTTTCCCTTGAGTACCTGAAGCAGTGCCGGGTGACTCTCTATCACGTCGATGTTCACTCGACGGTACCGGTCCCGGTCACTCCAAGCGCCGTAACCGCGTCCCGTCCGGCGATTCTCTTGAACCTGTTCGTCTGGGTTCTCCGCGCACCATTCTTCGTATGTACAAGGGTTTTTGATAACGTCGGCGATGTCGGCTTTCCCGGCTTCGGGTTCCAGAAAATACTTCGCATCCGTGTTCGTGATCTTCGCGAGCATCTTACGGGCAAGCCAGCGAGGGGTAGGATAAAAGTCTGGATTATCTGTGAACATAAAAGGTCTCCTGAGTACCAGCTCAATAAGCCGGTTGGTTAAAGACAGTTGCAGTGATCGCCGAACCGGGTACCGTGCTCTTCGCACACAATAGGCAATACAGACTTTGCCTCCGGTGTCTGAAAGAGTTGTGGCATCCTGAGATAAACGCCAATCATTACGTTCTCGCCGGTTTGCGGATTCTCTAAAAAGTTTTCCAGTATCTTACTCAGCCTGTGAACTGCATCCGGCGCACCCTCGAACGGATCGGCAAACCCGCCCGCGTCTTCGTCTGGGTCCATCGTGCCATCGTCCATCATTGGCCGGTATTCCAACTCGCCGTCATTCAGCCGATAGAAGTGACCGTAAGCCGGTATCGCGAGCCATTCCGTAACGTCCCGTTCCTGCTTCGCCGTCTCAGCAAACCAGAGCTGTGTTGATTCCAGCTCCCAGTGCCATATACAGAACTCCGGCCCGACAAACTCGTCTGTGTTCTCCGGGTTCACGAATCGAACATAGACACGACCGTCGAGTATCGCGACAACCTTGACTGTGTTCTCCGCGTCGAACTGTGTGGAGTATTCCAATAAAATGTGGCCCAATTGAAGAGCGGACAAATCTGTGATCCGCTCACCTTTTTGCAGTGTTCCGAACCCTCTACCTTTTGGCATAACTGTTCTCCGTTGTTTGGTTGGGTTGAGCGGGCCTAGACCGGCCCGCCAAAGTACCAGCTCTTTAGCCGATGCCGTCTTACATTCGCATCGGCATGACAACGTACTTCCAGTTATCCCCGGCGCTGAACATCGCGAAGGAGTTGCCGTCTCTCAGTGACATGATTGCGGGCGTATCCTTTGCCAACTTCAGAAACTCTTGTATGTAGTTGGCATTTAGTCCAATGCACAACTCTTTTACAGGTTCTTCGGTCTCGCCGGTCTCTTCGTTCGTCTTTGGTTCTTCCGGTGCAAACGTTACGCTGCAATCGAGCTTGGCTGATGCTTCGCCGCGTTCGGTTGACTTGGCATGAATCATTCCCCCGACCGGATCGAACGCCCAGCGAACCGCGTTACTCCGTTCGTCGGAACACTTCGCCACGCGTGCAAGTGTTTTGGCCGTCTTGTCTGGGGATGGGATATTGACAAACGTTTGGAACTTCGTCGGCATAATCGCTTCCCAGTTCGGGAACTGCCCGGAGAGCTTACGCGCGGTAAGCTGCCTGTCTCCGAGTGTCACGGTAATGTATGACTCACTGTCCCCGGTGCCGATGGTTATAATGGCATCACTCTTACCGGCCCGCGCGTCAAGCCATGCGATAGCAGACGATGGGAAAAGAGCTTTCACCTGATCCACTGCACGATGTTCGGACTCGTACAGCGACAACCGGTGACCGTCCGTCGCAACCATGCGAGCTTTACCGCTCGCGATCTCGAAAAGCGCCCCGTTCAGTGTGTACCGTGACTCTTCGCGAGAGATTGCAAACCGTGTGCGTTCAAGCATTGTCGCGAACTCTGCCCGGTCAATGGTGACCGTAGTACCAGACACTTCCGGCTGAACTGGGAAGTTCTTGAGAGTCATAGAATTGAATCGGAATACCAATTCGCCGAAAGTGAAGGACACGAACCCCGCCGCCTCATACGGAACCTTTTCCGTATCGTCTTCGTCTGTCTCGAATCCGTTCTCGTCCTTTTTCTTCGGGTACGTGACCGGGCCGGGCGTGTACTCGATTACCAGTTTCCCCTTTTCCCCGCTCAATGCGTCAAGAGTTTGACGGTACGGAATCAGGAACTCGCCGGACCCTTCGCCGTCGTAGAAAACATTTGTGGACAAGTCCAAATCAGTTCCGACAATCCGGTCCGGGGTGACTTTCGCGTACTGAAGGATCGGGATAGTTGACTTGCGCTCGATGTGTGTGTCTTTGAGTGCTTTCAAAAATGACTCGACGGTCGTAACAATGACTGAGTTCATGGTAAGTTCTCCTAAAATGTTTGGTTGTTCGTTCGTTGACGGTTCGGAGTACCAGCTCACTAGGCCGCTTGCGGCTTTCGTATCGGCTGATAACATGGCAATGGTTTCCCAGCTCGAATCAGGTTTAATTCCCAAACGCGCATCTTGCGGCAATTTTCCCCCGCGTAGTAGCGGCGGCCCTTTGCATGTTCCGCGCAGTAGATGAACCCTTTGTAACCAATGTGAGTAACTCGGTTCGTGCAATCTTTTCGCATATCGCATTGCAGACTAGAATCTGGATTCCGCATAAGTCCCCCAAAGTACCAGCCGATTAAGCGCCAAAGTACCAGCCATTAGCGCGTATGGTTTTATTACTTCCGGCGCCCCGGCGCTCGTACCGGTACGCCCGCTCGCGCGGGCCGCGTCCGGCTTCGCCGGGCGTCTCCGGCCCCGTTCGGGCCGTTGCTCCGCCGCTTCGCGGTAACCCCGGCCCGAGCTGGGCCGCCATTGTCGCGAAGCGATTACAACCCGCCCGGCGTCCGGGCGTACTGTCAAAGTGTTTGCAACTAACCCCGGACCGGTTAAACTCTTCCAGCTCCGGCCCGCTGTACTCTTCGCTTATTCCGGCCCGAGCTGGGCCGGGTTTGGGCCGCCGTGCGATCCGGGCCGCCCGTGTGGATTGTTTCCCCGTTCGGGACCGTTCCGGCCCTGTATACGGGCGTTTAATCGGTTTCGGCGTCAAGCTCTTCCAGAACTTCGCAAACCTCGTCTGAAGGGGATTCCATAGAAAATTCTGTGACCGTTACGCCCGGCGCTATGCTGTAACCTTTGTGCCGGTTATCATCGGCGAACTTTTCCAAGTGTTCAGCGAAAAACGCGCGGGCCGCTTTTAGCGCGTCTTTTTCAGTTCCACCGCGTACCGCTACCGTGAGCGTTACGGGTACGTCAATCAAAAACCCCTTAGGTTGTGGCATAGTTCCCCCATAGCGCCCGGCGTGCGGGCGTACTGGTACGGGTTAGAGTGTGGAGCTGGGCCGGGTTGCGATCCGGCCCGCGTGCTATCCGGCGAGCTTGCCGGGGTTATTCGTCCCGGAACTTGCGCCCGGCTTTTTCTTCGACCATTCCAGAGAGTTGATCCTTTACGCTTGCCATTCCCGCGCGTATCTTTTCGCGGAACGCGTCCGAACTGCGGAGAGTTGCGGCGGACGTACCGTCAACTAATTCCCGAGCTTTTGACACAACCGCCGCCAGTTCCGCGTCATTCGTTACGTTTTTGATATCGAACGATTCTAAAAACTTTTGGAGATTCGCTACGGCGGATTCCTTCAAAATTTTCTGTTTCCCATCATCGCCGGGCGTTAGCCGGGTTTCCAAGTGTGACACTAGGTCAAACATGGTTTGACGCATTAGCGCGGTAATCTCGTCCGCCGCCGCCTTGAAGTTCGCCTCTTGCTTCGCCTTTTCCTCTTGAAAAACTTGCTCGCTGATCTCTTTGAGAGAATCGGGAACCTCGAAAGTAACGATATTCCAACCGAAAAAGAACTTTGCCCGGACTTGCTCAATTGTCGGATAGTCCGCCGCATTGAAAAGCGATCCGAGCTGGGCCGCCGCCTTTTCGAGTAACCCCGGATAGGCCGCGACAAAGTTCTCTACCAGTTCCGCGCGTTCCGCCCGGAACTCCGCCATTTTCGCGCGTGCGGATTCGATTGACTTTTTCGGTAAGAGTTGGACGCCCAAATCGTAAGGCAAGCAAGCGTTATACAACCACGTCCGCATTTTTGTATCGGCTTGCTTTATCGCTTCCAGCTCCGGCGAGTCTAAGAGCTGTTTTGACACTCGCAATAGAGCTTTATCCGCGTCCGTGTCCAGAACTTCAGCGCCCGACACTTTGCGAGAGTTCCCGATGATACCAAAACGGGTTTTTAAAAAGACAGTTGCCGCCGTTAGGCTTGACGCGTCCGTGACTGTCAAATCTTTTGGGGCCGGGGCCGCATCGAACGGGGCCGCGATCTCCGGCACAAAAGCCGGGGCCGGGGCCGCTGGGATATCGGAAACCGGGGCCGGGGTTCCGGCAAGTTCCGCGATTACCGCGTCTGATGGAATCAAAATGTTTTCAAAAGGGATAATCTCCGGGGTTGCCATTGTGTTTGTTCTCCGTTTTCTGATGGGTTGTAATTGCGTTAACTTCAAGCGTGCGGAGCTGGGCCGGGTTAGTTCATACCCTTTACAGCTTCGATAAACTCGCGACCGGGAAACCCGGTGATCTGGACTAGTCCGTCCCCGTCAATGGTTATCTGGGTTTCTTGTGCCGTAAAATCCCCGGCGTTGTAACGGTCCGTAAACAAAATTATGTCTTGATTAGTCGAACCGCACAGCGGTTTTTTCGTTGTGAGCTTTGAGGCGTTAAAACGCCCCATAACTGCAAAGTCAAGATACGCGCGGAACTTTTCCCAAACTTCGCCGGAACCCGGAATCATAACCCCGGCTGGGTGTAACGTCTGCCAGTTCCCGGTCTCCAGCTCGCGGGCCGTGTACCCTGTAAAGATGCCTATAGACAGCTCCGGGCGTACTTCGCGTATGAACTTCGCAAGTGGTAAAAGTTCTATAACATGCTGTAAGGATTCGCCGCCGCTAAATGTAACCCCTTCGATGCCGTCAAGGTTTAGCAGCCACGTTTGAAGCTCCGATACCGGCGTATCAGTAGACGCGTCGAACTTGTGTGTGTTTGGGTTCCAGCATCCGGTACAGTTCAGCGTGCAACCCTGCAACCAAATTACCGCGCGGGTTCCGGGGCCGTTAACTGTAGAGCTTGCAAGTTTGGAGTGTATAAGCATGATTTAACCTCAAAGGTTTGTGATTTGGTTCCCGTTCAGAATAACAAAAGCGATAAAAAATGCAAGGGTAAAGTGTGACAAATTGTCAAACTTTGTCGAGCTGGGCCGGGTTGCGATCCGGCCCGCCCGCGTCCGGGTTACTGTTTAACCCGGCTTAGTGTTTGCTGTTTGTATTCCGGCTTTTTCTTCGATGCCGTAACGGTCCCGATGTTCGCGAACATCTTGTGAATCGCGTCACACCCTTGACCCTGAAACCCGTTAGTGTCAACCGATATTGACGCCGTGTCCGGGTCCAGCTCTACAGTGATAGTTTTAGCGCCCGCCATGTATCCCCCTTCCGTTAGGATGTGTGTTTGGTTCCGGCGATCCGGGCCGGGTTAGTGTTTCAGGAATTGAAATTGAACTTTTCCGTTTACGGTCTTTTTCCCTGTCAGAGTCAACCCGGCCCGCTTCGCTTGCTTCAAGATTCCTTTTTCCGCGTATGCCGTGCGGAGCTTTTTAAGCCATTCCGCGTTATGCCGTCGCGAGTCATAATCGGAGATTATCGCCGAAAACTTCCCATCGGAACCCCGGACAAATCCCACATCATTTGAAGATCCGCCCACTTGTGACCGGGGTATAATCACGTCCGCCCGCATAGCCTTTGACGCGTCGCGCGTATGCCCTTCGCCGTCCGCCGTTCTGTAATCCCCCTGATAACCTATCAGGGGTTCGGGTTTGCCGATACAGTTGACGGGGTTGTATCCCAGCTCTTTTAGAGCTTCTATCAGAAGTTCCCCGTCCGTGAATTGTGTTTGTACTTCGCTGTATGCGCTCATGTTTTTTTCGATTCTCCGTTTGTGGATTCGATGCAATTACTTTGTATTATTCTTCGTCAAACCGGACAACCCGTCCGCCCGTGTTATGCGCGACCGTGTGTGACGGGACCGGGGCCGCCGTTGCGCCCGTGTACTGGTAGACGCCCGGCTTCGATGCGGATAGATACTTACCCGAGCACGCCGCCCGGAGACCGTTTATCCGTTCCGCGTTAGACTTCGTGACCGGGACAACGTACTGGGCCGCCTTTTCTAGCGTCCAGTTCAGCCGGTACGCCTTTTTGGTGCATTCCTTTATTTCGCGACCGGTCCAACCGTTAGACTCCGGCGTCTTTTGTTCAGCCGGTATGCTGTATTTGTTCCGGTAAATATCCCAGATTGCGGCCCGCTCTTCCGCGTCCGGTGCATCAAAGAAAAACGTCCCGAGCTGGAATCTAGATTGAAGCTCAGCCGGTAGAGAATCAATACCGTTAGACGTTGCAATCGCAAAGATACGCCCGTCACTGATTGCGTCAACCGTTTTCATGGCGGCCCGCAGATTTGCGCCCGAGCTTCCAACTAGTGAGCTTTGCATAGCTGCCAGATTAAAATGAATTACCGGAACGCCGAACGAACCGCCCAAAGACTTTGCAAGTTGGCTTTTAGATGCGCCCGGAACCCCGATAAAAATAGTTCCGTCTATTTCGCGATCCTGCATCCATTTGAGCATTTCGCCGGTTAGTTCCGTTTTGACGCCGGATAGGTCCGTACCGGTACCGGCGAAGAGCTTTTCTACCTCGTCCAAAAAGATAATGACTTTTGGCGCGTCTTTGCCGGTCATAACGGCGGAGCAAAAATCCTTGACGGACTCTAGGCCGCCGATATCGTCCAGCTTTTCGGAACCCGTCCACATTGACAGGCCGGGGGTTTGGCTTATGATCTCTCTTTTTTGCGCCCAAAGTTCCGCCACGTCTAGCGCCTTAGACTTCGTGTCCAAACACATCGCGGTAGACTGTTCAGCCGGGAACGCGGGTAAACCGATGAGGGCATCAGTTGCTTTTTCCAGCGTTCCGGCGTCCGGGGTTTCGAGTTTGGCAAACTTAAAAGTGTTACCGATGATTGCGCCCAGCTCCGCCCGTGTCGGAAGGGGTTCATCCAATACCAGAACATCGGAAACCAACTCGACCGGTAAAGATGCGCCCGGATGTGAGAGCAGTACGAGCATGTTTCCGTTTGCCTTGAAGTTATCGCGCAAGTTCCAGACGCCTTGAATTATCGCGGGTTCGTCACTCTTGACGAATAAATGTGCATTGGACAAAAACAGAGTAACGTTAGTCCGGGCGTTTTCCGCCATTTTCAGAGTTGACGCAAGGTCCATACTCGCCGCTGGGTCCGCACCCTGTAAGATGTGTGCAAGCTCTTCGCCGCCGCGTTCCGTTAGCGCCCGCATACCGTTCATTGTGTCCCAGAGAATCAAAGCATTATCTTTCAGCTTTTCCCCGAGTGCCGCGCGTATTGCGTCCGTTGTGGACTTCGCGTCAAAGGTTCGGATAGATACGAGAGGCGTACTTACTCGCCGGGCCGCCTTGAATTGTGCGATAAATTCCATGTTCAAAACCTCAAAGGTTAGATTTGTTTTTCAGAAGTTCCGCCGCGATCCGTTCAAACTGGGCCGGGGTTAGTGCTAACAGTGCCGGTAAACGCTGGGCCGCGATCCGTAACGCGTCCGTGTCCCCGGTACGCTTGCGGGCCGCGTCCAGCTCCGCCGCTATGTTAGGCGGCAAGCTGTGAACGATTGACATGGGCCGCCAGTTCTACGGACCGGACGGCGAACCATCCGGGGTTAGTTGCGATAGCGTCAAATTTCGCGGTTTCCGGGTCCGGGGCCGTTACTGTTACGGACCGGTCACGGGTTCCGCGAAAACCTGCAAAGGTGACAATGTATTTGTGCATTGTGTCCGCCTCTTGTCTGAAAATGTTTGACAAATTGTCAAACCTGAAAAAGATATTGCCGGAGATTTAGTCAAGAGTCAAGCGAAAACCGAAAACAATTAGAAAAAAGTTTTAGAGCTGGGCCGGGTTCGCGGGTTCCGTCATGTACTTTTGGAAAACCCGGTCAACCAATGCGAGAACATAGGGGATAAACGTCTGATGTTCCATTGTCTTTAACCTCCGTGTGTGTGTGTGTCCGTACTGGTACGGGTTACGCCGTGACCGTCAAACCCATTTTTGCGACCCATGCGGCCCGCTCGCGAGCTGTTCTAAATCCGGCATGGGTTACGCCGTCCCGGTCCACTTTGAACGCGTACAGCTCGCCGGGTTCGTCTCTAAGAGTTACCCGGCCCGCGTTATATGCCGGATGCTGATACAGTACAGCTCCGCCGCGCGTCGAACGAATTTTTACAATGCAATCGTCAAGGATACCGGGGCCGCCCGTACTGCGGGCCGTTGCAATCATTAGGGGGATTTTTACCGGCCCCATACTCCGGCCAATATGCCCGGTAACATCCCATTCTTCAAGCCAATCACGGCCCGTTGTGGCGTCCCCGTAGTGTATGCGGATTCGTTCCCCGGTATGCCGGGACCGTTCCAAAAGCCTGATAACCTCATCGGGCGTACTGGGTTTGTAATGGGTTCCGCTCTCAATTTTGTAATTGGGTTCCATTGTCTCAAGCTCCGTGTGTGAGCTGGGCCGGGTTGCGATCCGGCCCGCGTTTAATCAAGGTCAAGCGGGCATTTTCCGTTCCGGTGTTCCCGGTAGATGTGCCCGCAGTTCGCGCAATAATCCGGGTTTTCGTTTCCGGCTTTACGTTGCTTATGCTGATATTCGCATTCCGGCTTAAATTCAGTTTGCACGCGTCCAACTCCGTTAGAAGGGGATTGACGCCGGGATATAGCGCCCGGCCCGCTGTATGCCGTACTAGTACGCCGGGACGGGTTCCGGGGAAGCGATCCGGGGCCGGGTTGCGAGCTTGCATCCGTACTCCGCCGCGTACCGGTCCAAATCGGCTAGAAGTTCCGCCCGGCTTTTGTACTCCGGCCCGATTTGTGCAACGCTGGAAGAGTCCGACAAATCTACAAACCGCCAATTGTCAACCCGCCGCCCGTGTCCAGCTCCGCCGATTTGGACGCCGGTACTGTGAAAGTATCCCAGTTCGTCAAACCGGGTTTCGATGATATGACCGGGAAAAGTTTTCCGTGTGTATGCCACTATACAAACCTCCGTTTGTGTACGTTTTTAGATTTGCCGGGATATAGCGCCCGGCCCGCTATCTGGGTTAGGCCGCCGCCGTTTGTTCCGGGGCCGCTGGGTTCGCAAACTCTACTAATTGCCCGGCGTACTTCGCGAGCTTGACCTTGATGTGTTTGGCTTGACCGGGCGTCATGTTTCCGAACTTCTGAACGCCCCGCGCGACACTAGACATAAACTCCGCATCGATACCAGAAAACCCGGCCCCGTTATCATGCGCCGTGGTTCCGCTCGCTTGCTCGTCCGCCGTTTGCCGGGCGTATAGGAACATAAGAGCTTTTGACATCGCGAGTCTATGCTTGACGTTTTCGTGGTCCGCGTCCAGAAACCATTGCCGGAGAGTTTCCTTAGTCCAGTTTGCCATTGTGGGAACCTCAAATAGTTGGGATTTGCTTACAACCCGAGAATATCGCGAATAATAAAAACGAGTCAAGAAAATTCGTGACAAATTGTCAAACTTTTTTCAGCTCCGCCCGGCGAGCTGGGCCGCCCGGATTAGTCCCGGAACATACGCGCGGGCCGTTCATCTTCTACCGGCCCGGCGATCCGGTCCAGTTCGACCCATTGTGACCCCGTACCCGATACGGGCCGAACTTCCAGACGTATGCGCCCGTATGCGCTTTTAGCGTCCGTGACTGTGCATTTAACCGCGATTGATTCAAAACGTACTAGTACGGTTTGCCCTATGCTGGGCCGCATTGTGTTTACTGTCAAAGTTGCCATTTGTATCAGCTCCGTTTGTGGAATGCGGCCCGCGATCCGGGCCGGGGTTTAATACCGTATGGTCTGCCAGTTTACCCGCGTATCGTACTCGCCGAAAAGCCGAACGCCGTTCAGAACTCCGCCCGCCGCTGCTATGCGCCCGAACCCATCGGACACGGAAAAGTCAAAGGCTTGTTTTTTCCCATGCTGTATAGCTTCGTGCAAAGTGTGGAACGTATCCGGCGAGCTATAACCGTGATTTGTCCAATTGATACGGAACATTTAGAAAACCTCCAAAAAGGGAATGGGGCCGGAGTAAACCCGGCCCGCTTGTGTTAGTCGATAAACGCGGACACGAACCCGGTTAAAAGCATTAGGCCGCCCGCTAGAGCTGCCGGGCCGTTATCTGAGAGCAAACCGCAAGGGAAGAGAATACAGCCAATTGTGCCGATAATGACGCCCGCTACACTTGCCGATATCTTGAGCTTTTCAAACCGTGTCATTGTGTCCGCCCGTGTGTGGATTTGCTTACAGACAAGAGAATCGCAAATAATAAAACCGTTGTCAATAGCTTTTGTGAGAATCTTTGACAATTTGTCAAACTCTTTGCAGTTCGTTTTCTATCGGACCGTGTAAGAGCTGAGACCATAGAAGGGGAATAGAAGAGACCATAAAGCCGGATGCCCGCGTTCGCTGTACGCCCGCTGTATAGACGCCCGGCGATCCGTCCCCGGATGCCGGAGACCGTAAGAGCTGGAAGAGCTGAGAGCATACGCCGGAGACCGTGAGACCGTAAGCCGGTAACCGCTGGGCCGTACTAAGTACGGGGAGCATAGCGAATAGCGAAGCGCAACGGATAACAAACGGGCCGGGTTGAATAACCGCCCGGCTAGGCCGTGAGCTGTGCAGCCGTTACAGCGTGTAGTGTTACGCGTCGTAACATTGTCCGCATTACATGATATTGCGGACATGGTGACCATCCGGCTTAAAATCAATAACATACGGCGAGCGCCGTTGTATTCGCTTCGCGATGCGATCCGGTCCGGGGTGTACAGCTCCGCCGATGTATTCGCTTCGCGAGTATAACCCCTTTAGATTCAGCGTAACGTCCCTAACCAACCCTGCCCCGGACGGGGGCCGGGGAGTCCCCGGTGGGTGCGCTCGCGAGCTGAGGCTGACGCGGCCAGCACACGCCCGCAGCCGGTCAGTAGTTAGCCGTACAAATAAAAAAGAGCTAGGAGTCCCTTAGGAGTCCCGGCCCTTTTTAGAATCAATCATTTGTGAATAGGGGGTCAGTCCCTTGTCCGTACAGATACGGGGGACTTATAGAAAAGAGTTTGTAGGTAGGACTTTGTAGATGAGTTGGTGGGGTATTTGCGGGTGGGGTCTCTGGAAAAGGGAAATCTGAGCGCAGCGAAGGGGTTGTCTACTCGTTTTCCCGGAACAAACGGCCCTTGGGAGTCACGGAGACCTTGGGAGAGGGGGTCTTAACTAGCTTCACGGGCGCGGGCAGCGGTGTACCGAGGTCCGTGTGATGTATCAAGACTTTGTTACACAGGGTACGCAACGACGGCCTCACCGTGATTCTCGCAAGAGCTTAGTCCGTACTTCGGCATCAGCTCACCTTTTTAACCGTCACCCATCCCCACCCCTGACGGGATTTGAACCCGAGCGCCAAGAATGCGGACCGGCTGAGATCGAGACCGTACCGCTTGTCCCACGGGCCGCGATCCGTGACTTCAACATCGACCGAATCGCCGGTCGCGACGTTCGTCACATGCAGGATCGTCCCCAGCGGGAACGCCCGGCTCGCGGCGGTCATCACGTCTTCATGGAACCGCTCGCCGTTCGCCATCCGGCGCCCTTCAAACTTCTCCGCATAAAACGAAGCACGAACTCTTTGTGAGTTCGTCGCCGGTTTCGGCTTCGCATATCCCGGACAGGACAAGATCGCGATCAAAATTAGTGTCCATACTTTTCTCAATCATCCTCCCGGAACTTGCGCCCGCCGACCGGCGCCTCAACGACCGGCTTTGGTGCTTCGTGTCGATGTGCCTTACAAAACTTCTCCGCTTCGTCTGTCAGTTGAGTGGCCCCGGCCAGAAAAGCGGCGTCGCTAAATACGTGGACCGCGCTGCATCTCTTACAGAGAAGCCGAACAGTGTCCCATCCCGTAGAGCGGTACTGCTCGATCACGACGTTCATGTCTGATACCATGCCGATCCGCATGATGAACTCTTGCTCGATCTTTGAGCGCCCGACTTGAAGGGCAGCAATCGAAGCGAGACCGCCCTTCTTTTCGACCGGGACCATTGTGCCCGGCTTCACCATTAAGATCGGGTTCTTGTTGCCAAGCGGCGTTTGAGCTTTAAGGTTTTGTACGAACTGTTTATTGAAGTAGCTACCAATGATCTTCTGAGGATCAGCTATAGTGTTCCCGAACTTGTCCATCAAATCTGATGCCGCTGCCTTAGCTTTCGCGTCGGCCTTGGCGTCAGGGTCCGGGTTGTACTTCTCCCATAGAGCGGCTGCCTGAGCCTTGGCTAACTCGATTGCCTTTACCGTCTTGCTATTGTTGACCGCCTTCATCGCGGCGAGAGCGTCGGCATTGAGCTTTTTCAGAAGCGCAGCCTCTTTAGCCTTGAGTGCCTCTTCTTCCTTACTCGGCGTTCGCTTTCCGGCAACACCTTCCAGCAACTTCTTCAGACCGGCGAGCTTCGCCTCTTCAGCCCCGCGCGACATCCCAAATTCTTTGAGAATCGTGATCGACGCGATAGTTACGTTGATATGCTGCTCAATTTGATATGTCGGAATCAGCTCGCCCGGATGAATGCTGTTCGCCAGCGCCGTATGGCCTTGCCGGTACAGGTAGGTCTTGTAAGCGTCAACCGCCTCAGGGGAGGCGACTAAGATTTCCCCCATTTGTCCGCCGCCTCCCCGTGACTAAGCCTTTGGCTGAAAGGAGTCGATTCTCCTCTGCATCCACTTGATCTTTCGTCCCATCAGTTCGCGAATCGTGTCGAGCGACTGAGGGTACCAGTTGTGCGCGTCTACGCCGACATCCATTGACAACAGGCTGTGATCGTCCGGCAGCTCTCCGTGCGAGTGCCCGTACAGTTGCCACGAACCCTTGTCGCTGTGATGCCACACGCGACCAGCGAAGTGATCGAGAACTATCCCGTATCTCGGACCGTTCGGCGGTTCGATCAGGAGTCGATCATAAACGCCGTGGAACGCGAAGCGCACCGAATCATGGTTGTCCAAAACCTCTTCGTGATTACCGCGAATGTAGTAGTGCTTCCCATTCAACTCCCTGAGAATGGAGATAGCCGACTCCGCGTCCAGCGTCCGCCAAAACATATCACCGAGATGATACGTCGTGTCGTCCTTGCCTACAGAAAAGTTGAAACGACCGATCATCTGATCCCGCATGTCGCGAAGGTCAGTAAAAGGGCGCTTGCAGAACTTGATGATGTTCCTGTGCCCAAAGTGTTCGTCACTCGTAAACCAAATCATTCCGATTCCTCTTTGAACATGCGCGGGCCGGATGGCTGTCCGACTTCCGGGACGTTCTTCTTCACTCGACGCGCGATGATCTCGTATTCCTCACCGAACTCCAGCTTTCCGGGAAAGGTCATTCCCAAAAGCCGATCCTGACCGTCGTAACTCTTTGTGAACGCGATCTTATCGTTGAGGTTCCCGCCAAACTGTATGTAACTCGTCACTCTATTTACATCCAGCGTCATGTCTTGGCCGTATGAACCGGCTATAGAGGCTACGACACCTTTCCCAATCACAACCTCATCACTCATCGGTACGTATCCTTCGAGCGCCACTACCGCCTACCGTCTTTTCCTTTTCGCGAAGAATGATCTCGAATGTCTTCCCATAAGGAATCTCGGCCTTCATCTTCAATTTGCGTAGAGGAGAGCTGTCATAACCGCCCTGAAAGGCATCGGCAGGATATAAGGCGCCAACTTCGCTGAAGTCGAGGGACGACAGAGTGAACGTCACGCCTTTTGCAGTGACCTCTTCGACCTTGATGATCCGGCACTCGCCTACTTTGATCTCTTCACTCATCTTGGAGCTTTCTCCCGGCTGGCTCCTGAACCATGTTCTGATCGCGAAGTACGAGATCGAACGTCACGCCGTAAGGGAGTAGCTGGGCAACCCATATTGTCCCGTGCGGTTTGATCCTTGGGTCCGGGTGATTCTTTGGTTCAATTCGTAACTCAGACGCCGCGACCGTCTTGGGATCGGGTGCTTCGACTGTCGGCGTTAGGGTCATCTCTTTAATACCGACGACCTTTGCCGAAGCGATTATGATGTCTGCCATTCAGCTCCCAAGGTAAGTTGCCCATGACTCAACGCTTCGTTACGTGCTTGCAGTAATTCGATCCAATCCTGAGAAGTGAAGTCCATGCGACCGTTTGCAGATATCGACGTTGAGAAGTCCGGGCGGACGACCATCACGATCTGAACCTGAGAGCGTCCTATCGACTTGCGAATCTCGACACGAGGGTCTTTACCTGCGATGAGCTTGGCCTTCCACTTGCGCCGGTCGGCGTTGGACATATTGGGAACGTAGGTACCGGCGACGCCAGAATCAGACGAGTAGTAATCGTTGTGCTCAGACGTTGGACGGACCTTCTTCGGTTTCTCAAAGCTAAGAACACTCATTTGACCTCAGGAAAAAATTTTCGGGAAGAACAGCTATTCTCAAGATCGGACGGGACTCGAACCCGGAACACAGGCAGCAAGGGCCTGTTGTTTTGCCATTAAACTACCGATCTTGAGCTACTCACCGGACGGATTTTTACCGTCTATTGACTCATCTCCGGCCCGCGCGGACGACACCGGAGAGGACAACCTTTCAGGCAGGTCCATTAAGCCCCGCAAGGTGCTCCCTGCTTTCGGTGAAACATAAAAAGTCCCGCCGTCCTCAGTGCTTTCGCGGTGAGAACTTCTGTTGCTAGGATTCGGGACGAACCCCCGGCAGCCTAAGCTGCCAACAGCATCGCGGTCTGTGGAACCAACGCGCGAACCTTGCGGCTCACGAACGGGATCACCTTTGCGCTACGCTTACTGACGAGAGTTTCGGCAGTTGTTGTTTTCCGCTGTTAAAGTAGTCGGCTACTTGCACGCCCTTATTCCGTCGAAACCGTGACCGGCCCACAAGAGAAGGTAGTACACAAGCTCAGTCGTATTGCTCTAGGACCAATGTTGTGACATTACCCAGCCCGAGTCTACTACCCTCTCTGGTGGACCGGATGGGAATCGAACCCATGTCCGAAATGCGAGTTTACGTGCGTTCTTGGCGCTCTATCCGAGAAAGATCAATCCAAGGATGAAGAGCAAAGTGTGTGCATGGAACGCGGCGTCAATTGCAGCGCCGTATCCCAGTAACCACATGACGAGAAGGACTACGATCATTTGAGTGATCTCCGAGAAATGTTAAGGTGCCTCACCCCGGTATCAAACCGGCCCTCCCACCGTTACACGCGTTTCACGAGTGGCAGTGCAGCGTAATTGGTAAGTTGCGCGTGGGGCGTAATGCGATTACAGCTTCGCGAGAATCGCGTCGAAGTCTGCCTTGATCTTGTCGGCCTCGGCGTGAACGCGTGAGGCTTCCTTCTCGTAGAAGGCGACCAGCTCGGTCTTGGCCTTGTTCGCGGCGTCGATTGCCACAATACGGCCCTTGGCTTCGAGACCCTTCGCTTCGGCCTCTGCGATCTTGACGAACGCGGAGCCTTCGGCAGCCGTAATGCTGGCCTTGACCTTTGCAAACAACTTGCTAAAGAACGGAATGTTCATTGACTTTTTCTCCTCTCAACTTGATGCCGGGCAGAGTGGACTCGAACCACCGACTTCCGGGCAGATAGCCCGGTCCTCTATCCAACTGAGGTACTCCCCGGCACAATAGGGCGTCACTCGGAAGTGACCGCCTCCACCACCGGCTTTTGTTCCGAAGCCGGAAACGGTAGCCGCTTCATCCTGTTCGCGGTCGTAACCTCGATACAGAACTCAGCGATTTCTCTCAAACAGTCTTTGTTAAGAATGCAGTTGAGAGGGTGAAACACATATTGCCGCCATTGGGCAAAGAACTTGACGTATCCGAGAACAGATTGATCCTTGCGACTTTTGACAAGATATTTGCGGGTTGTGGCAGTGACCGAAATGTAACCTTTGTCTTCATAGCTGAGCCATTCGCCCACAACAAACTTTTCATCTACTCGCTTTAGTGCCATTCGTCCTCAACTGTGAAACCAGTTTACCTAATTATTCGCGATTTGTCAAGGGGTAATCCTTGACAATTTGTCAAACATTACTCGGCCTTGGTTGGCTCGACGACCGCAACGGTCACTTGCATCCCTGTCTGTTGACTAAGGATTTCCTGAACGTTGTCGATCACAGTAGCGTCGATCACCGGGGCGCTGACTGCGCTTTCCGGGATAATGACCGTCGCCTTGAGCTGAGGCTTTGTGAAGAGCGTCTCAGGGACGGACACCTTCAGCTTGATCGCGACCTCTCCGACCTCAAGGGAAGGGGACTTCCCAGTCAAGCGGGCCGCTAGTTGATTCCATGTCCTACTGCGTTTGACGATGAGGTAGAACTCACCTTCCAGATTGTATGCCATTCGTTTTCCTCCGTTTCTTGACTCGTAACCATTCCCACGGTTCGTGAATGAACTCCGACACCGATTGCGTCAGGCCGTCGATGTAGTAGGCCCAAATCTCTTCCTCGAACTCGGCGCCAATCTCGCGCATCAGGAACGATACGACGTGAACGATCTCGTGCGCTGTCGTGCCGACATTGGCTTGTTCTGGGTAGAAGACCCAGATGTCCATTGATCCCGACATCGTAAAGGTCAGAGCGACCATGTTCGACTTGGGATTCAAGTGAGTTTTCAGAACGTCCCGGCGCAACTCAAAAGACTGGCGAGTGTTTTCTGAAACTACTACGTGCAGCCTGTAGCCGAACGGGTCGATGGCGAAGACCTTCTCACGGTCCGTGAACGTTGTGATCTTACTTTTTCCAGTAGGTTGCGACATTGGCATCGAACTCCATTACTACTTTGGTCATCTTTGTGGCCGCCGCTCGCTTGAACGCGTCGCCGATGAGGTCAACAACGATCTTTGCGAAGTGCTTCGGAGCCTGTACGACCAACTCGTCATGTACGAACTTGACGAGCTTCGCGCGATACTGGGGAAGTGTGTGCCAGAGATACGGCTTGCCGTCCTTGTCGAACCCGGCGCCCATTGCGAGCTTGGCGATGGATGCGTTCGTTCCTTGAATCGCGTGATTCTTACCTTGGCGTTCGATGGTCCCGTGAAGGGCTTGGAACGCGTTGCTGACTTCGTTCTTTGTCGGCAGCCTGTGAGTTAGGAGCCAAAGCTCGTCCTTGTCCGGCTTGCGCTTGTTGAGCGTCATGAACGTCTCAACGTTGCGCTTCGCCTCATCCTCTTCGAGACGGAGCTTCTCCTCTCGATCCTCCATCGCCTTTTCTTTGGCGCGGTCCCATGTTGGCTCAGGGAACAGACGACGACGCCCGAACATATCGAACGATTTCTTGAACATCTTCGCCCGGCGCCCGGACTCGTCGAGATAGGCCCAAATCTTCGGGAACTTGATCTCGTGCAAGGCCATGAGCTTCGTAGCCTCTTCACGGGATTTCTTGATGCGAGCTGCCAGTGTGTAAGGACCGCCGCCGTATGCCAGCAGGAAGTTCGTTGACTTGTTGGCGTCCCTCATCTCTTTATGCTCGGGACACTCGCACTTTTGGCGCATCGGATCGCCGAGCTTGGCCTTGGGGTTCTTTTTGATGGTCTCTTCCGTATGGAGCTTGTAGTATTCGCACCAGTACGGCTTCATCTCGCCAGTTTTTTTGTCCTTGATCTCTTGTCCGTTGTATGCGAGCTTTGCCCATCGCTCGCCGTACAAGAGTTCGGTACCTACCGAGTGAACGTCTTCGCCACGACCGAAGGCACTGATCCAGACCGGATCGTGTGCCAGCTCTGCGATGATGCGAAGCTCGGCGCCGGACATATCGGCGGTGATGATGACGTACTCTTCGGCGTATGTCTCAGCAAAAGAGCGGTTGCCATCGCACGCGGTACAACGGTAGTAGTCCGGCCCGTCGATATCGGGGACCGTGATCGTGTCCGCATGGCAGCACTTACTAATACGGATGTTCTCGTTCGGCGGATCAGCAATGAAGCACGAGCGGACCTCTTTGTCCTGCGGAAGGTTCTGCCCGTTTGGTTTCTCGGAACTCGACCGGCCCGTTTCGGCGTCGTACTGATTGAATACGCAGTGAAGGCGACCGTCGCCGGGGTGTAGCCATCCCTCTTCCTTGCACGGCTTGGTGACCCATTGCATTGCCCACTGGTCGCCATACGTGCCGATTTCCTTCGCGAGGCCGTGATACTTGCGGATCGCTTTCATGACAAGGAAGTGTTCGTACTTTTCGAGAGTCTCGTCTTCGAGGTTCTTGACGTGCTTGAGGCCCTTCATCTCACTGAGCACAGCCAAGAGCTGAGTGTCTGAGCCGTAGTTGATAAGGGCGTCGCCTTCGCACTTCTCGGCAAGGTTCTTGATCTTCGTCCGGCGCTTGCCCATTTCAGAGGCGATGGCCTTCAGCTCTTCCTTCTTCGCCTTGCGTGCTTGTTCGTGTTGCGACAGCTTAATGTTCGCTTCTGCGGCGGCTATCTCATCTCCGGCCTTTGTAGCGGCACGGGCTTCTGCCTTGAGCTTCAGCTCCGCATCGAGGATGATGTTGTAAACTTTCCACGCCTCTTTCGCCTTCTCGATCTGCTCTTCAGTCGGCATGTTGAGCTTGCTTCCGACAATTGGCAGGAAGATTGGGTCCAGCTCATCCTTGATGAGAGCTTTGAACTCCTCTTTCTTTTTCGCGATGCGCTCAAGCCAGCGCGGGGAGTCAACACGCTCGCCGTGAACGTGCATGTCTTGGAACGATCCGATTGCGTCGTTCTCAATCTGTGCGATCTCGGTAAGGTTGTCCCCGGTGACGATGGGATCGATGTTCTTCAGGATGTTGGCAGCCTGTGAGCCGGACGCGATGAGCTTCTTCGCTGTCCATCCCTGAAGGATGAGCTTCTGGGCCGCCATCAGTGCCATCGGAAAGCGGGTATCGAGTGCGGCGTATGCAACTTGATCGTCGCTGAGCGGCTGATCGAGCGTGAATGACTCCTGAAGACTTTTGTCGATGGAGATGTTGAAATACCGCTGCATCATCTCTTCCATCGAGTAGTAGCCGTAGTCCTTCATCGAGTGCGCCCCGGCCCAGATGCACTTTTCGACCATTGAGCAATCGAAGAAATTGAACGTGCGCTGGCCGAACAGCCAGTAGAAGCTCATGTACTCGAACGAGAGATTGACGCCGACTTTCAGAAAGTCTTTGGTCGTAAGGATTGGCCGAATAGTTGACAGGAACTCCGCGAGCTTTGGCGCCTTGTGCGCGTTCGCCCCGTAATAACCTTGTGAGCTGAACAGGAGATCGGGATCGCCGTCGCAGAGTGACAGGATGTCAACGACGTACTGTTCAGCTTGATTGCCGAACTGGACGGTACGGACGCGGCGGTAAAAGTAGTCCTTGATCGGGTTGGTTTCGATATCCCAACCGACGACGCCTTTACTGCGGTCGAAGTAATCTTTGAGAATGGGGAATTGATCGGGAGACTCAATGCGAGTCACATTGAGCGGCGGCTTTAGGTCGCTCAGCTTGACAGGAGCTTGTTCTGACAAATGTAGGTTTCTGAAACGGTGACGCTAACTACTCCGGTCGCCCGCGCGGAACATCATGGCAGCTGACCCTCTCTGTAGATTCCCCTACTGTACATGAATTGCGAATAAATGTCAAGTGATTTCGCTTGTAAGATGTCAGAAAATGTGATACGATTATCTGACAATGGACACATACACACTGTACTTTGATGGCTCTTGCGGGCCGAAGAATCCGGGTGGGACGGCGGCCTATGGCTTTGTCCTTCTGAAGAACGGAGAAGAGAAACCAATCGAGACCGGGCACGGCGTTATCGGTACCGGGGAAGGAATGACTAACAACCGCGCGGAGTTCGCCGGGCTGTACGAAGGAATGGCGTGCTTCTGCAAGCACAGGGACGGATCGCCAACGACGCTACAAGTGTTTGGAGATTCAAACCTTGTCATCCAAGTGATGAACAAGCATTGGAAGCCGCGAAAGGACAAAGCGTACTACAGTACGTTCGAGATGTGCGATGGACTGTTGCGAGAGATCAGGCGGACAGGCGCATTCGTCACATTCGACTGTGTTCCCCGCGAGAAGAACACTATCTGTGACGACCTATCAAAAGCACATCAGAAAAAAGTTTGACAAATTGGCAAAAACCCCTTGACAAATCGTAAATGATTTGGTATGCTGAAGGGGATTCTTGTGCATTTCGACCCTCACCTGTTGGGATGTACGAAGAAGGGTATGCCCCGTGCCTTCAAGTGCGGGGCCTTTGAAGTGGACAGCAGTGCGGTAGAAGCAACGTAAGGGATGTTCTGCGGTGTAAACGCAGTTTTTCCGGGCAACGGTGGGGTAACGATCCCCAGCTCCAGCAATGGAGATTACTTCGAGGGCGAAACGTCCCGGTCAATCAAAGTCGAACAACAAAAACACCCATCCAACGGGGAGTGAAAAAGCGCGTGGGGAAGTCATTACCCACTCAGACGGGCACTCCTGCTACTGCCAGCCAATAGGCAACGTCAATACTAGGTTAAGCTATAGGGTTTATACCCTTAAAGCCTTAACTATCAAGGGTATACCTACACTACCTTGATACCAGTTATCCCCTAATGGGGTAAGGGTTAGTTCGACGGGAGGAAAGCCCTCGTGTGCCTTGAAGAAAAACGAAAATAGCAAAAGTTTTTTTAACTCCAATAAATGCAATAATAT
>Ga0265314_10001190_pt1 | contig 29854 bp, 18 predicted proteins | sample 4126metaG_FD_203106 | JGI IMG/M metagenome (GOLD analysis project Ga0265314, IMG submission 203106) | Rhizosphere microbial communities from Carex aquatilis grown in University of Washington, Seatle, WA, United States - 4-1-26 metaG | ecosystem: Host-associated > Plants > Roots > Rhizosphere >... | reverse complement strand
TGGACCAAGATCCGACGCTGTCACGGGAAGCGGTCTCCGCCCGGATTGGCATTCGGTCCTCCACGCTGACGCGGCAGTTCCGCGAGCAGTTGGGTGTTACTTTGGTGAGCTACCGGCAACGTCTTCGTGTGCAACGATTCCTAGAGCTGGGCGCCGACGGCCGGTTCACGTTGCTCGACGCATGCTTGCGTGCCGGGTTCGGCAGCTACGCCCAATGCCATCGAGTATTCTGTCATTCACTCGGATGTTCACCAAAAAACTACTTTGCCCGGCACTGTGGGGTCGAGCATCCGCAGGCTGACACAGTTTGAGAAGCGACCGATTGCCGTTCGGCACTATTTCGGCGCACAAGCGCGATTGCCTCGACGAGAAAGCAGATCCCTCGCGACGCGTGCCATCTTTCGCAAGCGATTGAAGACGGTCCTGCGCGTGATGCCGAGGGCTTCGGCGATCTCGACCTGCGACATTCCCTCAACGTAGTGCATGATCGCCACCTGTGCTCCGTCTTCCCCGCAGCGTGCCAGCACGGCAAGAACGAATTCGCGATCCGCGAAGTCGTTCCATCGCACGTAGGTAGTGTTCAGCGCCAGTACGGCCGCTGTGCGCGTCTGCATCTTCTGCTTGTTCAACATGTTGAGACAGATGTTGGTGGAAACGCGATACAGGTACCGGAGCGCTCCTTCTTCGAAGACCAGCACGACCCCTCGAGCCATCACACGCACGAAGGTCTCTTGGGTGGCATCCCGCGCGTTCGCGGTCGACTGCAAGAATCGACGGCAATGTTCGTAGATGGCCTGGGAATAGTTCACGTATAAGTGGGCCAGTGTGGTCTCGCGTACGAGGGCCGCAGGTTGCCGTTCCTTTTCGATTTCCACGACATCGGCTCGGCCAGCATACGCAGCCATGGGGAGCGTCGATTGTTGCTGTAATTCCACAACGAGCATTATGCCCACGTGGTGAGTTTGCGGTCTTCTCGTTTCGGAGCCTCCGCTTTGCATTTCGGAAGTCTGCGGCGACAACGCGCCCGCAAATGCGAGTATGAGGTCACAAAACGAGAGGACCGCTGCCTTGCGCTCCGACAAACTACCGTGAACCGTCAGCGCCCAATCAATGGGCTAATCATGCTGTTCAAGATGCTGCGGTTGACCAAAAGGAGAAAGCCATGCAAATCAAAGAACGACTTCGTGTTTACGGCCCTGCCTATGCTCACGCACCCATGCCTCTTTCAAAATCGAAGGGTGCGCTTCAGAGCCTGCCATTCCTTTGTGCGTTCGCCGCAAGTGCGTCGCTGGCCGGGGGATGCGACATCGGGCCATCAGAGGCCGACAGCAATGGCAACGGTGGTACTCAACGCTCGGCAAAGGTTGCCTGCCAGGAGGGGAACAGTTCAGGAACACCAAGCGCGGTCACGGTGGACACGAGAAGCAGCTTGGGGGTGCTTTCAACCATCGCGGTCGGTGCTAATGCTGCCGCATGGGACCCCAACTTGACGGACGCTGAGATTCCCCAATTGCTAACGGACGCAGGCCTTCAAGTCCTTCGCTATCCCGGAGGTTCGACGTCGAATAACTATCACTGGCTATCCAACACGCCCGATGATCCCAACCAGGGCGGTACCGTTCCCAATGCAAACTTCGACGCCTATATGTCGGTCGTCAGGGCAACGGACGCCCAATCCATGGTAACCGTCAACTACGGTTCGGGTACCGCCCAAGAGGCTGCTGACTGGGTACGGTATGCAAACCGGGGTGGGCACCATTACGCGGGCCCCGTGCCAACCTACGCTGGGGCGAGTAGAAACGGCCACAACTTTGGCATCAAGTACTGGGAGATTGGCAATGAATTGTACGGCGATGGTACCTATGGGGCAACCTGGGAAGTGAATCACAACGCCCACGACCCGAGCACCTACGCCAATGGCGTCGTCAACTTCAGCGCGGCGATGAAGGCGGTCGATCCGACCATCAAGATTGGCGTTGTCCTTACGGCACCTGGCAACTGGCCTGATGGGCAAACCAATGCGTCGTCGCCGCAACCCTGGAACGATACCGTCCTTCCGATCGCTTGCCCCTCGATTGATTTCGTCGATGTCCACTGGTATGCGCAAGGACCGACCGGGGAATCCGACGCTGCCTTGCTGGCATCTCCACAAAATGGCGAAGCCACCAGTGTCAGCTATACCCCCAGTATCCCCAGCATGGTCGCAAGTTTGAAATCCCTACTCGCTCTGTACTGCGGCACTCGAGCAGGCAAGATCCAGATCATGATTACGGAGACCAACTCCGTTTCCTACAATCCTGGCAAACAAACCACCAGCCTGGTGGATGCGCTGTTCCTGGCCGATCAGGTTATGACCTGGCTTGAGAATGGGGTGACCAACGTTGATTGGTGGGCCATCCATAACAGCCCGTTCGACGGCAATATCGACCTATCGCTGTTCGGCAACTTCAACTTCGGCGACTACGGGATCCTGTCTAGAGGGCTCACCACAGCCAATGGCGCTGTCGAGCCGCCTGCCAATACCCCCTTTCCGGCATACTACGGACTGCAGATGCTCTCCCATCTGGGGCATCATTCGCGGGATACGATGCTCCAGGCAACGTCATCTACACCACTCATATCGGCCCATGCCGTTAAGCAAACGGACGGCGACATCAACGTAATGCTGATCAACAAAGATCCCAGCGTTGCCTACACCGTAACTGTCTCACTACAAGGAGCACGCGTTCATGGGCGGGCACATGTGTTTGTTTATGGCGTAGGCAGTACCTCGATTGATACGAGCGTCAAGTCAGTCGAAGGCTCGTCCTTCGCAATCACGATTGGTCCCTACTCGATGACCACGGTTGAGCTGCCGTAAACTCCATGGGGATCGCCGTCCGCACCGTCGGTGACGAGCTGGCGATCCCCGCACTTCCCCCTTGCGGATCGTCAAGCACGGCCTGCGCTAGGCTGCCTAGGCAGCGAGAAGCGCAAAACAAGCTCCGTGGCGGATCCCCACTGAGTTTCCAGCTTGCCCCTATGGCATTCGACCAGAATGCGGGCCAGGAAAAAACCCAGCCCAAACTTTTCGTCACTGGGCAGCGCCAGCGTTCCGCCGGATTCCTGCACGGGCGCGACTACAGAGAACTCGACGTCGCACTCATTTGCACTCACCCGCAGGTCGATTCCACTCCCGCGTGCGACGAGGCGCTGCCCGATCAAGATTAGGTTCGTCAGGATGCGCTCCAGGCACCGCGCATCTGCTGTAATCGGAAATGGCCCCGGCGGAACCGCCACCCGGATGGGGTTGTCGTCTGGCGCACGACCAGAGCGCGCGAGGATCTCAGGCAACAGCTGAGTAAGGTCGCAAGCGCGCAGGTCGAGAGCAACCTCCCCCGACATCAAGCGAACGACCTCCCCGAGTTCCCGGGTCAGCCCGTCCAGCTTGCGCGCCGCGGAGATGATGGTTCCGGTCAGACGGCATTCCTTTTCGAGACCGCTCGTCGCAAGCGATCGCGCCATGAGCTGCGCGTTGAGCTGGATGGAAGTCAGCGGCGTGCGCAGCTCGTGCACGGCGAGACGGAGTAGCTGGAAATCTCCCGAATCCATACCGGCGATTATCCACCAGCTTCGGCCGGATTGCGTTGGCTAAAGTCCGCCCCGCCCAGACTACGAAGCAACGGCAGCGCCCGGCGCATTCTTGCGGTGGGCCAGCGAAACCAGGGCAGGCTGGAGCAAGCGGGGCAGAATGACCAGGGCCAGAGCGCCGCCGATGACCACGATGGCCAGCGGCTTTTGCGTTTCCGAACCGATACCGCGCGAGACGGCGGCCGGGAAAAGTCCGAGCATGGCAACGAAGGTCGACATCAGAACCGGCCGTAAGCGCCGCTCGGCGGCCAGGAGGGCGCTGTCCGCGGCGGAATGGCCGGCCTCGCGCAGTTGGCGCGCGTAGGTCACCACCAACAGGGCATCCTGCACCGCCACGCCCAGGATGGATATGAAGCCCATGGCCGCCGAAATCGAGAAGTCGGTCTTCGTCACATAAAGCGCCATCAAACCTCCGCTGCACGCCACCGGAACCCCAAGCAGCACAATGAGGGTATCGCGCCAGTTCTTGGCCGAGCTGAAGGCGAGAAAGGCGATGATGAGCAGCGTGACCGGAACAATGATGAGCAATCGCTCGGTGGTTTCGCGCAGCTGATTCATTTCGCCGTCCCATTCCAGGTGCGTGTCGTAGGGCAACTTGACCGCAGCCTTGATGCGCTCCTGCGCCTCGGAAATGGTCGAGCCGAGGTCGCGGCCACGCACCGAGAACTTCACCGGCACGTAGCGTTTGAGATCTTCGCGGAAGATCACCGACGGACCTTCTTCTTCGACGACCTCGGCAAGTTGGCCGAGCGGCACCTGCGAGCCGTCGGGCGTGGACACCAGGATATTGCGAATCGATCGCGTGTCGCGCCGATACTGCTCGGCCCAGCGCAAGATCAGATCGAAGTGCTTTTCGCCTTCGAAGACCTGGGTGATGACCTGCCCTCCGATGGCGGCTTGCACGACCGCCGCGACGTCGCCGGTGTTGAGGCCATAGCGTCCGATCTGCGTCCGGATAGGCGTGATGCGAATGGCGGGCTGGCCGAGCGAGCGGAAGATACCCAGATCCTCTACGCCGGGAACTTTGGCCAACACGTCTTCGATCTCTTCGGCTTTCGACTCATTCACGTGCAAATCGGGGCCCACGACCTTGACCGTGTTTTCGCCCTTCACGCCCGACATGGCCTCCTCCACGTTGTCGGAGATGACCTGCGAGAAGTTGAACACCACGCCGGGAAAGGCGTTCGCGAGATCCTTCTGGATCTCCTGGGTCATAATCTCTTTGGTCAAGCCCTTGCGCCATTCCTTGGCCGGGCTCAGCGGGGCCAGAAGCTCGATGTTGTAGAATCCGGACACGTCGGTGCCGTCGTCGGGACGGCCGAGCTGCGAGATAACGGTTTGGACCTCGGGCCGGGTCTGTTGTTGCTTGGTGCAGGTCGCACCTTCGTCGGTTGGGCAGCCGCGCACGATGGCGCGCATGCGGCCCACGTAGCGGGCCGACTGTTCAAGCGAAATGGAAATGGGCAGGGTTGCGCGGATCCAGAAGTTGCCCTCTTCGAGCTTGGGCATGAATTCCCGGCCCAAGAAAACCGACGCGGCTAGAGCAATCGCCACGGGGACAACCCCGATGGAGATCGCCAGTCTCGGGCGGCGCAGAGAAAATGAAAACACGGGACGGTAGATCCGGTTGAGAAAGCGCATCACGAGGCTTTCCTTTTCCTCGACGGCCTCGTGGTGCATGGTCAGTGCCCGCGAAGCGAGCATGGGCGTGAAGGTCAGTGCGAGCAGGATGGCGCCGCCGATGGCGAAGGCATAGGTGTGCGCCATGGGCGACATGATGACGCCCGCCACGCCGGTCAAGGTAAAGAGCGGAATGAAAGCCACCGCGATGATCATGGTCGAGGCGAACATGGGCGGACCGACCTCGCGCGCCGCCGCGACCACGCGCTCGAAGGCGCTGCCGCCCTTGCGGATGAAGTTGACGAAGATGCTCTCCATCACGATCACCGTCGAGTCGACGACGATGCCGAAATCCACGGCGCCCAAGGAAATCAGGTTGGCGGCGGTTCCGCTGGCCACCATGCCTGTGAATGCGAACAGCAACGCCAAGGGAATGTTGATCGCGGTGATGAGTGCGGCGCGCACGTTGCCGAGAAACAAGAAAAGCACGATGGAGACGAGAATCATGCCGACCAGGAGATTCTCCATCACCGTGTGCGTGGTCAGCTTGACCAGGTCGGCGCGATCGTAGACGGGTTCGATGTCGATGCCCGGCGGCAGCACGCGGTTCTGGTGGATGTAGTCCACGCGATCGTGGATACCGCGAATCGTCTTGAGCGAATCGCCGCCGTAGCGCATGAGCACGATGCCCTCGACCACGTCGGGCTCGTCGTCGTGCCCCACGATACCGAGGCGAGGCGCGGCGCCCACGCTCACCGCCGCCACATCGCGAACCCGCACCGGAACGCCCTTGGCCGCGCTGACGGTGATATCGCCGATGTCCTGGACCGAGCGGATGAGTCCAACCCCGCGCACGTCGAACGACTGATCGCCGAGCGTAATGCGTTGGCCGCCCACGTTCTGATTGGCGTTGGCGATGGCGGTCTGGAGTTGCGATAGGGCCACGCCTCGCCCACGCAAACGGTAGGGATCGACCTCGACGTGGTACTGCTTGGTCAGGCCGCCGAAGCCGACCACGTCGATGACCCCAGGGACCTGGCGGAATTGCTTTTCCAGGATCCAGTCTTGCACGGTTTTCAGATCGGCAAGCGAATAGCCCTTGCCCACGACCTTGTAACGGTAGAGCTCCCCGATGGCGCTCCACGGTGATAGCTCAGGCGACACGCCCTGGGGCAAGGTCACGAAATTGAGCTGGTTGAGCACCCGCTGCTGGGCCATGGCGTAGGACGTATCCCAGCCGAAGTAGCACTTCACGTCGGCCAGGCCGAACAGCGACTGCGACCGGATGTGTTCCAGGCCCGGCATGCCGACCAATCCGGTTTCGAGCGGCAACGAAACATAACGTTCGACTTCCTCGGCGCTCCAACCCTGCGGCTGCGCGATGATCTCGATCATGGGAGCAACTGGGTTGGGGTAGGCCTCGATGGCCAGCACCTTGTACGAATGCAGGCCGATCCCGATGAGCGCCAGGACCAGCACCGCCACCAGCACTGGCGCACGGACAGCAGCAGCTACCAACCTGGCGATCATGGCTACAGCATCCCGGAAAGCAGAATTGCCCCCGAGACGACCACGCGCTCGCCGGCCGAAATACCGCGAATGACCGGCAGAAAATCCCCGCCCAGTTCTTCGTTGACCGACACGGGGCGCCGCTCGAAACGCAGACGTCCATCTGGCCCTTTGCCTAGATCGATGAAGGCCATGGTCTGATCCCCAAGGTGCAGGATCGCGTTGCGCGGCAGCGCCAGGGTCCGCTGTCGATCCACGGCCAGAGCCGATGTGGCGTACATCTCGGGCTTGAGCGCGCGATCGGTATTGTCCAGCTTGCAGCGAACCTTGGCCGTGCGCGTGGCCGGATCGAGCGTGTCGGAAACCCAGTCCGCGATGCCCTGGAAAACGCGGCCCGGATAGGCGACGACCTTAACCAGGCACTCGGTTCCCTGCTTGACCCGGCCGAGATCCATCTCGAAGAGATCGGCCATGACCCACACCGTGTCGAGCTCGCCAATGGTGAACAGTTCGAGAACGGTGCCCCCGCTGTACTGGCCTTGCACTTCGGTGCCTGGGTTCACGTTGCGGGCAATGACCTCGCCGCCGATGGGGGCGCGCAAGGTGTAGCTTTGACCGCCGGCATTGGCCCCTCCGGCGCGCAGCAATTGCGCCTTCTTGCTGGCGCGCTGGAGCTCGGCCTTGGCCTTGGAGAAGTTGCCCTGTGCGGCCTCCAGGTCGCGTTGCGACCCGGCGTGAACGTTGAACAGTTCCCTCTGCCGGTTGAAGTCTTTTTCGGCGGAAATGAAGTCCGCGTGCGCCTTCTCTACGTCCGAAAAAGCGGCGCCCACGTCGGGCGATTCGATGACAGCCAGGGTGTCGCCCTTTTTCACGCGTTGACCTGGCTGGGCCTCGATGCGCACCACGCGCCCGGTAACCGGGCTCATGACGTGCGCAACTTTCAAATCATCGAAAGTCACGCGACCGCTGGTCACCACCAACCCGCCAACTGGCTGCGGAGCCAATGGCTCGACGACCAGCTTGGCCGCCGTCACTTGATCCTGCCAAAGCCAGATCTCGTTCGACGGCGGATCCGCGCTGCGCTGGCGGCGCGGGTGTTGTTCGCAAGCGGTCGCCATCCAAACCAACGCCGGGAGAAAGAATAGATGAGACCGTCTCATGGGCTTAGCTCCACGCCCACCGCTTGTCCGATGAGCACGACGGCCTGCCAGTAGTCCGACAGGTCAAGTTCGTAGTCCAGCTTGGTTGAGATCAGAATGCGCTGGGCGTCCAGGTATTCAAGGAGCGACGCCGCACCCTTCTGGTATTGGAGTTGGACCAGATCGCGCGTGTGTTTGGCATGTTCGAGGAGTTCGCGTTCGGCGCGCTCGACACGACTCTTGGCCGACTTGAATTGGGTGAAGGCGGTCTGCACATCGTTCAGGACCTGCGCCTCGGTCTTGGCCAGCTGGGCCTTCTGCGCGGTCAGATCGGCCTTGGCCTTCACGATCTCGCCCTCGAAGCGATTGAAAATGGGCGGGGTCAGGCTAAGTCCGAAACTGAAGGTCGGGGGATTGATGGCGTTCAGGTAGGTCCCCTGCCCGCTCACGCCGGCGGACATCTCGATCTCGGGAAAGCGCAGGCGCTGGCTGGAACGAACCGAGGCCTCCGCACGATCGCGGTTGATCTTCGCACCGGCGAGGTCTGGCCTCTGCTTGTGCGCAAGATCCAGCAAGGAATTCACCGTGGCCCCCTGGAGAACCGAGGGAACGAGGTAGCCAGGAAGCTCTGGCTCGACGTCGAACATGGGCACGTGCCCACGCGCGCCCAGCATGAACGCAAGCTGCGCTTTGGCCGTGGTCAGATCCTGCTCGGAGCGCTCGACCTGTTGATCGGCGGTGAGTTTCTCGGTCTCGACCTTGAGGACGTCGACCTCGGAAATCTGGCCGTGCTGGTAGCGCGCCCGATTCAAGTCGGCCACGCGCCCTAGCGTCTCCTGGGCTTCCTTCTGCGTCGCGAGAGCCTGGCGCGCGGCCACCGTCTGCAGATAGCTTTGGCGAACCATGCTTTCGAGGGTGCGCCGTGCATCCGCCTCGCCCTTGCGCGCGACTTCGAGCGCGAGATTCGCGGTGTTCGTGCGCAAACTGCGCTTTCCGGAAACGGAATCAAAGACAGCGGCTCCGTCCGAGATGCCGAAATTCCAGGCCAGATCCGAGCAGCCGGGGAGGCCCGAACAAGCGAACGACCTGCCTACTCCGCCCGAGAAGGATGGATTGGGCGCCGCACTGGCGAGCAAGGTGTCGCCGCGCGCCCCTTCCACCGCTGCTTCGGCCAGAATCAGGTCCAGCCCATGTTCGCGAAACAGGCGCAAAGCGTCGGGGAGATGAAGCTGGGCCGGCACATCGAATTCCCCATCGGGCTCGCGCGCGAGCGCCGAAGGCAAGCCGAGAAAGAACATAGATGCCACCAGCCCCCCCCGTCTGAGGCGGACGAAATGCTTCGGCGCTGCTGAAGTTGGCTGTGCTGGCATGCCTTCCTGGGCTCCTGGTGAGAACCGACACAGTATTACATTTATTCCCCGCGCTGTGGCGGCGCGACAGGCGGCAAAAAAAACGCGAAAGAGGTTTCCCCCTTCCGCGCCTTGATTTTGAGATCAGCCGACTACTTCTTGGCTTCGGCCTTGAAATCCTCTACTGGAATGCGCATTCCGTAGAACGAGCGGTAGACGAACACGAAGGCGACCAGCAGGAAGCCGGCCGCCAGCGCGCCCTTGAGGCCGCCGTTGTCGAGCTTGACCGCCAGCTCGACTGCGAGAAGGCCGAACAGGGTGGTGAACTTGATGATGGGGTTCATGGCCACCGACGAGGTGTCCTTGAATGGGTCGCCGACGGTGTCGCCGACCACGCAGGCCGCGTGCAGCTCGGTACCCTTTTCGTTCAGTTCAGTCTCGACCAACTTCTTGGCATTGTCCCAAGCGCCGCCCGCGTTGGCCATGAAGATGGCTTGATACAGACCGAAGAGCGCGATGGAGATGAGATAGCCGATGAAGAAGTACGGCTCGACGAAGGCGAAGGCCAAGGTGCTGAAGAACACCACCAGGAAGATGTTGAACATGCCCTTCTGCGCGTAGATGGTGCAGATCTCGACGACCTTCTTACTGTCTTCGACAGACGCTTTCTCGACGCCTTCGAGCTTGATGTTGGCCTTGATGAACTGGACGGCGCGGTAGGCGCCGGTGGAGACGGCCTGGGTGGAAGCGCCCGAGAACCAGTAGATCACGGCGCCGCCGGTGATGAGCCCGAGCAGGAAGGGCGCGTGCATGATCGACAGATTGATCACTTCCTCGGCTTGCAGACCGTGGGTCAGCATCATGATGATGGAGAAGATCAGGGTCGTGGCGCCCACGACCGCGGTGCCGATGAGCACCGGCTTGGCGGTCGCCTTGAAGGTGTTGCCCGCGCCGTCGTTTTCTTCGAGCAGGCGCTTGCCGTTCTCGAAGTCGGGATCGAAGCCGAAGTCCTTCTTGATCTCTTCCTTGACGTTGGGAACGTTCTCGATAAGCGAGAGTTCGTAGACCGACTGGGCATTGTCCGTGACCGGGCCGTACGAATCGACGGCGATGGTGACCGGGCCCATGCCGAGGAAGCCGAAGGCGACCAAGCCGAACGCGAACACCGCCTCGGCCATCATGAGCGAGCTCAGGCCCATGGTGCTGAAGAAGTAAGCGATCGACATGAGACCGACGATGACGATGCCCATCCAGTAGGCGCTGAAGTTACCAGCGGTCAAACCGGAGAGGACGTTGAGGGAGGCGCCACCTTCGCGCGAAGCGGTCACGACCTCTTTCACGTGGCGCGATTCCGTCGAGGTGAAGACCTTGATCATCTCGGGGATGAGCGCGCCGGCCAAGGTGCCGCAGGTGATGATGCAGGAAAGCTTCCACCACAAAGTGCCGTCGCCCAGATCCTTGATGAGGAAGTAGGAGGCAACGAAGGTCGAGATCATGGACACGATCGAGGTCACCCACACGAGCTGCGTGAGCGGCTTTTCGAAGTTCATCTTGTCGGCGGTGCCAACGCTGCCCTTCACGATGGCTTCGTTGATGAGGTACGAGAACGCGGAAGCGACCACCATCACGACGCGCATGGCGAAGATCCACACCAGCAACTGAACCTGAACCTTGGGGTCGCTGACGGCGAGAAGAATGAAAGAGATGAGAGCGACGCCGGTGACGCCGTAGGTTTCGAAACCGTCGGCCGAAGGACCGACCGAGTCGCCCGCGTTGTCGCCGGTGCAGTCGGCGATGACGCCGGGGTTACGCGCGTCGTCTTCCTTGATCTTGAAGACGATCTTCATGAGATCCGAACCGATGTCCGCGATCTTGGTGAAGATACCACCAGCGATACGCAGGGCCGCGGCGCCCAGCGACTCGCCGATGGCGAAGCCGATGAAGCACGGGCCGGCCCAGTCACCCGGGACGAAGAGCAAGATGCCGAGCATGATGAGAAGCTCGACCGAAATGAGGAGCATCCCGATGCTCATGCCGGCGCGCAGAGGAATGTTGTAGATGCCGTACGGCTTGCCCTTGAGGCTGGCGAAAGCCGTGCGCGAGTTGGCGAAGGTGTTGACGCGGATGCCGAACCACGCGACGAAGTAGCTGCCGCCGACGCCGACGAGGCTGAAGGCCATGATGGCCGCCACGCGCGGAATGGGCATGTGCTGAAGGGCGGCGAAGTACACCACGATGATGACGCCGATAAAGAGCCACAGCTTGAGGATGAACTTTCCCTGCGTGGACAGGTAGGTCTTGCAGGTCGCATAGATGAGCTCGGACACATCCCGCATGACCTTGTGAACAGGCAGGTTCTGGAGCTGCTTGTAGATGACCAACCCGAACACCAGGCCGATGAGGCTGATGAACAGGCCGACGGTGAGCAGGGTTGTCCCGGGCATGCCGAGAAACTTCACCTTGGATAGGTCTGGCAGGATGAGGTCGCTCTCCGACGCCAGCGCTGAGGAAGCGGACAGCAGCAAGGTCATTGCGCCGCCCAGGGCACCGAACAAGTATCGTAGCGGTTTCATGGGTCTCCTTCTGATTTGGCGCGCAACCTAGACTAGCCAGGCGGTAGCCGTCAAGGATGACCGCAGCACAGAATGCGATAGTTACGGGAGTTTAACAACGCCCGGCACCATTGGATCCTGCGCTCGAAAGAGCGGTGAGCCATGTTCCATAAAGTCTTAAAAGCAAAAGCTATTTTCGCAACCAGTGCGGCGCCGAATCGAGGTGGGATCCACGCGTCGACCAGGCTGACATCAAGCGACCTGTCGAGCGTCCTGGCGCCGGCCACACGCAGTTCGCAGTGCCAGCAGACTCATCACAGCATTCTGCCCCAGGAGGGTCATGTACAAGAGGACTGAAACCGGATCCAATGAAGACTAGGATCGCCCGCCGAGATCGCCTGCGCGACCAAACCTGGCAATCCGCGCCTGGAATTCACCAAGCGTTGAGAACATCCTCCACCGCAATAATAGGACAACCAACATCCGATTTCCATTTCCAAGCCAAATCGCAAAGACTTCCTACGAGCGCCAGCCCCCCGCGGATTGGCAAGTCATGGCCTGTTGCGACTTGTGCGATAGACTGCCGGCCATGCGTTTGTCGATTTCTTCGCTCCTCGTCATGACACTTCCATTTCTGCCCAAGCCGGCCGCCCAGGCGGCGGTGCCCGACATCGCCTTCGAACAGTACAGGCTACCGAACGGCCTCGACGTGATCCTGCACGTCGAGCACCGCGTGCCCATCGTCCACGTCGAAGTCTGGTACAAGGTCGGCTCGAAGGACGAAGTCGCGGGCAAGACGGGATTCGCCCACCTGTTCGAACACATGATGTTCCAGGGTACCAAGCACATCCCCGAGGACGCCTACTTCAAGTACCTGTCGCAAGCCGGGGCCTCGGCGCGCAACGGCTCCACAAGTACGGATCGCACGAACTATTTCGAAACCCTGCCCGCCTCGCAGCTGGAACTTGGTCTGTGGCTGGAAAGCTCGCGCATGGGCTTCTTGCTGGATCGTGGTAATGGGAACCCTGAGAGGGTTCCCAAACCCTCCCGCGATGCTGCGCTGCCGGCAGAGCCGGTAGGCTCCGCACGTGATCGTCCGTCATTCAAGGAATCCTTCGCTAACCAGCGCGACGTGGTGAAGAACGAGCGTCGCCAGCGCGTGGAAAACGTCCCGCTCGGCGCGGCCTCTCGCCTAGAACTCGAAACCCTGTTCCCGGTCGGGCATCCCTACCGCCACGAGGTCATCGGCTCGATGGAAGATCTCGACGCCGCTTCTGAGGCAGATCTGAAGGATTTCTATAATCGCTACTATGCGCCTGGCAACGCGGTCCTGCTTATCGCCGGCGACATCGACACCGCGATCGCCAAGGGCTTGATCGAAAAATACTTCGCCCCCATCGCCGCGGGCCCGCCCATCCAGCGCGTGCCGGTGCCGGCCGTTCCGGTGCCGCAAGCCGAGCGCAGGCTGGCCATGGAAGCCAACATCAATCTGGCGCGCGGACAGATGGTGTGGAACACGGTGCCCGTGTTCGCGCCGGGCGACGCCGAATTGGATCTACTCGCCAACGTCCTCGGCGAAGGCCGCAGCTCGCGCCTGTACCAGCGCCTGGTGCACGAACTCAAGATCGCGCAGTCGGTGTCGGCCAATCACTCCAGCGCCGTGTACGGGGGCCGTTTCGAGATCGCCTACAGCGCCATGCAGGGCCACACCCTGGCCGAGATCGAAAAGGTTGTCGACGATGAATTGGACAAGCTGCGGGCGGAGCCGCCCACGCCCGACGAGATCGAACGCGCCAGAAACCAGGTCAAGACCGACCTGCTCAAGGGCATGGAACCGCTGTCCGGCCTGGCCACGCGGCTGCTCTACTATGACGTGTTCGCGGGCGAGCCGGGCTACTTGCGCCGGGATCTCGAACGCTACGACGCCACGACGCCGGAGATTCTCGGCACCTGGATGAAGAAGATCCTGACCAAGAAGGCACGCGTCGTCGTCACCGTCGAACCCAACCCCAAGGCGCCGATCATGGGCCGTGTGGTGAAAGCGCCAGCGCCGAACAAGCCGGCCGCCATCGATGCGGGCGTCGCTCAGAAAACGCCGCCGGGCAAGATCGCGGCGCGCACCTCTCCCGACGCCCCCTTCCGGGCCTCGCTGCCAGCGCCGGGCGAAAAGCACGCCTTCAAGGTGCCGGCGGTGAAGCGCCTTCGCCTCAAGAACGGCCTGCCGGTCATCCTGGCCGAATCGCACAAGCTGCCGCTGGTCAGCGTGGATCTGATCGTGAAAACAGGCAGCAGCGCCAACGCCAAGGACAAGGCAGGACTTGCCAGTCTCACCGCCAACATGCTCGACGAGGGCACCAAGAAGCGCACGGCGACCCAGATCGCGAGCGAGGTCGCGCAACTTGGCGCCACCCTCAACTGCTACGCCACTTGGGACGCGACCGCGGTGTCGCTTTCGGTGCTGGCCGAGAATCTCGAGCGCGCCTTGCCGGTGTGGGCCGACGTCCTGCTCGACCCCGCCTTCGCCAAGGACGATTTCGAGCGCGTGGCCGACAATCTGGTTTCCTCGCTGGCCCAGCGCAAAGACTACCCGCCCGTCGTCGCCGGCCAAGTCTATGCGCGCGCCCTATGGGGCGAAGCCCATCCCTTCGGCTGGCCGGACACGGGCACGCAGGCGTCCATCAAGAAGCTCACGCCAGCCGACGTGAAGCGTTTCTACGAAACCTTCTACGTACCCAACAACGCCGTGCTGGTGGTGGCGGGCGACATCACGGAAAAGCAGCTGCGCGCCAAGATCGAGCCCTTGCTCGCCACCTGGAAGGCCAAGATGATTCCGACGCTCAAGCTGCCCAAGACCGAGGCGCCCGCAAAACCACGCATCGTGCTTGTCGACAAACCGGGCGCGCCGCAGTCGTCGATTCGCATCGGCCTGCCCGGCATCGAGCGCAAGAATCCCGACTACTACCGCGCCTTGGTAACCAACCAGATTCTCGGCGGCGGTTTCAAGCGCCTGGCCATGAACCTGCGCGAGACCAAGGGTTGGACCTACGGCGTGGGCTCACAGTTCGACGCTCGCCGCGCCCCCGGACCGTGGACCGTGAGCGGCGAGTTCGTGGCCGCGCACACGGCCGATGCCGTGGAAGAGATCCTCAAGGAGATCGAAAAGCTGCGCGCCGAGGAGGTGACCGACAAGGAGCTGGCTGAAACCAAGGACGAGATCATCGGTGCCTTCCCCGCGCGCTTCGCCACCGCGGCCCAGCTGGCCTCACAGATGACCGCGCTGGCCGTCTACGATCTGCCGCCCACCGAACTCGACGGGTTCGTCGCCAAAATCGCGGCGGTGAACAAGGAACAGGTGCGCCAGATGGCACGCAAGTATTTCCGGCCCGACAACCTGCTTATCGTCGTGGTCGGTGATCGCGCCAGCAACGAGGCGGCGTTGCGCAAGATCGCCGAGGTCGAACGCCGCGATCTCGACGGCGACGTCATCGAGACCAACAAGTGAAGTCGTTTCGAGAACTGCGCGAAGAACGCCTCGCTGCCGAGCAAGGCACGCTTTTCGCGCAGGCCGAACTGCCCGTGGCCCTGGTCTACCCGAGCCCCTACCACGTGGGCATGTCGTCGCTCGGGTTCCAGACCATTTATCGCGAACTGAACGCCTTGCCGGGTGTCGCGGCCGAGCGCGCCTTCCTGCCCGACGACGTGGCCTCTGCCCGCGCCCATCGCGAGAGCCTGTGCACCTACGAGTCGAACCGCCCAGTCGCCGATTTTTCCATCGTCGCGTTTTCGCTCAGCTACGAACTGGAATTGGCCGGCTTGGTTCACTGCCTGGATTTGGCTGGCATCCCGGCCCTGGCAGCGGAGCGCGACGTGCCTGGCCGGCGCTGGCCTTTGGTCGTGGTGGGCGGCCCGCTGACCTTCTCCAATCCCGTGCCCGCCGGTCCCATGGCCGACGTCATCGTGATGGGCGAAGCGGAAGAAGCCGTGGCCACGCTGGTGCAGGCCTTTCGGGACAGCCCGGACAAACGCGCGCTGCTCGAAACTCTGGCGAAGTTGCCCGGTTTCTTCGTGCCCCCGATCCATGGCGAGCGACCACCCGCCGTCCTCGCGGCGAACAACGCCCGCTTGCCCGCGCATTCCCAGATCATCACGCCGCACACCGAGCTCTCGGACATGTTTCTCATCGAGGCCGCGCGTGGGTGCAGCCGCACGTGCACCTACTGCGTGATGCGACGGTCGACCAACGGAGGCATGCGCAAGGTCGAGCTCGATCAGATCATGGCTAAGATTCCGGACCACGCCCGCCGTGTGGGGCTGGTGGGCGCGGCCGTCACGGATCACCCTCGCCTGCCGGCGATCTTGCGCGCTCTCATCGACTCGGGCCGGAGTGTCGGGGTGTCCAGCCTGCGCGCCGACCGGCTCGACGACGAACTGGTCGGCTTGCTCGCGGCCGGCGGCTACCGCACGCTGACCACGGCCTCGGACGGCGCTTCCCAGCGCATGCGTGACGAAATCCGTCGCGGCACCAGCGAGGAGAACCTGCGCAACGCCGCCCGATTGTGCCGCGCGCACGGCATGGTCGCGCTCAAGGTGTACATGATTCTGGGCTTGCCCGGCGAAACCATGGACGACATCGACGACCTCGTTCGCTTTGCCAAGGAGCTGGCCGGCATCGCGCCCCGCCTGGTCATCACCGCAGCATCCTTCGTGGCCAAGCGCAACACGCCGCTCGACGGCTCACCCTTCGAGGACATCGCCGTGCTCGAAGCCAGGCTCGCGCGCCTGCGCACGGCCTTGCGCGGCCACGCCAAGCTGTCGGGCGATTCCCCCAAGTGGGCCTGGGTCGAATACCGCTTGGCGCAGGGCGGTTTCGCAGAAGGCTTGGCCGCGCTGACGGCTGCGCGCGCGGGCGGCGGATTCGCGGCGTGGAAAGCCGCGCTACGAGCGTGAGGCTAGAAACTGCAATCCATGATACAAAGGTTCCCTCATTATTGGAGGCTTTGATGCGCGCATTGGTTCGACCCTCTACGGTGTCCTTGAGTTTGCTCTTGGCTGGCGCTCTGGCGCCGCTGGCCGCAAAGGCGCAGCAAGCGCCGTATCAGCAGTACCCAGCGCAGCCGGGGTACCAGCAGCCGCAGCCCGGCTATCCGCAGCCCCAAGGCTATCCCGATCAACAAGGCTACCAGCAGCCGCAGCAGTATCAGCAACCCCAGCAGTATCAACAGCCTGAACAGTATCCGCAGCAGCAGTACCAGCAGCCCCAACAGTACCCCCAGCAAGGCTATCCGCAGCCGCAGCCGTATCCGCAGCAGGGCTACCAACAGCCGTATGCCCAGCCGGGCTACGCCCCACCGCCGGCCTATGCTCCGCCACTTGAGCCAAAGTTCCGACGAGGGTTCATCGTCATTCCTTTCCTTGGAATCAACACGCCCGTCGGCGCTGGTTCGGACTACTACTCGGCCGGAGTCCGACTAGGAGCCCTGTTCGGCTGGCACGTCAATCCCATGCTCTCGCTCAACGGCGAACTCGCCTTCGATGTCATGAACATCAAGTCGGACCCGTACTACAGTAGCCCGACTGAGGTGTTCGCCGACTTTACGTTCAGCCCTCTCTTCCACTTCGGTGGACCGGGGTTGGAAATCGTCGTTGGACCCAAGCTGGGATTCTTCGACGAGTCTTTCAGCTATTCGGATACCTATGGATCTTCGAGCAGCAGCGCAAGTGGCGTCAGCTACGGCTTCAATGCCGGTGTCTTCATTCCGCTCGGCAATATCGCCATCGGCGGGCTCCTCAATTTCACGGGGCGCCACTGGACTTGCGACACGACCACATCGGACTGCATAGATGTTTCCAGCGGCTCGGACAGCAAGATCTTCGCGTTCTCTGGCGCCCTGATCTTCTGATCCTTCCGCCCGCGCGTCTCCTGAGTATTTGCTTCCGCCTGTGGTGAACTGAACGGAAGATGCGCCGGACCCTGCACCAGATCAAGGCGGCACTCGACGGCTCTTTGCCGTCGGGCGAGATGGCCGCGCTCATCTCGCGGCGGGCGCGGGCCGGCGTGTATTTCTCCCGCCTCGTGTTGCGCATCATCAAGCAGTGGGTGCGCGACCGCTGTCCGCAACAAGCCGCTGCCCTGACCTACCAGACCACGCTTTCGCTGGTTCCGCTCCTAGCCCTGGTGTTCGCGGGCCTGCGCCTGACCCACAGCTTGGACGTGCAATCGCGCTTGGTCGATTTCATCTCTTCCCAGATCTTCCCCGACCTGGATAGCGTGGTCGAGCATCTGCAGGCCTTCTCGGACAAGGTCGCGGTTGGCGCGGCGGGCGGCGTGGGTCTGGCCTTCACACTCGGCACTTGCTTCTACCTTTTCTACACCATCGAAGGCACCTTCAACGACATCTGGCGGGTGGCCACGCAGCGCACGCTCGTGCGCAAGTTCATGATCTTCTATCCCATCGCCACGCTGGTCCCGATCCTCGCGGGCGCGTATCTGTACTGGTCGGGCAAGCTCATCGGCAGCCGGCCCGCCGAGCGCTTCTTCGGGCCGCTCATGATCCAGTTTCTCGGGCTCTTCCTCATCAATTGGCTGGTGCCCAATATCCGCGTGCGTTGGTTCGCCGCGCTGGCCGGCGCGCTCACGACCGGCTTCGCCCTTGAGTGGCTGAAATGGGCCTTCGTTCATTTCGCCAAGCGCGCCCTGCTCGCGAGCTACGGCGGCGTGTACGGCCCGCTCGCGCTCATCCCCATGCTGCTGCTGTGGATCTATATCTCGTGGTGGCTGGTCCTGCTCGGAGCCGAAATCGCCCATTCCATCCAGAATCTCAGGCTGCTCGAAGCGGAGGAGCGCCGACGCAGCGACGACGAACCCATCAACGGACTGGTCGCGGCGCAAATTCTGGCCTTGGTTGCGGCCAACTTCGAACGCGGCGGGCGCGGCATCGACCGCGCCACGCTCGGCCGCGAGTTCGGACTTTCCATCGACGTCATCGACCGCATCGCCGCCCGGCTACGCGCCAAGGGGCTGCTGGCGCAGGTGGCAGGCGACCGGGAAGGCTTCATCCCCGGCCGCACCGCCAGCCGCATCCCGCTCGACGAAGTGCTCGCCGCCTTCCGCTCGACCGATCTCCAGGCCGCCCAGGGTGCGGTCTCGCCCGAGCTTCAGACCTTGATCCACGATCTGGAAGACGCGCGCCAAGCCCGCGTCGGCAGCACCACCATCGCAGATCTGATGCCGAAGTAGCGGCGGGCTATTTCGCGCTGGCCGCGGTCTTCACCCAGGTTTCCCGGCGGTTGGCAGTGTGCAATATCGCAACGGGATCCGTGCGGGGGCGAACGCGACGAGACAAGCGATGGTCGGATTCGATGGGCCTCGGGGCAACTTCGCTAGAACGTTCGAGCTTGACCAAGGTAAACTCTGAGTCACGACCCAAAACTGGCTCACCTTCTTTGTCGATTCGTGCAAAGCGGGCGTTTGCGAGCTGTAAAAGCAGAGGTACGTTTCAAATGAAAACACGCAGCACCAGCATGGCCCTTTGCATGGCCGGCCCTGTGGCCATCGCACTCCTTTCTCTGTCGTGTGCCGGACCCGGTGGCGGCAGCGGAGGCAACGGCAGCGGGGGCAACAGCAACGGCGGATCTGGCAGCGGCGGAACCACGAGCTCAGGGGGAGCGTCAGGCGCAGGCGGTTCCAGCAGCCGCGGAGGCAGCATTTCTGGCACGGGCGGCACCTCCACTTCGGGTGGGTCAAGCGGCGCGGGCGGCGCCTCCACTTCGGGCGGCGCAAGCGCGAGCGGTGGAACCAGCAAAACGAACGGCGGATCCATCTCATCCGGTGGCGCCTCGAGCTCGGGCGGTTCGTCCAATTCCGGAGGTTCGAGCGGCGGAACCAATGCATCCGGCGGTTCCGGTGGAGCATCGGGTGGATCTTCAGGCAGTGGTGGCGCGACGGGCACCACCGTGAATTACAAGCTTCCGCCACCCGACCAGTGCCACGACCAGAACTTCATCCCGTATGACTACAACGCCAAGACCGGGTGTCTCGACGGGGACACGACCACCGCCTGCGGCGGGAAATGCACGGTCATCAATGCCTGCTCGGAAAACTCGACCAGCAAGCCGCACGCCGACGTCACCTTCATGTGCCAGCGCAACCAGCTTTTTAGCCCCGAGATGGAGCAAGCCGTGGCGGACGACGGCAACACCGGCTTCCACTACGCCGTAGTTGGACACGACGTGGATTCATCCGGGATCGACGGCAACGTGCAGAGTACCTGCTGCCAATGCTACCAATTGGTCTACGCTTGGCCGAGCCCCAACAACGATCGGCAGGTCCAGCTCAATCCCGATAATCCCAATCCTCCCGCCTCGGCCATTCCGGTTCCGCCTCCGCTCATCGTGCAAGCCTTCAACACGGCGGCCACGCCGCAGACCTTCGATGTCTACATGCCTGCCGGTGGCCTGGGGGCGAACAACGCCTGCGCCCCGGTCGCTGGCTCCACGTCACAGTCGGGCCAGTACATGTACACCAGCTACCCGGCCGACGGTCAGCCAAGCAATGGAGGCGTCAAGCCAGCTAGCCTGTATCCGGAGTGCAAAACCGCCGTCAGTTGGGTGACCACCGCGACCCTCACCTCGTCGGCTTGCGTGCAGAAGACAACCGCCGCGTGCGACCAGATCGCCTCGAATATTCCCGGCCTGACAAGCCAGGCTGAAAACGGCTGCATCAAGTCGAACACGATCGATACGTTCTACCACCTCAATTGGTCGGTCTACGTGATGAAGGTCGAGTGTCCGGCGAATCTCACCCGAGTCACCGGCTGCAAACTGGCGCCGCAGGGTTTGCCGGCCGTGAAGAAGAACGTGACGACCGCGACGCAAGCAGCTTCGGATTCGGCGTTCTGGAAGAAAACCGGCAGCACCGCCAACATGTACGAAACCACGACGATGGAAGATTGCTGTCGGCCATCCTGCGCCGCCATCGATTGGATCTCGGCCAAGGGGCTTGTGACGGATCCGCAATACCGGGCCTTCTACACCTGCGACGCCAACGGCGTGCCCTACACCCAGTAGGGCTGGTTGTCGGCTAGTTGGTCTTGGTCAGCAGGCCCAACTTCCAGGGCAAAAGGGCGGCGCTGGCGGTGGAATACGGATTTCTGCCCTGAAACAAGTACTGCATATTGCACGGATTGATGGCCAGGGTTTCGTCGTAGCCTGCGCGAACGATCTCGCCGTGGCTGATGTCGGCCGTCCACTTGGTCCCAGAAAACGTCACGTTGCTGGCGCCGGCAAAGGGATTGGCTTCGGTGTCGGCCAGCGCGGTCCACGTGCCGTCGAGCGCATCTGCGGTCCATGATCTGATGTAGCGGCCACCCGTGCCGATGGCCTCGGCAAGCAAGAGATACTTGCTGGTACCATTCACCTTGTAGACCTCGGCGGACGCGTAGAGGCTGTTCGCGGTTGCGCCCTTCATGACAACCACCGGCGTGCCGAAGCCGCTGGGGAAACTCCCGACCGTGGTCTGGCTGCGGAACAAGCTGCCGTTCTGGTTGGTGAAGAACATGTGGCAGTTCGTGGCGTCGCAGATCACCCGAAAATCGGCCCAGGCGATGCCGCCCGAGCCGGCGTTCTGGGTGACGATGCTGGGCGTGCTGGAGAAGAAGGTCGCTGGTTTGGTCCAGGTCGTAGCCTGGCTTGGATCGGCGGCAGTCGAATAGCTGGGGCCACTCGATTGCGTGATGAGGTACCACTTCTTCTGCGACGACATGTAGAAAAGCTGGGGCGAGTAGTGCGAACCGGTGAACCCAGGCGTGTAGTCCATGTAGTAAGCGGTGGCCAATCCCGACGTCGCGATGGCGGCGAAGGCGGTGTACGTCATGTTCATGTTGCCAGAGGTATCGACCACGGTGGCGTAAAGGTTGTATTTGCCGCCGTAGAGCACCACCGTGGGATCCTTGATCGCCACCAGCATGTGACTGCTGCCGTCGGAAACCGGATCCATGAGGGAGTCGCTGGAGGACCACGCAAAGCTGGTTGGCACCGACGTCGAGGTGCAAGCCACGGCGCCACCCGCACCGATTCGGCCCCCTGTCCCTGCGCTGCCGCCGTTTGCCATGGTGCCGCCGTTGGAGGTGCCGCCGTTGGCAGTGCCGCCGTTGGCAGTCGTCGTGCCACCGGTTGCAGTCGTCCCCCCGGATCCCGACGTGCCACCTTGCCCAGATGCCCCGCCCACGCCACCGCCGGAGCCGCCGCCGGAGCCGAGCGTGCCGCCCGCGGGGTCGCTGCCCGCCCCGCCTGCGTCACCGGCCGGGTCTCCGCCTGAGCGCGCAGGAGGACGACAGGCGACCAGCGACACCAGCGTCACCGCCGCCAGGCAGCCGAAGAATTTCTCAGCTCGCATAGGGTCTCCTCCTGGAAAAACTCGAGCGCCCCCAACCTGATGCCTGACAGAACAGGTGCAGCCACAACCGCAAGGCGGCTTGTTTAGCACGCCGGTTGCCAAGATCACAAACCTGCGCCACACCCAACGCAGGAGCGAACGATGAAAGAGTAGCTTGGCGCCATCCGTCATCGGTCCCGCCGCGGCGTAGGCTCTTGCACACATGGTCGACAGGATTGGCAAAGTCGACAAGCGAGCGTCGAAGTCGACCGGCGACGAAGCGCGATCTATGGTGCCATTCGCTCTACAAGCACCACTCCACTTCGACCGGGATGCAGTAAACTATCCTTTAGGAGACACGGCGATGATCAGCAAGTTCATACCTCTGACGATTGCCCTGGTGGCAGTTGGTTGCAGCAACAACAACTCGGATGTCGTCGGCGCGGCGGGTGGAACGAGTGTGAAAATCAACGGGGGTGGAGTTGTCGTTCAAATCGGCGGCGCGAGTGGCAACGGTGGAGGTGGCAACAGCGGCACCAGCGGCACCGCGACCGGACAATCGGGCCAACTCACCATGGTGGTCCGCGATTTCAAGTTCTACGACGCCAACGATGCCACCACGGATGCTGACTTCGAGAACGTCCCGACGACGGGTTCAACCGCCAACGGATGGGATGACAAGGATATCGTCACCGACACCCTCGGCTCGGACTTCAAACCCGTGTACAAAAACGCAGGAAGCACAACCCTGACCACGCACGGCCAGGACACCTTCAACAAGTGGTACAACACCATCGACGGGACCAACATCATGCAACAGATCCCGTTCACGCTGACCGCGAACCCCGATGGCACGTTCAAGTACGACAGTTTGTCGGCGGGGGCGCCGCTCAGCCCGGGGGGCGGATTCTTCCCCATCGACGACGGCTCCAAGTACGCGACGTCCTTTGGCAACCAGGGCAAGAATCACAACTTCTCGTTCACCGTCGAGATCCACACCGTGTTCACCTACAACGGCGGCGAAACCTTCAGCTTCAGCGGCGACGACGACGTGTTCGTCTACATCAACAACAAGCTGGTCATCAATCTCGGCGGCATCCACGTCAGAGAAGTAGCCAGCGTGCCCATCGACTCGCTCGGCCTGACCAAAGGCACCCAGTATCCGCTCGATTTCTTCTCGGCCGAGCGCCACGTGACCCAGTCCAACCTCCTCATCACGACGAGCCTGGGACTTACGATCAACCCGGATATTCCGATTCGCTAGAGTACCCAGTCGGCAAACCCGTCTACATCGTGCGCACGTCGACCCAGCGCATGCCTGCTCTGCGCGCCGCTTCGACGCCCAGGTCGGTGTCCTCGTAGACCGTGCATTCCGCTGGCGCAACGCCCAGACGCCGGGCGGCTTCCAGAAATACGTCGGGCTCGGGCTTGTGCCGAGTGGTGTCCTCGGCCGCGACGATGACCGGAAACCAGTCGAGAATTCCGATCTGGCGCAAGGTCAGCTCGACCATGTGCCGATGTCCACCCGAGGCCACGGCCATGGGCAAAATTCCGCGCCCGCGGCGGGCGACCTCGACGACCTTCTCGATGGGACGAATCTCACCGAGCATTTCCATGAAGGCGGCTTCCTTTTGCTGGACCATGACGGCCACATCCGGGATCCGCCCCTCCTCGGAAAAGAGCTTCTCGACGATCTTGCCGGTGGGCATTCCGCCCATGGCATAAAAGCGATCTTCGGGAAAGGCGATGCCGTGGGGCCGCAGGATCTCGACCCAGGCACGGTAGTGCGCCGGCATGGTGTCGGCCAAGGTTCCATCGCAGTCGAAAATGAGAGCGCTCACGGCGGCTGTTCATAGCAGATGGTATCGCGTGTGCGGCGAACGAACATGACCCCGGCGCACGCTGCCCCGCCCACGAGGAGAATGAGCACGAGCGCCCCGGCGCCCCGATGCTGGCTGGTGTCGTATAACCAGTGATCCACGCGCACGCGAACGTAGGTGTCCTTGCCGTCGATGGCGAGGTGTGTATGCCGCGTCCAGGGCGCGTCCTGCGATGCTTGCTGCCAGGTATCCCCGAACGGCACGTGGCGCAGAAGCCAAAAGTGGCCAAGGATCGGCTGAAACGGCCCGAGCCAAACCATGGGATAGACGTCCTCGAAGCAGCCTTCACAGTAGCCGCCTTTGTCGGCGGTCAGGGAAGCGCTACGGTTCACCTGCCCAAGCCACTTCGTGCGCACGTCGAGGACGATGCGAAGCCAGTGATCCCAGTAGAAGGCGTTGCCGAGAATCTGCACGCAGAGCCCTGCAACCATGATTCCCGCTGCTAGCGACCGACCGGGCCAGCGCATGGTCGACAAGAACGCGATGCAGGGAAGAAGCAGAACCGGGATCGCGAAGACCGCATAGCGCGGTCCCCAAGCCCAATCGCCCGACCAAGACGGAAACCGTGCGTAGAACAGCATAACGGGCAGAATGGTCGCCAGCATCACCAGCACCGATGCACGGTGTGTGCGCCAAAAACGGGGCAGGCCAAGGACCGCCAGCACCAAGGGCGGCGTGTAGAGGAAGACGCTCTTGCCGGGCGAAAACAGAAAACCCCAGGTGCCGACAAGAACGTTCTCGACCATGACACCGGCGACCCCGTTGTACCCGGTCTTGGCGACGCTGCCAAAGCGGAGATAGTTGTAGAGCAGGAGCATGACCATTCCGGGCAAGAGCCCGACGCCGACGAGAGCGAGAGCGCGCACCAGGAGGCCGAGACTCTTGCGATGCTCGATGGCGATGATCAGCAGTGCGCCCGGCAAGCAAAGCGCATAGATGTACTTCGTGTTGAGCAACATGCCTGCCCACAGCCCCGTGGCCAAGGCGGTGCGACGATCCAGCCGCCTGGCAAGCTGCGAAAGTTCGAGAAAGAAGCCAGTGAAGCACGCGACCTGGACGATCTCGGTAAAAGGATAGCGCGCGTAGACCCAGACGATGCTGCCCGTCGCGAGCGCAATGGCCGACACGCGGGCGACCTTGGCTGAGGCACCGTGGCGAAGACAGAGCCGAAAAAACAGCCACACCACGAGCGCCCCAAGCAGCCCGCCCGAGAGATGGCATGCCAAAGAGTCGAAAATGCGAGTCACGTCGGGCCCGATTCTGAAAGCGAAGGCCGCGCGGCGCACGAGCGCACCCGGGATGTGCAGCAAGGACGGCAGCAGGGGTTGGGCCGCGTAGTACCTGCCGTCAGGTCCCGGTTTCGCGTCGGAGGGCCAGCGGGTCCGCACGGACAACCCCTGCCCACCAACCAGCGACTCGGCGACCTCGTAAACTGGCCGGGCATCTCCCCAAGATATTTCCCGGCTCATCCCCGCGAAGTTCAGGCAAGCCACGGCAACGAACAAATACGTTCCGGGACGGCCGCGAAGCGCGCCCTTCGCGATTCTGCGCCAGACGTCCGCGATTCGACTCATGTTCAATCGGTTTCTCGCATCGAAGACGCCTGCGACAAAGCCCAAAGTGCGCACGTTCGGGCCAGAAGCGTGGGTGGCAAAGTGACGGCTTCTGGCAAGGCTACGCCGCCTTTGCCGGCGCCGCCGCTGCCAGGGCCACGAGACCGCACAGCAAGGCCGGCTGATAGAAATAGGGCCAGTGCACGCTGTTGAAGACCATGAAGGCGATGAAGGCGCTGGCCACATGGGCTGGCAACATACGGCGCTCGCCACCGCGAAGCAGGTAGACCGTGGCGATGACAGCAACCAGCAACCATTGGATGACCACCAACCACTTTTGCAGCCCTGCCCTCCAGAACAAGCCGCCAAACCCGACGTAGCGCTGCCAGGTCTGATAGGCGTTCCACTTCGTGCCGGGAAAGCGGCCAAGGTCGTTGAACCACAAGACCGCGCCGTCGACAAATCCGCGCGGAGACCAAAGGTAGAATGGCACGATGAACATCACGGCCACAGCCGCGGCCAAGAAGGCGCGCCCCAGGACCTGCCTCCGCGAAAGCCGGCGCCACCAGATGATCCCAAGAAATGGCGCCACCACGGCCGCCAGCGGTGTCGCGGCCGCCAGCAGACCGGCCAAGAGCCAGTCCCAACGCGCCCCGCGTGCGATAACCGCCATCGTCCAGGCGAGCACCGCCCAGGCCACCGGGGCAGTCGTAATGCGGTCGAAAAACACCGAGCTGGGCAGCAGAAACACAAAGGACCAGAGTAGCAGCGCGGTCCCTGAAGAGGCTTCGAATGCGTCCGTCTGCGAGTCTTCCGAGCGCCGCCCGGCATAGATCGCGGCAGCCGGAATCGCCAACTCGGCAACAACGTTTGTCCAGCGAAGATCGATGTGCACCAGATAGGCCGGCAAATAGGCCAGCCAGGTGAGCGGGTAGTAGGTCAAGGGCACAAGGTCGGGGAGTTTGTAGTACGCGTACGGGCTGCGACCGGCCAAGAAGCTATCCAGCGCGCTTCGCGTGAGCGGCAGCATGTCCCCACCCACGTCGATGGAGAACCGGGAAAAGTGGACCAAGCGCACCACGATCCCCGCCGACGCTGCCACCGCGGCGACGCAAACCGACGGCCAGCGCCGAGCGGCGCCGAACACGACAACCAGAGGGGCCGCGACCATGAGGACATTCCATGGAATAGCCAAGACCGGACGGACGTGGGGCCTCGACCACAAGAACGCGAACAACATGGCAGGCAACGGCAAAAATCGCAGCGCCACGCCGGCCCATCTGCCCGCGGTCGCTGCGCCCCGACGACGAACACCGAAGAGCGGCAAGAACGCGAGCAAGCAAAGGATCGCAGCACAAGCCGCCGAGGTGAACTGCGTGGCAGGGCCAAGGCGATAGAACGGTCCCAGCCACTTTCCAGGCAGGTATGGCGTGTCGGTGGAGAAATCGATGGTCAGCGAGACCAGCAGAACAAAGAACAGCAGTTTGAGGTCGAGGACCGTCCGACCTCCAAGATGCTCTGGTTCACGTGCTTGCATGGTCTGCCCCACGGGCACTCACACTACACCGTGATCGCGACCGACGTCAGGCGTCCACGACGGGCGAATTTACGGCCGACAGCACCGCCACGCGCGAAAACGATTCGGCGAGCGATCGGTTGTCCGCAGTTCCGAGCAAGGTCGGCAAGGCGTCGACCGGCGCCGGCAGCGGTGCACGCAGCTTGGCCTTGAAACGCCCAACCCGCGCCGCGCTCTCCTGGATACGTACACGAACGTCTTTGCGCACTTCGCCGGCCTTGACCAGCGCCTCGAAGGCGCGCACCTGGCGCTCGCGCGGCTCGCGCACCAGAAAATGGTCGACCCCGGCAAGAAGACTCTCGACCACCAGATCCTCGACGGAATAGTGGTCGGCCACCGCGCGCATGCCGAGGTCGTCGCTGACCAGCATGCCGGTGAAACCAAGTTCGCCGCGTAAAATATCTTGGGAGATCCGTCGCGAAAGCGTTGCCGGCCGTTTTTCGTCCCAGCTTGGATAGAGGACGTGCGCGGTCATCAAGGCCTCGATGCCGGCGCGGGCCGCGGCGGCAAAGGGCGCTAATTCGACCGCGCGCAGTCGCTCGTCGCCGTGGGCGACGCGGGGAAGTTCGAGGTGGGAATCGGTTTGCGTGTCGCCGTGACCCGGGAAGTGCTTGCCACAGCCGAGAAGACCAGCATCGCGCAGTCCGCGCCAGAAGGCCAGCGCATGATCGGTGACCGTCTCGACCGTGCTGCCGAACGCACGGCTGCCGATGACCGGGTTTTTCGGGTTGGTGTGGACGTCCAGCACGGGCGCGAAATTCCAGCCGATGCCGAGAGCGGCGAGTTCGCCGCCGAGGGCGTGGCCGACGGCACGCGTGCGCTGGACGTCCCCTGCCGCGGCCACCGAGCCCATGTCGGGCCACACCGTCAGGGGGCTGCGCAAGCGCTGAACCAGCCCACCCTCTTGGTCGACGGAAACGACCAGGGGCGCAGTCGGTGGACTGGCCTTTCGCAAGGCCAGCACCAAAGCGGCAACCTGCGGCGGGGACTCGATGTTCGGCCGGAACAGCATCACCCCGCCGACCTCGGAACGGGCGACGCGTTCAAGCAACTCGGTCGGCGCGGTCAGTCCATCGAAACCCACGGACAAGAGCTGGCCGCAGGCACATCGAAGCTGAGTTAGCGTCACTCCTCTAATTTACTCGATGGCGAGCCGACGAGAAGGGGCTTCGGTGAAAAATCTCGGTGACGGGCGAGGAAACCGCGCCTTTGGAGTCAGAACCGCCGCCGATCTTGGCCGCGGGTCGTAGGCGAGCCCTGGTGGCCAAAATGAAGGCGGAGCTGGTTGGGGTTTCCGCGGCGGCGGGCTCTTGCTATAAGGTGCTGCCTTGCGTACCCCACAAAAGATCGAGGTTCACCGAATGTCCCAAAAGGCAGGCAGATTGCGTTTTCGGCTGGCGATTGGCCTGCCTTGTACCCTTGCCCTGGCTGGCGCGGCGCCGGCCTGGGCCCAGATGGGTGGCATGAGTCCCGGCATGGGCCCAGGTATGGGCAAGCCCGGCGGCATGTCGCCACACGAAGAGAAGGACGAAGGACCGGCTGAAGCCGCCCCGGATGCGGAGGAGAAGGCACCGGCGAGCAAAGAAAGCGACGCCAGCTATCTCGAGCACGCCCGTCGCAAGACCAAAGTCGTCGAGTTCGACGGCTACTACCGAGTGCGCACGGACTACCTTTACAAAATGAACATGGGTCAGGGCTACAACACGGGTGGCGGTTCCGCTGGCGGCCCCCCGGCCCTGCCACCGTTTCCCGTACCGGCCGAGTGCCTGCCTACTACCCCGGGTGGGACATCGGCCATTGGCTGCGGCGACAACGGCCTCGGCGACGGCAACATGCGCCTTCGTATCGAGCCTACGATCAATATTTCCGATCAGGTGCGCGTGCGCAGTCAGTTTGACGTGTTCGACAACCTGATCCTAGGCTCGACTCCGGACTCGCTCGTGAATCCGTACGTGCCGAACCAGCATCAGACTATCCCCGTCGGGCAGACCACAGCCGCAGCACCCACCGACGTCCTGTCGAATACGCAGAATAGCTATGTCGGCAGCATTCTCGCCAAGCGCGCGTGGGGCGAGATCGACACCGAACTGGGCTCGCTGCGCTTTGGCCGCATGCCTTGGCACTTCGGCCGCGGCATGTACTTCAATCGTGGGGATTGCGCCGACTGTGAGGGCGGCACCACGGTGGATCGCATGATGGTGCTGACCACCGTCTATGGACACCAGCTTGCCCTGGCCTGGGACTTCGGCGCCCAGGGCTACCACATCGGATACACCGACCTTGGCCAGAACAACGCGGGTGGCTTTCCCTTGGATCTCACCCAGAAAGATGACGTCACCCAGTACATGGCCGCCATCACTAAGATCGACGACGACAAGACCTGGCGCGAGCGCATCGCGGCCGGCGACGTGGTGGTCAACTACGGCGCGCAGCTTGTCTATCGCAGCCAGGACTACGCGACCTTCGACATCAACCCGTACCCCACTTCAGCGTATGGAAGTACTCAGACTGCCGGCGTGCCGCTCTCGACCACGGACTTCGGAAACTCCATCACGACCAATGTCAACGCCCTCCTTTTTATCCCCAGCCTATGGTTCAAACTAGGGTGGAAGGCCCTTACCTTGGAATTCGAAGGCAACGTTCTTGCCGGCAAGATGGGTGATGCCGGCCCATT
>Ga0265314_10001189_pt1 | contig 29864 bp, 28 predicted proteins | sample 4126metaG_FD_203106 | JGI IMG/M metagenome (GOLD analysis project Ga0265314, IMG submission 203106) | Rhizosphere microbial communities from Carex aquatilis grown in University of Washington, Seatle, WA, United States - 4-1-26 metaG | ecosystem: Host-associated > Plants > Roots > Rhizosphere >... | reverse complement strand
CAGACTTCCGTCGCCGTCCGCGCGGCGACGGCGACCGGCTCGAGCCCGACTTCAACCGAGTCGACGTGCGTGAGGCCGCCGCCGTCGACGGCGAAGATCTCCAATCGGTTGTCAGGCGTGTTGACGGCAAACAAGCGGCTGCCGTCAGGCGACAGCGCCACCGGCCGCACCTGGCCACTCTCAAAGGCGACGAAGCCCTTAGCGCGCGGAGGCAGGATCAACGCGCCAACTGCGAGAACCACCGCGCCGACCCCGATGCGGGCCCGTGCGCAACACACCGAATCTGTCGCTGTCATCGCACGATCCCCCTGAAGAACCTTGCGGTCCTTCGTCGTCAGTTCGTCTCGCCGTGTTCCCGCCGGACGGTGCTCATTGCGGCGCGCCGGCAGCGATCCATTGTCGAATCAGCGCGATGTCCGCGTCGCTGAGTTTGAGCTGGCCGAGCGGCATTCGTCCACCTTGTTGGGGCACCGTCGGCCCCTCGACCTTGATAAGCAAGAAGCTGTTGTCCGGGTCGCTCGGCGCGACGCGCAGCAAACCGGCGTTGCGCGCGTTCTCGTTGTCCGGCACGACGTTGATCAGCTGGCTGTAGGAGACGCCCTCGTCCAGGTCGAGATTGCCCGACTTGGTCTCGCTGTCGTGACAGAACTGCGTCGCGCAGGTGGCGTTGAAGATCGTCGTTTGAATGACTGCGAAGCTGGCCGACGGCGTGTCGGTCACGCTCGGCGTCGGCGACGCGGTGGGCGTCGGCGTTTCGCTGGCGGTCGCCGTCACCGTCGAGGTCGCTGGCGCCGTCCCGGTCACGCTGGCGCTCGGGGTCGCCGTGCTGGGCGGCGTCGGTGTCGCGCTGGCGGTCGGCGTCACGCTCGCGGTGGCGGTGGCGGTGGGCGTCGATAACGGAACGGTCGGCGTACCGGTCGGCACCGGCGTGCCGGTGCGCGGCGCGCCGTTGGCGATCCAGCGGGTGATCATGCCGATCTCTTCGGTCGACAGTTCCTGCATGGCGAGCGGCATGCGGCCACCCTCGCCGAGAGCGGGCATCGTGACCTTGATCAGCAAGAAGCTGTCGGCGGTATTGAACGGCTCGACGCGCAATAGCCCCTGGGCCTGCGCGACGGCATTTTGCGACAGCACGTTGACCAGATTGTCGTAGGAAACGCCGGTGGTCAGGTTGAGGCCGCCGGCGACGTTCTGCGCGTTGTGGCAGCCGGCCGACAGACAATGCTGGTTGAAGATCTGCGTCTGAATGTTGTCGAACGCCCCGCCGCTGGCCACCGGCGGGGGGCCGTCACCGGCACAGCCGGCCAGCCAGAGCGCGCACAACAGCGACGCAGCGATGCGCGCGCGCACGCGTTATTCGCCCTTCACCTCGGCGACCAACACGGACTGCATGCCGCCCTTCGCGAATTTCTTGCCCGTGACGGTGACGCGCTCGCCGGCCAAGTCCTTCGCCGCGGCATAGGGCTCGGGGCTGTCGTGATCTTCGATCAACAAATAGAGATCGCCGGAATCGGTCAACACGCCGAGCGGCAAGCCCTTCTTGGCACACAGGACCGCGCACTGCTTGTGCCGCTTCCCCTTGCTGCCCTGGGACAGGTAGCAGGACAGATCGACCACTTCACCGGTCACCGAACCGACGTCTTGCGCCTGGGCGTGTGGCGCCGCGATGGCCGGCGCCAGACCGACCAGGCTCGCCAGAGCCAACCAACGGGCGACCTCGAACACCACGGCCTGAATCTCTCGCATGCGCATGATCGGGCCACTATTTCTGCCTGCGTGGACTGAGTCAATTTAGGGCGGCCCGAATGGTCAGGCGGCGGGCTGAACGGGCGCAGCGGCGACAAGCCGGCATGGGCCGCCTTGCGAAAAAGGGAGGAAATCCCTTTTTGCGACCGGCCGCCTCAGAATCGCCTTGGCGTTCAGCCCTTGCCGGTCAGCTCTGCAGCTGTCCAACAGCCGCAAATAGCGTAGAAGTGTCGCCGCAAGCCGATCGCTGACAGCATTCCTGCATCAGCCGCGAGTATTTACTGCGCCTGGTGCAGCCCCATCGTCTTCCACTCACCCCCGGCGATCCAACGCACGTACGCCATCAGCGCGTCGATCTCATCCGCTTTGAGGAACGTACCGAAGGCCGGCATCTGCACCCGCTGGCGATTCAAGAAGAACCGCGCCGCCGCATCGTTGCGCAGCCGCGGGATGCCGCCGTCGGCGATCCACGCTCGTAGCTCGTCGTCGTTTTCGACCAGCTCGCCGAAATCTTCGCCGCCGAAACCGGGGATGTAGCCTTTCAGCGAGCCCGGGTTGGGCATTCCGCCGGCGCCCATCGGACCGTGACAGGCGAAGCAGCCGTTCTGTGCCGCCAGCTCGGCGCCGTGCGCGGCCGGCTCGCTCGCCGGACCGAGCAGCCCGGAGGCGGCGCGCAGGTAAGTCACCAGCAGCTCGACCTCGGCCGAGCTGACCACCGGGCGAAACGCCGGCATGCGCAGCGCCTGCGCCTGCTGCGCCTGTACGTAGGCGGGACGCGCCAACTTCTTCGCCGGCGCCCCGTCGAGAATGTATTGGCGCAGATCCTCGTCGTCGTGCGCGTACATCATGATGGTGCCTTCGTGGAACGATGGCACTTCGCCGGCTTCGCTGCCGGGATTGTGCACGCCGCCAGTGCCGCCGGGCCCGTGACAGTTGAAGCAGCCGAGCCGGTCGGCGAGCTCGCGACCGCGCTGCGCCGGGCTGGCATGCGGCGGCATGACCAGATCGCGCGCGATGGGCCATGCCAGGTACGCCGTCTCCGCCGTCACGACGATGAACAGTACCAGCGCCGACAGACGCAGCGGAGTATTGGAACGCGTAGCCATTCAGGAAGCGAGGTTGGTTAGCGGTCTGCGCAGGCGCTTGCCAGCGCAGCGGGCCGAACGGTCGGCAACCGCGCCGCAGCGACCATCCACCGGCGCCGGCTCAAAAGGCGATGCGCCGCATGACGGCTCGCGGGAGCAGACAGATGATCTGCATCACCCAGCGCCAGATGCCCGGCGCATAGACCACCGGCGTACCGCGGTCGAGCGCGCGCACGACGCGCGCGGCGACGCTCTCCGGCTCGCCGGCGAACGGCGGCACCGGCAGCCCGGCGGTCATGCCGGTCTTCACGAAGCCGGGTTTGACCAGAATCGTGCGCAGACCGTCGGCGTGGAACTTGTAATCGAGCCCGCTCAAGTAGTGCGACAGGCCGGCCTTGGCCGCGCCGTAGAGGATGACCGGCTTGCGAGCTCGGTCGCCGGCCACCGAGCTGAAGACGCAGAGCCGCTTGGCTCCGCCGGCGGCCATCAACTGCTCGCGCGCCAACTCGCAGAACAGCACCGTATTGGTGAAATCGGCCGCCAGGAGTCGGGCGCGCAATGCGGCATCGCGCTCCAGCGCGTCTTGCGTAGCAAACAAACCGGCGGTGACGACGACGGCATCCAAGCCGCCGAGCGCCATCACCGCCGCGTCCAACGCCGGCACGAAGCTGCCCGGCTCGAGCAAATCGCAGTCGACGATGCCGACCGTCCCGGCCGCACCGCGCACCGACAGATCGGCAGCGCTGCGCTCGAGGTCGGCGCGATCGCGCCCCAACAGACACAGCGTGTCGCCGCGCTCGGCCAATAGGCGCGCCACGGCACGGCCCATGCCCTTGCTGGCGCCGAACAGCGCGACCTTCACGCGACGTCTCCCAGCAAACGCACGGAGAGCGCGCTCTTCAATCGCCGCTGCGGATCCCAGACGTCGCGCACGGCGGTAAAGTTTCGCAGCCGCTCGCCTTCCATGGCGCGGTAGTGGTCGGCGCGCGTCAGCGCATCCTTCGCCAAGTAGATACGCCCGCCCTCTTCCACCACCACATCATTGAGCGCATCGACTACGGCCTGCGTGTACGGGCCGATCGGCAAATCGAGCGCGTAGGACACACCGGGAAACGGGAACGACAGCAGGCCCCTACCCGCCGGGCCGCAATCCTTGATGACGCACAAGAACACGTCGGCGCGGCGTGCGCGCAACGTCTGCAAGAAGCGCCGATGACGCGGATGCGTATGCGGCCCGGGCAAGACGCACTGGTACTGCGTGAAGCCGCGTCGGCCGTAGACGCCGTTCCACTGCCGAATGACATCGAGCGGATAGAAGCAGGTCTCCGGATGCTCGATACCGCGCCGCACGGCCGCGCCGTGCTTCCAGTAGTTGAGGCGGTTGCCGATGCCGAGCATCCACGTCTGCAATGCCCAACTCGGCAGCGGAAACGGCAGCGTCGGCGCAGCGCGCCACGGCGGCACTTGCGCCGGCGCCTCGTCCGCCGTCGCCCAGCGGCCTTTCATCAACAACCCGCGCCCGAGATGCGGCTCGCCGATCAACAGATCGCTCCACAACACCGTGAACGGCCAGTCGCGGCCGGCCGCTTCGAGTCGCTCCAGCGCCCGATCGAAGTTCGGCACCTGTTCGCTCTCTTGCCAAATCCACGGCGTCGTCACCGGCTGCATGGCGAACTCGACCTCGAGCACGTGCCCGGTCAGCCCCATGCCCCCGAGCGTGGCTCGAAACAGTTGCGCCTCGCTCGCCTCGTCAATCTCGACGATGCGGCCGTCGGCCAGTCGCATGCGCAGGGCGCGCACGTGCTCGCCGAACGTGCCGGCGACGTGATGGTTCTTGCCGTGTACGTCTGCCGCCACCATGCCGCCGAGCGTCACCCAATGCGTCCCCGGCGTCACGGGCGTGAACCAGCCGCGCGGCAGCGACAGGCGGTTGAGGCGCATCAGCGTCACGCCGGCTTCGGCACGCACGATGCCGCGCTGGCGATCAAAGGAGAGGACCCGATCGGCGAGCGGCGACCCGGCAACCGGCCGCGAGCCCGCCACCGGCAGCGACGCATCGCCGTACGAACGTCCAAGCCCGCGCGTCAGCGCGGCGCCGTCGGTGATGCGCTCGAGATCCTCGGACAAGCGCTGGCGCCCAACCGCGCGCGGATGGTTCCCCCAGCCGACCAGCTCGGTCGGAGGCGGTTCCGGCTGCACGGAGCCAGTCGTCAGCGGCGCGTTCACGCCGACCTATCTAGAACGCATACTGCGGCACCGCAAAGCAGGAGCGGTCGGCGCTCGCGACGCCGCACCGAGTGTTCCGCGGCCGCGGGCGTCCCTGCCCGCAGCGGCGCGCGCAGCGCGGCGGCATGCGCCGGCGCGGCGAGATCAGTCAGGGGCCGGGCTGGGCGGCGGCGTCGGCTGCCGATCCACCGGCGGCGGGTCGCAGACCGTCTGATATTGGGCCTTGTGGGAGAAGGTCTGCACCGTCCAGTGCCGTCCGATCATCGTCGGCATGCTGGTCGTATACGCCGGTTTGACCAGTTCCTGGCGGCAAGCGCCGGATGCGCCCGTCGCGCAGGTCAGCAGGGCCAAGGCAAAGCCGACAGACATACACCGCATACGACGATCTCCTCGCACCTTCCGACGCCGCGCACGACCAAATGATCGCGCCGTTCGGGCACTGCGCTCGGCCGGCGCGCGTCTCGCCCAGCCAGCCCGGTGGTTGTTCCGGGCGCGCACGGATATAGCGACGCGCCATGGCCATCGATCCCGCGAGCGGCTTGAAACGCGTCCTGCTCGATGCGGTGCGCGCCATCTTGCGACCGCTCGTCCGCCAGTTGATCGCGCACGGCATCACCTACCCGGCCTTCAGCCGGCTGGTGAAGGAAGTCTACATCGAAGTCGGTACGCGGCACTTCACACTCGACTTCAAGAAGCAGACCGACAGCCGCGTGGCGCTGATCACCGGCATCACGCGCAAGGAGATCGGCCAGCTGCGCCGCGGCCTCACCGCGCCGCCCGCCGCCATCGCCGACGCGCACACGCTGTCGGCGCGCGTCGTCAGCCGCTGGCTGGCCGGACCGCCCTATACCAACGCCGCCGGCGCCGCCTACGAGCTGCCGTACGAAAGCACTCAGAGCGCCAGCTTTGCCGCGCTGGTCGGCGAGCTCGGCGGCGACATTCCGGCGCGCGCCGTGCTCGATGAGCTGTTGCGCATCGGCGCGGCGACGCTGACGCCGCGCGGCAACGTGCGTCTGGCGGCGCGCGCGTTCGTGCCGGCCGCCGAGGTGGCCGACCGACTCGCGCTGCTCGGGCCCGATGCCGCCGATCTCATCGCAACGGTGCTGCACAATCTGGAGCACGGCGGCAGCGACGCTTTTCTGCAGCGCACGGTGCGCTACGACCATCTCGGCGCCGCGTCCCTGCCGGTGATCCGCGACCGTGTACGCGCCCTCGGCGCCGACTTCACGCAGGCGGTGAATCAGTTGCTCAGCGCAGCGGATCGCGACCGCACACCCGCCGCGCCGGGCGGCGGCCGCCATCGCGCCGTGCTCGGCCTGTACTACTACGAGGCGCCCGTCGATGAGCGCCCCGTCTAGCGGATCCACGGCGGCGCGCGTACCAGCGGAGAGAGCATGAGCGAGCCACGGCCCCTGGAAGGCATTCGCGTCGTCGACATGACGCAGTACGAAGCCGGCCCGTCGGCGACGCAGCTGCTCGCCTGGCTGGGCGCCGACGTGATCAAGATCGAGCCGCCGGGCGGCGAGCCGAGCCGCCATCTCATCGGCGGCGACGCGAGGCGCGACAGCATCGTCTTCGTGCTCTTCAATCAGAGCAAGCGCAGCGTCGTGCTCGATCTGCGGCGCGATGCCGACCGCCTGCAGCTGCGCGATCTGCTGGGCACCGCCGACGTACTGGCGGAGAATTTCGCGCCGGCGACGCTCGAGCGGCTCGGCTTGCCGATCGACGCCCTGCTGCAAGAGCTGCCGCGGCTGGTGGTGGCTTCGGTGCGCGGCTACGGGCCGCATGGACCGTGGTCGTCGTACAAGTCGCTCGACTTCGTCGGCCAAGCCGTCGGGGGCGCGATGAGCGTCAACGGGCTCGCCGATGGGCCGCCGATGCGCGTCGGCCTCACCATCGCCGACAGCGGCACCGGCTTGCATCTCGCCGTCGGCATCCTGGCCGCGCTGTTGCGCCGCGCGCAGACCGGGCGCGGCGGGCGCGTCGAAGTGTCGCTGCAGGACGCCGTGGTCAATTTGATGCGCAATGCGATGACGCCGACCTATGTCGCCGGCACCGCCGCGCCGCGCACCGGCAGCGCCTACGTGACGTCGGTGCCGAGCGATCTCTACCCATGCAAACCGGGCGGCCCGAACGACTACATTTATATTCTGTTGGCTGCCAAGCAGCACTGGGAAGGCTTGTTGCGCGCCATCGACCGGACTGAGCTCCTCGAGGATCCGCGCTTCGCGCGACAGTCGGCGCGCAACGCCAACCCAGATGCGGCCCGTGCGGTGGTGCGCGAGTGGACGGAGCGGCATGACAAGCTCGACGCCATGGAGCATCTGTCGAAATACGGCGTCCCGTGCGGCGCGGTGCTCGATACGGCGGAGCTGCTGGCTAACGATCAGTTGCGCGCCGCCGGCATGATCGTCGACCACCACCACCCGCAATGGGGCGCCCTGCGCGTGCCCGCCTGCCCCATCCGACTCGACGGGTTCACCCCGCGCATGGATCCGGCGCCGGCGATCGGCGCCGATACCGACGCGGTCCTATCGGAGCTGAAGACGCGCACGCGCTGAAGTGCAGCGCGGAGCCGATCAGCTCTTTTTCGACTTGGCCGTAACCTTCGGCTTGCCGGCGCGCGCCGCTTTCGCCGCGGGCGGCGCTTTCGCCGCGGGCGGCGCTTTCGGCTTCGCGGCCGCTCGACTGCGCGGTGCAGTCACGACGCCGGTGCCGTTGATGCGATGCGACTCGGCTTCGAGCTCGACCTGAGCCTGCACCCAGTGCTCGTAATCACGCCCGTGGGGACAGCCCTCGCGCTGCCAGATGTGGTACGCGCGTTCGCTGATCGCCTTCTCGGAGATTCCACCCATCTTCAGACCTCCAGACTCTGGCTGCGTCCCCCGAGCTCGACGAGGCGAAACCTAGCGTTAAAAGCGCGCGCCGGCTACCCAGGGTTCACCACCTCCCGGTGAGCAAGATCGGCCGCCGATCCGATGAAAGCGCAGGATATGTCGGCGGCGCCGCCGACGCCCGACGCACCTCGCTACTCGGCCAGTGCCTGGGCGGCGCGCAGCTCGTCGCGCAGCACGGCGACTAACTCAGCCGCCGGCAGCGCCCGTGCCAGCGGGGCGGCTTGACCCGCCCACTGTGCGCCGAAGCCGTGCTCGCCGGCCGCCTTCGCCGCGGCATTGAGCGCTTTCCCGGCATCATAGGTGTTCGGATACGGCGGAATCGCACTGCGTGGCACGTCGGCAGCGAACGCGGTGAACCGGTTGGCCAAGCAACGCGCCGGACGCCCGGAGATAGCCGCGACCATCACCGTGTGGTGCGCTGCCGGGCTCAGCAGCGCGGCGCGGAAAGCCGCATCCGCGCTCGATTCAGGACACGCGACGAACGCCGTGCCGAGCTGCGCGGCGCTGGCGCCGAGGGCGAGGGCGGCGGCGATGCCGGCGCCGTCCATGATGCCGCCGGCGGCGATGACCGGAATCGGCAGCGCGCGCACCAAGACGCGCGTCAGCGCCAGCGTGCCGAGTTGATCGTCCGGCGCCTCGACATCGAAGGCGCCGCGATGCCCGCCGGCCTCGTAGCCTTGCGCGACGACCGCATCGAGGCCCGCAGCGGCGACTTTTTGCGCGTCGGCGAGATTAGTCGCCGACGCGATCAGCACGATGCCGGCCTGGCGCAACGCGGCGATGCGGTCGGCCGATGGCAGCCCGAAGTGAAAGCTGACGATCGGCGGACGTTCGGCGAGCAGCATGGCGAACATCTCGTCGTCGACCAGAAAGCTGCGGAACAGCTCGCGCAGCCGTGCCGGCGGCTGTGCATTGAACCTGGCGAACAGCGGCGCCAGGCGCTCGAGCCACGCCGCTTCTCGAACTGTGTCGGCGGCCGCCGGCTGATGACAGAAGAAATTGACCTGAAACGGCCGCGCCGTGGCGGCGCGCGTCGCAGCGATCATCTCGCGCGCCTGCTCGGGGCCGACCGTCGCCAAGCCGAGCGAGCCCAACCCGCCGGCATTCGATACCGCCGCCGCCAACGCCGGCGTCGCCGTACCGGCCATCGGCGCTTGGATGATCGGCAGGCTGACCCCGAGCCTTTCGAGAAGACGATTCATTCGCTGCGCTCCTGGTGTGAGCGCGCAGTCTACGAAGTGCCTGACCGCCTCGCCAGCCGGTCGGCGACGCGATGGGAAGTGAATGACGAAGGCGGATCGCCGGCTGTTCCTCTAGGTAAGCCGTGTCAGAGCAGCCACCACGCCAGCGCGATGAACGGACCGAGGTTGATGGCGAAGCTGAACAGGGTCCACGCGGCAAACGCCACCACGTCGCCGAGACGCGCCGGCGGGGCCGGACGGTCGAGCGCCAGCGTGGCGCGTAGGTCGCCGACCGACTGCTCCAGCAGCGCGTCTTGGAATTCGCCCTGGTAGTACAACGTGCGTGCGTGGCGACCGCGCACGAAGGCGTCAAAGGCGCGCCGCGGGGCGACGAAGGGCCACAGCAGGAACGCCTGTAGGTTGAGGTACCACGCCCACAGAAACACGCCGCAGCCGCCGCCGAGCTCGTAGGCGCCGATCTCGCACTCGCCCGCCCAGTCGGTCTGGTAGCCCGTGATGATGTGATGCAGATCGTGAAAACGCACGGCGCGCTTACGTCCCTCTGCATTCGGCAGGCGTAACGTGAGTGGGCCAGCCTTCAACGTAACCCATTTCTCGCTGTAGCTGCCGTCGAAGCCGTTCACGTCGAAATAGCGTTGGCGCGCCGCGCGCATACTCATGTGCTCGTCGTACGCGATGCCGGTGGTCATGCCCGTCCTTTCGTGACGCGCCGTTTCCGGGCGCGCGCGGTCGTGGTCGTGCGGCGGACGCGCCCCGGGCGCGATGCCGCGCCGGGGTGTTCCGCCAGCAGCAGCGCCAGGCTGGCGTCGAGCTGTACCTGCGCCACCGCCAGCGAGGGCAGGATGCCGCCGACCCAATTGATGAGCGTGAAGCAGTAGAGCCCGAAGGCGGCGTAGGCGAGCTGGCGCGCGTCGGTGGCGCTCGACAACTCACCCCGCTGGCGCGCAGCGTCGCCCAGCGCCGCGATGCGCTGCAGAAAATCGGCGGTGAACGCGGTCACCCGGGCGCGCCGCGGCGCATCGAGAAAGAGCAGCTCCTGCAGGAAGACACGCGACAGATGCAGGTCGCGCGCGTAATAGGCGTAGAGCTTGCCGAACACGTGCCGCAGCTGCACGCCGAGCCGCGCCGTGTTCGGCAACGTGGCGAAGATATCCGCCTCGACCGTTGCGATGTCGCGATGAAAGAGGTGGATCAACAGATCCTTCTTCTCCGGGAAGTACAGGAACAGCGTTCCGACGCCGATGCCGGCGCGCTGCGCGATGGCGCGCGTCGTCGTGTCGTCGAACCCGCGCGACGCGAACAGGGCGCGCCCGGCCTTCTCGATGCGCGCCAGCTTGTCCTGCTTGTTGCGCTGCCGCAGCCCGTCCGACTGAGCAAGCTCGTTTCTGAGCATGCTCAGTTTTCTCGCAAACAGATGCCTGCGAAACAAGCCCCCACAAAGGGTAAAGATTCCAAAATCTAAACACGGAGAACACGGATGGCCACAGAGCACACGGAAGCTTCGCGGGCGTGCTCGACTTCTGTCGCATCGACCGAGCGCGCCGGCTTCAACTCTTATGACAGCCTCCGTGTCTATCTGTGGCCTTCTGGGTTCTCCGTGTTCTCCGATCCTGCCGTCAGGGCAACAATGCCGGCGCGGCGAGATAACGCTGCGTATTGACGATCCACCAGTAGGCGTCGGGCGGCGGATTGCCGCGGCCGCGAGTGGATTCGCCGACGCCGTCGCCGAACAGCGCGGCGATGATGCCGGCGTCGCGCGCGGCGCTCAGGTGCTCGCGCCATTCGACGATGCTGCCGCTGGCCGACACGGAGTCCGGATGATCGGGATCCGCGGCGCCAAAGTACGCCAAACGTTGGGTATCGGCGCCGGTGTCGAAGCGATCGCCATAGAAAAAGGTCGGCGCCGAGTCCTCGTAGTGCTGGGTGGTGTTGTTCAGATCCGGGAAGGTGGCGTCGGCGCGATACGGGTCGGCCGCGAGGCTATGATTGATATGGCCGACGGGCAGCTGCCACAACACCACGGGCAAGCCGCTGCGCTGATGCAAGCCACGGTTGAACAGCAAGTAGTTGTTCCAGTGGATCGCGTTCCAGAACCAAGTCGAGTTCCACGGCGCGGCAGCGCCGTCGAAGCCACCGTCGAGACCATACTTGTCGATCGACACGAAGTGCGCGCCGTACGAGGCGACGCCGGCGGCCAGGTAGTAGTCGGCGATGCGTTGCGCCTCCGACGCCACGCGCGCTCGTCCGGCATTGACGCCGAGCGAGTCGGTGATGCGCATCAGGCCGGTGGCCGGAATGCCGGAGCCGTCGCTGAGGCTCGCCCAGAGGTTGAACTGCCAGCCGAACAGCGCATTCGGCGCGCGACTGGCGATCAAATAATTCACCGCCTGCACCAGGCCGACCAGCGTGTCGGGGAACGCCGGGTCGACGCGGCGGCTGAGCACGCCGCTGTCATAGACCGTGTGCACCATGGCGCTGATCTCCGCCGGCTGTTTGCCGGAGAGCTGCATCATGTAGCCGATGAAATCCGGTTCGAGCACCAGCCCGACCACGTCGTCGCCGCCCTCGCTGCGAATGATGTCGAGCGCTTGCACGAGGTTGCCCCAGTACGCGGTCATGTACGACGCGCTCTGAATGTGACCGAGGTCGGTGCTGTAGCCCTCGCCGGCGTCGGGAATGTTGTACCAGACGAAGAACGGGATCATGCCGAGTGTCTGGCTCTCGTGGATGAACGAGCGGGCGCGATTGCCGCCGCCGCCCTGCCAGTCGTACCAGCCGCCGACCGGGCCGCCGTTGAGATAGATGTAGCGGATGTCGACACGCGTGTTGCGGTCGCCGCTGCCGAAGCCGCGCCACAAGGCGAGGTCGGTATCGATGTCTTCGCTCACCGAGCCGATCGCCAAATGGTCCGGCAAGCCCGGCAAGCCACCGGTCGCCGTGCGCACGCGCACGCCGACGTTGCGCGACGCGCCGCTGCTCGCGTCGGTGATGCGCAGACCGGCGCGGCCGGCACGAAGACCGCTGACGCGCAGCGTGGTGGCGCCGACGACCGCGACGGCCGCGACGTCGGGATTGTTGGTCGCGACCGAGAAGGCCGGCGCGGCGCCGCCGGCCAACGAGAGCGCGAAGTCGGTCGTGCCTTGGTCGACGGTAATCTGTCGCGCCGGCACGAACGGCTGATCGACGCCGGCGATCTGAATCGCATCAGCGGCGCCGGGTGTCGACGTCGGCGGCGGCGCCACTTCGAATGCGCACGGCGTACCGTTGAAGCGACACGCCGACGGCACGGCGCTGGTGCCGTCGGCGCTAAAGCCGAAGGCGACGTTGGCGCCGGCGGCGATGGCGCCGTTCCAGCTCTCGTTGCGCACCGTCCAGCGCGGCGGCCCGCCCGCTTGGAGCACACCGCTCCACAGCCTCGTGATGCGATCGGCGAGATCGAATTCCAACGTCCAGTCGCTGATCGTCACAGCGCCGGTGTTGGTGATGTGGATCTCGCCGTTGTAGCCGCTGTCCCAGGCGCTGGTGCGCGCGAACGTCACGCGCACCCCGCCGGCGGCGATTGCCGTGGCGGTCGGCGTCGGACTTGCGGCGACGCGCGTCGCAGTTGAGCTGCTTGCGCGGGTGCCTGTTGCCGTCGGCACAACCCTGGTTGGCGTCGATGTCAACGCCGCGTGCGTCGCGGTCGATGTCGCACTCGGCGCGGGGCGTGTGGCGGTCGCAGTGGCGACAGCAGCCGTGCGCGTTGCCGTCGCGGGCGGCGCGACCGTCCGCGTCGCCGTTGCGGCGGCGGTCGGCGTACGCGTCGCCGTGCCGGCCGGCCGCGTCGCCGTCGCCGGCGGTCGGGTCGCGGTGCGCGTCGGTGTTCGAGTCGCGGTCGGTGCCTGACGCGTCGCCGTCGCACTGGGCAGCGGCGCGCCGGTGTCGCCGCCATGCACGCGCACGCCAGTCGGTAGCACGAGCGGACTGGCGACGAAGCCGAATGTCAGGCTGCCGCCGGCGGGAATCGACGTGTTCCACGCGGCCGACGCGATGACGTAGTGCGACCCGCTGTGCGAGACCAGACGCGCGTCCCACAGCGAGGTGATCTGACTCGTGAGGTCGAGCTCGACGACCCAGTCGGCGAGCGCGGTGGTGCCACCGTTGTCGATGCGCACGTCGGCTTGGTAGCCGCTGCTCCACTGGTTGACGACCGTCACCGTAACGGATTGCGCCAGCGCGGCGTGCGCACCACACACCACGGCGAGCGCCACCGCCAGGCCTCCCCAGGCCCGCGTGGCTCGTGCCCACATCCGATTCTCCCTTCGTTCGAAAGCACGGTCGCCCGTCGCGACGCGCGCCCAGCTGTCGAGATGGCGCCGTCCGACGGTTTGCGGCAGCGCTGGCGACGCCGCGTTGCGAAACGTGTGCCTCGGACGAATCGAATGCGGCGGATGGCCACCGCGCCGGCGGTCGACGAGGTGGGTGGCGTCAGCGCGTCGGTCGCGACGTGCCGCGGCGCGCGCCCAAGCCCGCTGCCCGCGCGCGCGCCGCCGGACGCGCCATCAGCACGAAGAACAGGCCGCACAACACGTACCCAATCGCCCAGCGTGTGCCGCTGCCGAAGGCGATGTCATAGAGACCGCCGGCCGGCGTGATGGTGCCGGCGTGCACGAAGCCGAAGAAGGCCGCCACCGCGCCGATCGTCGCCCAGATGGCGGCGCGGCGAAACGCGCCGTCGATCAAGGCGACGCTGATCGACGACCACACCATGCAGGTCACCATGAAACCCTGCGACAGCGCGACCAGCCCATCCAGCTGCAAGCCGTTGCGCGCGAAAGCCGCGCTGTCGCCGAGCACGCGCGCCGCGAGGCCGGCATCGCCGGTCGCGGCGCCGGCGGCGTTGAGCGTCTGGGTCACGATCAGCAGGCCCCACGCGGCGATGGCGGGGAAAAGACCGAATGCAACCGCCGGCGCGTGCGCTGCCGGCGTCGCTTGAAAGGCCTGGGCGGTGATGACGATGCCGATCCACAACACGATCGCCATACCGGCTTCCATCGGTACCAGCGCATTGATCAGGCCGGTCAGCCCGCCGAGCGCGATGATCGCGAAGAACACGCCGTTGAGTATGGAGTAGCCGGAGCGCGCACCAAGGCCTTTCCAGCCCGGATGGCCGATGTAGATCGTCGTCGGGAAACACGATCCGAAGACGGCGGCGGCGATCGAGCCGAGCCCGTTTACCGCCAGCGACGGCAGCGTCGGGTACGAGTCGCCGGCGGCTTCAGCCGACTCGATGTTCTGTAGCGAGCCGAGGACATTGAACAACCCCATCGGCAGCACCACCGGCACCAGATATTGGCGCAGCAGTGGATGCGTCAGACCGGCGATCAGGTCACCGATCACCGGCACCGGCCAATACCAGCCGACGGTGTCGACCGCGTGATGCAGGTTGGCGGCATTCACCGGGGAGGCCTCGCCGATCGCCGACAACAGCCAGGCTGAGAGACTGCCGAGCCCCAGGGCCAAGGCGCCGCCCGGCACGTGCCACGGCAGCGGGCGATGCGAGAAGTAGGTCGTCAGGATGACGCCCAGCGGCAGCAGCGCCACCAGCGGCGCGGCGAAGGTCTTGATGGCAAAGTCGATGGCGATGAAGCTGACCGCGATGCCGGCCAGCGTCGACAGCAGCGCGGCACGCGGCGCAAAGCGGCGCACGCGCTCGGCGACGGCGGCGAGGAGCAACTCGATGACGCCCGAGAGCAGGCAGGCGGCGAGGCCGAGCTGCCACGCCAGGCGCGCCGCCTCGACGGCGGCGACGCCGTTCGCCTCGGCGGCGAGCTTGACCGGCAGCATCACCAGAAACACGTGCGCAAACAGCGACACGGTGTTGATGCCGTACGGCAGGGCGGTGACGTCGTGCCGTCCGCTGGCGGCGCTGAGGCGTTGCGCCTGCCAGGCGTAGAAGAGATTGCCGACGATGATCGACAGCGCCGCGCCGGGCAGCACGGTCTCCAACACCAAGGACAACGGAAAGCCCAGCACGCCGGTGCAGAGGGCGAGGATCAGCAGGAACTGAATCAGGTTGTCGATGGCGAGGCCGAAGAAACCATCGAGATCTCCCGCGGTGAAGAGCGGTTGCGGCCGGCGCACCATGCGCGCCTCACGCCAGAGTGCTGCGCCTTTGTAAAGCGCGCGTCAGATCACCGCAGGTGAAAGCGAGAGCCACAGATCCCCGCCGCCCAGACCCGGGACTGGATGGGATTCTTCAGAGGGCCCGGACTGAAGAGCGAAATCGAGCTGCCCGTTCGGGATCTGATCGGAGCGCGGCCGCGTCGGGAAGCTGCGTGTCTCTGCGTTGCCCGAGACGACTCAGACGACCTCGAGCGCGCAGGCGACGCCGTGGACGACGGCGGCGATGCGCAGCGTGTCGACGACGGCGTCGGCGGACAGGCCGCCGGCGGTAACCGTTCGTTCATGCGCCTGCAGACAGACCTCGCAGCCGTTGATGGCGCTGACGGCGAGACACATGAGCTCGAAGTCGAGCTTGTTTCCGGCCGGCTTGGCAACGCGCTGCATGCGCAGGCGCGCCGGCAGGCTTTCGTAGGTCGCGCCCAGCATGTGGCGCGAGCGGTAGAAGACGTTGTTCATGCCCATCAAGGCGGCGGCGGCGCGCGCGTCGTCGAGCGCCGCCTCGTCGAGACCGGCTTCGCGGCCGGCCTCGACGAGCGCATCGCGCAACGCCGGATTGCGCGCCGCAAAGCCGCTGGCGACGGCGATGCCCCAGCGTTGCCCCACGCTGAGAGCCTCCGCCGCCAGAACGCTTTGCAGCCCGATCTTCAGATCGCGCGCCGCTTCAGGCAGCGACTCGCGCAGAGTATCCAGCGCCGACATGGCCGGTTCAGACGTTGAGGGTCGGCTCGCCCTTCTGCCAATTGCACGGGCAGAGCTCGTCGGTCTGCAGCGCATCGAGCGTGCGCAGCACTTCGTTGACGTTGCGGCCGACCGAGAGATCGTTGACCGAGACGAAGCGAATGATGCCGTCCGGATCCACAATGAAGGTGGCGCGCAGCGCCACCCCGGCTTGCGGATGGATGACGCCCAGGCTTTCCGCCAGCGCCGGCGGCACGTGGATCATCGGGAACGGCAGCGCCTTCAAATCCGGATGCGCCTGGCGCCACGCCAGGTGCGAGAACTCGTTGTCCGTGCTGCCGCCCAGGATGACGGCATCGCGGTCGGCGAAGTCGCCGGTCTTCTTGCCGAACTCGGCGATTTCGGTCGGGCAGACGAAGGTGAAGTCCTTCGGCCAGAAGAACAGCACCAACCATTTGCCGGCGAAGTCCTTGTTCGAGACGTCCTTGAACTCCTTGCCCTTGTCGTTGCTCACGGCGGCCTTGACGGAAAAATCGGGAATACGATCTCCAACGGTCAGCATCTCAAATCTCCTTCATGCAGTGGGGAGCGCCGCCGGTGTGCGCGGCAGGCGCGACAGAATTCTTTTGAACACTGATTGTTGTTTAGCTCAATGGGGGCCGGCCGAAAATGCCGCGACACTAGCCGGAGGCGCGCGCGGCGGTCGACACGCCGAGCAGCCGAAACGTCTGCTGCGCCTGGTGGAACCCTTTCAACGTCAGGTCGCCGACGAGCTCGGTCGCGAAGGCTTCCAGCAGGTCCGCACGACTGCGCGCGCTGATCAGGATCTCGCCGGGCGCGGCATGATCCGACAGGCGCGCGGCGAGATTGGTGACATTGCCGATCACCGCGTAGTCGCGCCGCCCTTCGTAGCCGATGAAGCCGCAGGTCGCGTAGCCGCTGTGAATGCCGATGCCGACGTGAATGTTGTAGCCTTTGCGCGACCACCCGGCGCGCAGCCGTGCCACCTCGTCGCACATCGCCACCGCCAAGCGCGCGGCGCGCTCGACGTGATCGGGCTGATCGACCGGGTCGTTGAAGAACACCATCAACCCGTCGCCGGCGAAGTGCTCCAGCGTCCCGCCGACGTCGGCGATACAGGCGCCCATCGCGGCGTGGTACTCATCGAGCGTCGCGATCACCTCCTCCGGCTCGACGCTGTCGGAAAACGCGGTGAAGCCGCGCAGATCGGCGAACAGCACGGTCACCACCTTGCGTTGACTGCCGAGCTGCGCGGCCCCGCCGCGCGCCATCACTTGATCGATGATCTGCGGCGGAAAGAAGCGCTTGAGGTCGGAGAACTCCAGCTCGCGCCGGCGCAGGCGCTCCGTCGCCTCGACACGCATCAACGCCTGCACCGCCTGCTGGGCCGCGGTCGACAGCGCGTCGACATCCGCCGCCTCGTAGGGATCGCCGGTGGTGCGCGGTCCGACCGCCAGCCCGCCGACCACTCGTTGATCCTGCACCAGGGGGATCAGGAGATCGGCGCCGAGGCGCTCGAAGCCGGCGCGACAGTCGTCGCGGATATGCGTGTACTGCGGCTCCACGGCGACCTGCGCGCGATGCATCTCGCGCCGCGTCGTCGCCATCAACTGCACGAGCACCTCGCGCTCCAGCGGGCGGCCGTCGTCGAACGATACCGCACCGACGCCGCGTAGCACGGCAGTCGGCGCGCCGGCGCCCGGCAGCAGAAACGCAACGGCGGAGCTGGCGTTGCACAGACGGCCGGGCGCCGCCGCCAGCGCATCGAGCACGGCGGCGCTGGAGATCGCGCCGCCGATGTCGTCGCCGACGCTGCGCAGCAGCTCCGGGAAGCGGGCGCGTTGCGGATAGAGGATGCGGTTCAGGCGGTTGTCGAAACGCGGCCAGACGTAGAGGAGCGGGAAGAGCAGCACCGCCACCGCGTACGGACGCATGGCGACGAGCAGCAGCGCCAACACGCTCAGGATGGCGACCGCGGCGGTGTAGATGACCGCCTTGCGCACCGCGATGCGGGCATTGAGCAGCGCCGGGCGCACCGTGACGCGCGCCAACGCGAGGACGAACAGCACCAACGGCCAGAGCAGAAAGCGCACGTCGAGCTCGAAGCCGCCGAAGCCCTCGCGCACGAACTGGAGCGCCGCGAACGGCCCCATGCCGAGGACGGCGCCGGCGAGCAGGATGCGCGCGCGTTGCGCGGTAAGCCGATCGCGCGCCCGCCCAGCCAGCCACGCACAGCGCGCCACGAGGAATGCGCTCGACAGCAAGAGCAGCGTGGCGCCGAATTCGCGCGTGTAGGCGAACGGACCGACGTAGTGGACCTGCCAACCGACCAGGTTGGCGGTCGCCTGCAGCGCCGCGGCGCCATAGATCAGCCACAGCACCGGCGTGCGCTGCACCAGCCAGCGGTGCACCACCGGAAACGCCAGGCCGGTGTGGAACAGGAGGTAGGGCACGAAGCCGACGGCGACCAGAAAGTAGCGCGCGTTCCATGCGTGCGCGGCGTCGATCGGCACGAACACGGTCAACATCGCACCGCCGCCGAAGCTGCACAGCGCCAGCAGCGCCCAGCTGGGAATTTCGTAGGGACGCAGCGCGAAGGTGACGATGCCGACGGCGAGAAACAGCAATCCGATGACATCGCTGGCGCCCTGCGTGAACGCGAAGTCTTCCCACTGCCAGGGATGCACAGCCAGCGTCAGCTCCCGCTGGTCGCCGCGGACGGAGTGGAACGTCAGCGTGTTGAGGGCGCCGATCTCCAGATGCAGGCTGGGCCCGCCGGCGGTGTGACCGCGCAAAGCGGCCGGATCGAGATCGATGCCGTTGATGCGCAAGGCGCGCCCGCCGCCGCGCAAACCGGACTCCGACGCCTCGTGACTGCTCGGCGAGACGATGACGCCGTCCATGATCCAGCCGACGTTCGGCGTCCCCAATCGCTCGATCTTATCGGCGATCGCCAACCCCAGCCCGGACAGCGCAATCGCGACCAGCAGGCCGAACAACATCTGCTGGCCGAAAGTCCCATCGCGCAGATGCATGGCGATATTTCGCATAGCATGAAGAGAAAGAGACGTGACCAGTGAGCCGGGCATTCCGAACGAGAATGCCGTGAGGCTCCTGGCTGCGGCGGCCGCCGGCCCTTTCCGGCGCCGCCGGGTGATCGCTTCGGTGCGGCCACTGGCCGCGGTTGCCGCGACTCGCTATGTGCGGCGGATGGAGCTGGATCTGCCACGCTTTGTCGCCCGGGCGCCGTGGCTGGGGCCGGATCTACAGACGCTGCGCAACATGATGCGGCCGCCGAAGCTGACGCAGGAGGCCGGTGAACGGTTGATCCTGCCGCTGGCGGACGGCTCCGGCGATTGCCTGGCGGCGCTGCTACAGCGGCCAGCCGGTGAGCCGCAGGCTCCGCTGGTCGTGCTCGTGCACGGCCTGTCGGGGGGCGAGGCGAGCCCGTATATGCAGGTCAGCGCGACGGCGCTGCTGAGGCGCGGCCATCCCGTTCTGCGCCTCAACCTACGCGGCGCCGGGCCGTCGCGGCCGCTCTGCCGCTTCCAGTATCACGCCGGCCGCACCGCCGATCTGCGCGACGCGCTGGCGGCGCTCGACCCGGTGTTGACCGAGCGCGGTCTGGTGCTGATCGGGTACTCGCTCGGCGGCAACATGCTGCTCAAGTTTCTCGCCGAGCACGGCCGCGCGTTCCCGATTCGCGCCGCCGCCGCCGTGTCGGCGCCGATCGATCTCGCCGCGGCGGCGCGCCGCATCTTGGCGCGGCGCAATGCCATCTACCATTGGAACTTGCTGCGCGCGATGAAGATCGAGGCGCTCGGAGCGGGCGCCGAGCTGACGGCGAGCGAGCGCACCGCGGTCGAAGCGGCCCGCACCATCATCGACTTCGACGACGTCTTCGTCGCGCCGCGCAACGGTTTCGTCGACGCCGCCGACTACTACGCGCGCAACTCGGCGGCGCAGTTCCTCGCCGCCATTCCGCTGCCGACACTCGTCGTGCACGCGCTCGACGATCCCTGGATACCGCCCGACGCCTATCGGCGCGTCGAATGGGCGCGCGCACGGTTCTGCCATCCGCTGCTGGCGCCCGGCGGCGGGCACGTCGGCTTCCACGCACGCGGCGATCGCCTGCCGTGGCACGACCGCGCCATCGGCGCCTTTCTCACCCAGACGCTGCCGCGCTGAGCGCGCGCTCAGCGATGTAGGACTTTGGGGAAGATGGCGCGCGAGGCAGGCGCCGCGTCGACATCGGCGGCAGGCATGGCCGCCACCTCCGCGCGCTGCATATCGGCCCCCGACGGCGCGGCGCCATTCGGCCAGAACGTCGCCACCGCCAGCGAGCCGATCAACAGAGCCGCCAGCGAGCCGAGCAAAATGCGCACGGGCATCGACATGCGGCGCTTCTACGACCGCCCGCAGCGACGATGCAAGACCGCGACGCGATCTGCTCTGGCTGTTCGCTGAACGCCGGTCGCGACAGCCTCCGCAACCGCCTTACGCCTTGCGCGCCGGCTGCGCGCCGGCGCTGGCGACCAGGCTGGGAATGTCGTCGCGCTTCCACTCTTCGTAGAAGAGCGAGGTGTAGCCGATGTGCTGGAACTGCCACGCTCCGGCGGCGCGCACCAGGCGATCGTCGTAGTACGCGCCGATGCGGATGCCGCGGTTCTCCGCCTCGTTGTACATGTAGTTGTACAGCGCCCAGGTGGCGGTTGCGGTGTCGCGCCCGGTCAACACGATTTCCGGATGGTGGCCGTGATGGATGGTCACCGAGCCGCGCGCGTGCCCGAGCGAAGTGCGCAGGAAGTGCATGATCGCGGCGCGGCCGCTGAACTCGTACGTGCCGGAGCTGTAGCAAACGGTCGCATCCGGCACGAAGCACTGTTCCAGCTCGTCGAACTGCTTGAGGTCGAGGTGCCGCCAGTAGCGGTACTTGAGCTGTTTGATCGCCTCGATGTCTTCCAGCGCCGCGACCCGCCGCGCGAGGTCTTCGATGTCCGCCATGGTCTTTCTCCGCAGAGTTGGCGCTGTCGTACCAGCCGAGACGCAGACCGTGCGCTGACGCCCGGCGGCTCAACGCCTCAATCCTTGATGCGCGGCAGCACTTCCTTCTCGAACAGACGCAAACTCTCCCAGCCGAGCTCCGGATCGATGCCGCCCATCAACGGATGGAGGATGACGCGGCCGCTGTCCTTGGCCAACGCAACACACTCGTCGGGCGTCAGTACGACGTAGGCGCCGCTCTGCTTCACGTCCTCGAGCGTCGCGCCGTGCACGTGCACCTGCGAACGCTGATCCGGCGTCTGCCACGCGGCGTAGGTCGTCGCGTCGTAGACCGCGTGCGGTCCGATGCGTTGCCAGTCGCGCTCCGGATCGTGCGACACATGCACGAAGCCGGGGCCGCCCGGCAGGCTGACGAAGCCGCCGTGGAAGCCGATGCGCTCGCATTCTTCCTTGTAGAGCTTGGCCAGTTCCGGGTCGCCGATGGCGGGGAAGAAACCGGCGTGCAGCTTGGCGGCGCGCTTGGCCGCCTTCTCCGTCGAGCCGCCGATCAACAGCATCGGCTCCGACGCCGGCTTCGGCGTCACGCGCACCGTGCGGCCGCGCCACTCGAACGGCTCGCCGGTCCACGCCTGGCGCATCACCGTCACCGCTTCTTCAAGCAGCGAGCCGCGCTTCTTACGATCGACGCCGGCCATGTCGAACTCTTCCTGGCGATAGCCGAGCCCCGCGACCAGGCCGATGCGGCCGCGGCTGACCAGCGACACCACCGCCAGCTGCTCGGCGAGGCGCACCGGATCGTGCAGCGGCGCGAGGATCGCCGCGATGTTCAGCTGAATGTTCTTGGTGCGCGCCGCGATCGCCGCCGCCAACGTCACCGGCGCCGACATGAAGCCGTCTTCGACGCCGTGATGCTCAGAGAGCACGACGATATCGAGCCCGAGCTTGTCGGCCCATTCGCACTGATCGAGACACGCGGCATACATCTCGGCGTGCGTCGTCTTCGCAAACGGCGGCACGCGCAGATCGTATCGGATTCCCACCATGGCCATGCCCGCGGATGTACAGGCCGGGCGCCGGACGGGCAACCGAGACGGTACGGAGGTGCGGGGGCGTACGGAGGTGCGGAGGTGCGGAGGAGCGGCTCAGTGTCCGGTTCAGCGCGCGCCCGCCCGCGGCGATTCGGGCCCTAGCGTTTGTGCACCTTCGCACGTCCGTACCTCCGTACCTCCGCACCTCCTCCGCACCTCTTCCCGCCCGCCGCGGCCCGCGCTATGCCCGCGCATGGCCAACACACACGATTTCACAGTCACCACCATCGATGGCGCGAACAAGCCGTTGAAGGACTACGCCGGCAAGGTGTTGCTGCTCGTCAACGTCGCTTCACAATGCGGCCTGACGCCGCAGTACGCCGGGCTGCAGGCCCTGCACGAGAAGTACAAGGAGCGCGGCTTCGCCGTGCTCGGTTTCCCGTGCAATCAGTTTGGCAGCCAAGAGCCGGGCAGCGAGGGGCAGATCAAGACGTTCTGCGAGACCAAATTCGGCGTCACCTTCCCAATGTTCAGCAAGCTGGAGGTGAACGGCGCCGGACGCGACCCGCTGTACGCCTATCTGACCGCGCAGCCGACGCAGCCGGATGGACCGGGCGACGTGGTATGGAACTTCGCCAAGTTCCTCGTCGGCAAAGACGGCGCGGTGGTGGCGCGCTTCGCGCCGACCGCGACGCCCGACTCGACCGAGCTGAGCGGCGCGATCGAGCAGGCGTTGTGATGCAGACCGCTGACGTGCGCACGCGCTGACGGCGGCTGCGCCGAGCCGTCGACGCGCGTACGTCAGTACCTCGACACATCAGCACACTAGCCCGGCCGAACCGAATGCCAGCTCTCGACGCCGTCGAGTGGGAAACGTGCCTGCTCGAGCCGGTGCACAATCCGGCCGCGGAGCGCGCGCTGCGCAAGGCGCTCGGCGTCGTGCCGCCGGGGTTCACCTATTTCCTCGATTCCGCCTGGGGACCGGCAGCAGCGATCGCCTTCGACCTTGGCCACCTGCCCCTGCGCCATCTGTCGTCCAAGGTGGCGGAGATGGTCGCGCTGGTGGTCAGCCAGGACAACGCCTGTCGCTATTGCTTCAACATGACACGTGGGGTGCTCGGTATTCTCGGTTTCTCCGACGCCCGCATTCGCCGTCTGGAAGAGGATCTGCGCACGGCAGAGCTCGACGCCGCCGAGCTCGCGGCGCTGCAGTTCGCGCGCCGCGTGTCGCGCGCGGCGCCACCGGTCGGCCTGTCCGATGTCGCGCCGCTGCGCGCACTCGGATGGAGCAACGCCGCGATCGCCGAGCTCGCGGCGGTCGCAGCGATCAACGTCTTCTACAACCGCACCGCGACGCTGCCGGCGCTCCCCTATCAGGCGGCCGACGAGTTGTTTCGCCGCCCGACCGTGCGCCTCTTCGGTCCTCTCGTGCGCCGCTGGATGCGGCCGCGGCGCCGGCGCGCGCCAACGCCGCTCGCCGCGGAGGCGCGCGTCGGTCCGTTCGCGCCGTTCGTCACTGCGCTCGAAGGACTGCCGGTCGCGCCGCGCTTGCACACGGTGATTCGGGCGTGCCTGCACGGTTCGACGCTCGGCCCGCGCGCCACCGCGATGGTCTTCGCGGTGGTCGCGCGCGGCATCGGCTGCGCCGTTTCGGAGCGCGAGGCAACGCAACTCCTGCTTGCCGACGGCATGCCGGAGCACGACATCGAGCCGGCGCTGGCGCATCTTGCCGCGCCGTCGCTCGGGCCGCTGGAGCGCGCCGTCGCGGCGCTGGCGCGCGATTCGGTCTGGCCGCAGCCCGCGAGTTTGCAGCGGCATGCGCGCACCATCCGGCCGTTGTTCACACCTCAGCAGTTCGTCGACCTGATCGGTGTCGCCGCGCTGGCCAACGCGCTCTGCCGTCTGTCGATCGCCGTCGATCTGGCGCCGCCGTCAGCGTGATGGTCTGGCTGGAGCTCGCGCTCGCGCTGCTCCTGTTGGGCAGCGCGGGGCTCGCCGCCTGGTCGCTACAGGAGCGGCGGCGCCTGCGCCACCGAGTCGATAGCGCCGCCGCCGAGCTGCAACGGCTGCAGGCGGCCTTCGGCCATTTTGCGCCCGGAGCGGTGGTCGACCGCATCGCAGCGCGCGGCCGGCCGAGCGAGGCCGATCGGCGCGAGGTCACGGTGTTGTTCGCCGACCTGGTCGGTTTCACCGCCTTGGGCGAAGCGCTGACGCCCGAAGCGCTGGTGGCGATTCTCAATGACTACTTCGGCCGCATGAGCCGCGTCATCGAGCAGCACCGCGGCCACGTGGCGAAGTTCATCGGCGACGGTCTCATGGCACTGTTCGGCGCCCTCGAGCCGAATCCGTGGCAAGCCAATGACGCCGTGCATGCGGCGCTGGCCATGCAACGCGCTCTGACCGAGTACAACAGCGAGCTCGCGGCGCGCCGTGGGCCACATTTGCGCGCCGGCATCGGAATCCATCGCGGCCCGGCCGTAGCCGGCGTGCTCGGCAGCTACACGCTGATGGAGTTCACGGTCATCGGCGGCACGGTCAACCTCGCCTCGCGCGTCGAGCGCCTGACTCGTGTGCACGGCCAAGCCGTACTGATCACCGACGCCGTGCGCGAGCAGCTCGATCCGCGTTTCGCGCTGATCGCCATGCCGCCCGCGGTGGCGCGCGGCGTCGCCGACCCAGTGGCAACCTGGGCGGTGAAGGGTTTCGACGGCGACGCCTGACGGCAGATCGAACTGCTCAACGCAGCTGAACACAGCGAAGGGCGGCGTGTTGGGCTCGCCATGTCACCTGCGGGTTGCGACGCTGTCTCGGTCCCGTTCGTTTTTTCCGCCGCGCCGGCTGCGTGAGTCCAGCCGGTCTATCCGGCTTATCGGTCTTCGTCTGCGGTCTTGTTCTTCCGCTCACTCACGGCCTGCGCGGTGACGGCAGCTGGCAGTCGAGGAAGCCGTTGCCGAAGATCTGTCCGATCAACAGGCGGTCGCCGCGATGCGCCGCCACGCTGGCGGCGGCGAGCGGCTGACCGTCGTTGAGGAAGACCTCTTCAACCGTCTTGCCGTCGGCCGAGATGCGCAACACTTGCGCCGGTACGACCGCACTCGGATCGGCGGCGTACCTGGCCATCGCGAGCAACTTCGGATGCGCGCCAATCCACAATTCGCCTGCGTCGTCGACCTCGATGTTGTCGCCACCGCTGTGGATCGGAATGTCGTCGCGAAAGGTCAAGGCATCGCTCGCCGGATCGCGGTCGTAGACGTGCACGGCTCGATCGGTGGTTCCGGCCACGTAAACCATGCGCCCGTCGTGGCTGACGTTGATGCCGTTAGGAAAGACCAGGCCGCCGATCGCCGTGCTGAAGCCGCCGACGCCGTAGTGCAGCACCTGCGCGCCACGCAGCTGCAGGTAGGTCTCCAGCGTTTGCATGCGCCCGGGCGCGTGCGCGTGGGTGTTGGTGACATAGAAACGATCGAGGCCGACGGCGACGAGATCGTTCGGCATCACCAGGCGCTCGTCGGTCAGCGTCGCGCGATGCGCCAGCCCGTCGCCGGCGATGTCGTAGATCTCGATCGTGTTCGCCGGCCAGCCGTGCCCGGGCACCGGGTGGTTGATGACGAACAGCGCCCCGCGTCCGTCGGGCTCACGCCACAAGCTGATGCCGTGCGGCTGCAGATACAGTCCGGCGTCCGGCGTCAGATTGCGCGGCTGGGCGCCGGCGGTATCGAGCTCGTACGACCACAGCCCACCCGGCTGCGGCTGGCCGGCGGCGAGCGCGCGTCGATCCGAGGCTGAGATATACGCGCGACCGTTGGTCGAATCGATGGTCAGATCCTCCGGGCCCACCGGGCCTTCGACCAGCCGGCAGCGCCCCGCAAAGTGCGGTCGGATGGTGGTGAACATGCCGCCGATCCAGGCCAAGCGCAGCGCCCAGCCGCCGCTCACCAGCAACAGCAGTCCGACTCCGGCCAACACGATTCGTCCGCGCCTCATCCGCCGCTCTTGCTGCGCTGCGGCGGGAGTGTCAATCCGGCTGGCTGGTGATCACGACGAGGATCCATGGCGGAGACGCGCGCAACGCACGCCGCGCGGCGACCGCTCGCGCCGCCGCGGCGGAAAGTCCGCGCGCCCGGCCTCGCCGGTGCACGCTCTTCCTGTTCCCTGCCGCACGAAATACGGAGCTGTGATGCGCATTCCCGCCAAAGGCCTAGCCAAGGACGAAGTCTTTCGTCAGCTCGAAGCGTTTCGGGCCGACGATGTGGATTGGCGCAGCGGCCGCACGCTCGCCTACGTGTACGATCCCGGACGCGAGGCGGAAGACGTCATCAAGCAGGCCTTTGGCTTGTACCTGTCCGAGAACGCGCTCGATCCGACCGCGTTCCCGAGCATGCTGAAGCTGGAGACGGCGCTGGTCGGCCTTGCCGCGACGCATCTGAACGGCGCGCCGGACGTGGTCGGCAACTTCACCAGCGGCGGCACCGAGAGCTTGATCCTGGCGGTCAAGACGGCGCGCGACCACGCGCGCGCCCACCGCCCGTCGATCAGCCGCGCCGAAGTGGTGCTGCCGATCACGGCACACGCCTCGTTTCAGAAGGCCTGTCACTATCTCGACGTCGAGCCGGTGTTGGTGCCGGTCGATACGGCGACGTTCAAGGCCGACGTCGCCGCGGTACGCGATGCGATCACGCCCAACACCGTGCTGCTCGTCGGTTCGGCGGTGTCGTACGCGCATGGGGTCATCGATCCGATCGTCGAGCTCGGCGCATTGGCGCGCGAGCGCGATCTACTGCTGCACGTCGACGGCTGCATCGGCGCTTTTCTGCTGCCGTACTTCCGCCGCCTGGGGGTCGACGTGCCGCCGTTCGATTTCAGCGTTCCCGGCGTCACGTCGATCTCGATGGATCTGCACAAGTACGCCTTCGCGGCCAAGGGCGCGTCGGTCATCCTTTATCGAGACAAGGCGTTGCGGCGGCACCAGATCTACACCTGCGCCCGCTGGACCGGCTATTCGATCGTCAATCCGACGGTCCAGAGCACGAAATCCGGCGGGCCGCTAGCCGCCGCATGGGCCACGCTGCACTTCATCGGCGACGACGGCTACATGACGCTGGCGCGGCAAGCGCTCGAGGCGACGCAAGCGATCGTCGCCGCGATCGATGCGATGGAGGATCTGCGCGTGCTCGGGCGGCCGCAGATGAACCTGGTCGCCTTCACCTCCGACACCGTGAACATCTTCCACATCATCGATGAGATGAAGACGCGCGGCTGGTATGTGCAGCCGCAACTCAGCTTCCAGGGCGCGAAGGAGAATATTCATCTGTCGGTGAATCCGGCCAGCGCGCGCTGGGTCGAGCCGTTTCTCGATGACCTGCGCGCCTGCACCGCCATCGCCAAGACGATGCCGAGCAGCCCGCTCGCGGCGAGTGTCCGCGAGGGCTTCGCCGCCATCGACCCGAGCCAGGTCACACCGGAGATGGTTCAGCAGATGCTCGGCATGCTGGGTGGCGGCGGCGGGTTGCCCGGGCGCATGGCGGAGATCAACGAAGTGCTCAACGCGCTGCCGCCGGCGCTGCGCGAAGCGCTGCTCAACGAGTACATGAACGAGCTGCACACACCGCCGCGCTAGTGTCGTGGATCCAAAATAGCAGTACCGGCTCGGTGAGAGATCGACGTCCCTGGCAAGGCGCGCCGCCGCAGGAATATCGGGGCATATTTCGAGGTGGCGCAACGCCGCCAGGGGCGTCGAGATCCAGCGAGACGGTACTGCTATTCTGGATTCGCGACACTAAGAGCAGACCGGCACGGCTCCGTCGCGACACCGTCGGTCAAGCTCAAGCGGCGCAGTGGTGATCTCCAGCTGACTGGCGGTGCCTGACAGCAGGCTTCGATACACCCTCGAAAGGTCTCGCATGCCGCGCATCTTCAGCGCCCCGAACACGATGATGGTCGATCAGATGCGCGACGTGCTGGCGCGTCAGGGCATCGACAGCAACGTGCGCAGTCGCGATCTGGCGGGACTCAGCGGCGCGCTGCCGCCGGGCGAATGTTGGACCGAGCTCTGGGTCGACGACGCCGATGCGCCGGACGCCCACGCGCTGATCGAGGCGGCGCTGGCGAGCGGCGACGCGGCTGCGGCGCCGCATCGCTGCGCGCGCTGCGGCGCACCGCTGGATGCGGGATTCGAGACCTGTTGGCGCTGCGGCGCCAGCGGCGAGGCGCCGCCGCCAGCTGATTTCAAACGCGAGCACATCGGGCGCGCGTCGCCGCGCGCCCGGCAACGCGCAATGTTCTGGATCGTGTGGATCGGATTGGCGCTCGTCGGGCTCGTCATGTTCCGCGCCTATGCGCGGCAGCACTTCGCGTTCTAGCCGAGCGCTGTGGTCGTCGACCGATCACACTGGCACACGCCGACCCGCCCCTCTCCGATACCCGACACCCTTTCTCTTGCCCGCTCCCCTTCTCCGGCCTACTGCGTTGCAGTGTGACGACTGAGGCACCGATCGACGGATTTTGTTCACCGCGTTTTGCTGCGGTGCGCGATGCGTTCGCCGCCAACTTTGCCGCCGGACGCGAAGTCGGCGCGTCGTTCGCCGCGACCCTCGATGGCGAGTTGGTGGTCGACCTGTGGGGCGGCCATGCCGACGCGGCGCGGACGCACGCCTGGCAGCGCGACACGATCGCCAACGTCTTCTCCACCACCAAGGCGATGACCGCACTGTGCGCGCACATGCTGGTCGAGCGCGGACTGCTCGACCTCGACGCACCGGTGGCGCGCTTGTGGCCGGAGTTCGCCGCGCACGGCAAGGCTGCGATCACGCCGCGACAACTGCTCTGTCACACCGCCGGTCTCGCCGCGGTGCATCAGCCGCTCGACGCCGACGCATTCTACGATTGGCCGCGCATGATCGCCGTGCTGGCCGACGAGACGCCGTGGTGGGAGCCGGGTACCGCCAACGGCTACCACGCGCTGACGTACGGCTATCTGGTCGGCGAGCTGATTCGCCGCGCCGACGGCCGCATGCCGGGCGTGTTCTTTCGCGATGAGGTGGCGCGCCCGCTCGACGCCGACTTCCACATCGGCCTCGACGCGACGGAGGATCATCGCGTCGCGGAAATGGTACCGCCGACGCCCGCCGAGGCAGCGACGGCCGCGCCGACGGAGCCCGATTCGCTGTCGGCTCGGGTGTTGAGCAATCCGCGGCTGCGTCCCGAGGTAGCCAACACGCTGCCGTGGCGGCGCGCCGAAATTCCGGCCGCGAACGGCCACGGCAACGCGCGCTCGGTGGCCCGCGTCATGGCCGCCCTGGCCTGCGGCGGCGTGCTCGACGGTGTGCGCCTGGTGTCGGAGGAGACGCTGGCGCGAGCGATCACCGAGCAGTGCTACGCGCCCGACCTCGTGCTGCGTTTCCCGATCCGTTGGGGATTGGGCTTCATGCTCACCAGCCCGACGCTGCCGCTCGGCCCGAATCCGCGCGTATTCGGCCACGGCGGCTGGGGCGGCTCGCTCGGCTTCGCCGATCGCGACGCGCGCGTCAGCTGGGCCTATGTCATGAACAAGATGACGCCAGGAACCGCCGGCGACAACCGCGCCTTTCCGATCATCCACGCCTTCTACAACGCGCTGGCGCCGGAGGCTGCAGCGCGATCGCCAGCCTGAGCGGCGCGCTTTGGCGCACCAGCGCGCTGCGACGCACGGTCAACGTCGCTCCGGGGCCGGCGCGCGCTACGCCGGCGGCGGCGCCGCTGCCGCGGCGCCGCCGGACACGACCGCTGGCGCCTTCGGCTGGTACCCGTAGGTTCGCTGCAACGTGCGGCGTACGC
>Ga0265314_10001188_pt1 | contig 29895 bp, 24 predicted proteins | sample 4126metaG_FD_203106 | JGI IMG/M metagenome (GOLD analysis project Ga0265314, IMG submission 203106) | Rhizosphere microbial communities from Carex aquatilis grown in University of Washington, Seatle, WA, United States - 4-1-26 metaG | ecosystem: Host-associated > Plants > Roots > Rhizosphere >... | reverse complement strand
CGAGGGCAGCATCATGGTCGGCGGCCGCGAGCAGGCGATAGTTAATCCCAAGGACGCCCACGCGCTCGGGCTCGGCATGGTCTACCAGCATTTTACCCTGGTGCCGGCGATGACGGTCGCGGAAAACCTGGTGCTGGCGCGCGACGACGTGCCTGCCGTGGTCAACTGGAGCAAAGAGACAAAAGAGCTCGAGGACTTCCTCGCGCGGATGCCGTTCAAGGTGCCGCTCAAGGCGCGGGTCTCCGACATCTCGGCCGGCGAACGGCAGAAATGCGAGATCTTAAAGCAGCTTTATCTGAAGCGGCGCTTCCTGATCCTCGACGAGCCGACATCGGTGCTGACGCCGGCCGAGGCCGACGACGTGCTCGGCGTGCTGCGCGCCATGGTGGTATCAGGCGAACTGACCATCCTGATGATCACGCATAAATTCCGCGAGGTGATGGCGTTCGCCGACGACGTCACCATCCTTCGCCGCGGCAAGCTCGCCGGCCACGGCCGGGTCGCCGACCTGACGCCGGACGAGATGGCGCGAACCATGATCGGCGCCGAACAATTGACGGTGCAGCCGGCGCGAACCGGCGAGGTCACGGCGGCGCGGCTCGAACTGGACGAACTGAATGCGCTCGACGATGCCGGCGCTCCCGCGGTGCGCGATGTTTCGCTCGCGGTGCGCGGCGGCGAGATCGTCGGCATCGCAGGCGTGTCCGGCAACGGCCAGCGCCAGCTGGTCGAGGTGCTGGCCGGCCAGCGCGAGGCCGAGAGCGGCGAGATCCGTGTCATCGGTGAGGTCTATCACGCGCGCCGCGAGGAGATGCGGCGGCACCGGATGTCGTTGTTGCCGGAAGAACCGTTGAAGAACGCCTGTGTCGGCGGCATGAGCGTCGCGGACAATCTCGCGTTCCGCGAATTCGATCGCGCCCCGTTCGCAAGCGGTGGCTGGTGGCTCAACCGCGCGGCGTTTCGCGACGACGCCGAACACAAGATCGGGCTCTACAAGGTCAAGACGCGAACGCCGGACACGCCGATCGCGGCGCTGTCAGGTGGCAATGTCCAGCGCGCGGTGCTGGCCCGCGAACTCGGCGGCGACGTCGAGGTTCTGATCGCCGCCAATCCGTGCTTCGGGCTGGATTTCGCGGCCGTGGCGCAAATCCATGCCGAGATCATGGCGGCGCGAAACCGCGGTGCGGCGGTGCTGCTGGTCAGCGAGGATCTCGACGAGCTGCTCGAACTCTCCGATCGCCTGGTGGTGATGTTCCACGGCGAGCTGGTGTATGAGGCGCGCGCCGGTGAAGCCGACCTCACCGAGATCGGGCGCCACATGGCGGGACATTAGAACGTTGCCGAATTCTGATGGATCAGAACCAACCCCATTCGCTATTTGGTGAGTTTCAACGCGGCCGCGAAGCGCCCACGTCTGCCTTGCGGTGGCCGTTGCGGGCTGTCCACAGGCCCCAATTGCTGCGTCACGGCGTCGCACAAAGCCCGGAGCTTCGCGTCAGCAACGCGGTTGAGCTTCATCCGAAGCTGAAGGATCGCGAGCGTAACCAGTTGCGCGGTTTCCTGGTCGGCATCGGCCAGCAGCACCGTCCGGCACTTCTCGAGCGTCGCAAGAACCGACCGCGAACGTCGTGCCAGATTAGCCACGCGGGTTTTTTCCGATACCGAGCTTGCGAGGTGAGGTCGAGGCGTGCCGGCATGTCGTCCAGCGCGTGGCTGGCCGAAGCGTCGCACGGATGCGTGACCTTATGATTGCGATGGAAATACTCCCCGACTCTAACCATGGCACACGGTTGACGGACGAAGGCACGCTGGTCGTCTCCGCGGTCGAGCGCATGGAGAGCGCATCGTTCGATCTGTTGCGTGCCGGCAGTTCAGTCGCCAACGCGCTGTCGGGTGAGGCCCGGGTTTCCGTCACCGAGGGCCTCGGAACGTTTTGGCTGGCGCCCCGCCTTGTCGAATTTCAGCAATCGTTTCCACGCATCGCCATCGACCTGCATTGCGCGATGCGCTCCGCCGACGTGTCGCGGCACGAAGCCGATATCGCTATCCAGTTGTCGCGACCGACCGCGCTTGACGTCAAGGCGGTCAAATTGGGCTGCATGCACCTGATGTGCCTTGCCAGCCAGAAATATATCGACACGTTCGGGGCGCCGAAAACCCTCGAGGAACTCATCAAGCACCACCGGATCGTGGTTCAGGTCACCGAAGGGGCCACCCTGCAGGAGACCTTGGCCGGCGGGTTCCCCGGTCAGCCGCCGCAGGACCTGGTAGTCATGAAAACCAATGTCAGCAGCGCGAATTACTGGGCGGTCGCCGAGGGGGCCGGTATCGGCGTATTCCCGACTTATGCCGGTGCCCTTGGCGGGAAAATAATACCGCTGGACATCGAACTACATCGGCCGGTGGATATCTGGCTATCCTATCACCCGGGTACCGGCCAAATTCCCCGGGTGCGACATATGATAGACTGGCTCGTGCAGGTTTTTAACTGCACAAAATACCCGTGGTTTAAAGACGAATTCGTTCATCCGAGCCAACTTAAGGCTGTATACAAGGGTGAATCCCTGGCCCACTTATTTGGGGGCTTTTCGACTGAAGGACGGTCATCAGAATGAAAACAGCGGCAAAAAAAATGAAACAGCGCAGTGCCGGCAAGCCCGACATTGAACTGGGCAAGCGGATCCGGTTGCGGCGCGTCGAACAACGGATCTCACAGGCTGAACTCGGTGACCAACTGGGTGTTAGCTTTCAACAGGTCCAGAAATATGAGAAGGGCGTGAACCGGGTTGGTGCCGCTCGTCTCCAGCAGATCGCAACCGCGCTCGACGTGCCCGTCACCTTCTTCTACGATGGCGACGGCAAGGCGCGTGAAGTCGAAAGCCTGCTGTTTCTCGACAGCTCGTTCAGCCTCAGGCTGCTGCGCGCCTACAGCAAGATCAAGGATCAGACCGTCCAGCGTCAGCTGGTGTCTCTGATGGAATCGATCGCCGCGAACGAGGACTAGCGCACGATCCGCCAAAGTGCCGGCGGATCTGCCTCGGGATCATGTGCCGTTGGTTCGGTGCAGGGTCGCGGTGGATTCAACTTCACTTTGATGATCGCATGTGAGGCGGTAGGCCGGGCAATATTGCCGCCAGGCCGATTGGCAGTGCCGTCTCTCGGCAGTCCTCTTTTTCCGGGATCAGAACCGGGCTTTGGCTTTTATTTTGACGGGTTTCTAACCACGAACCGCGCTCCGCTCGTATCAAACGCGGGGCGCGTTTTGCCCTGAACCGCCCGGCTCCGTAACGCCACGAACATGATTGATCAGCGCCAGCGGATCGGACGGCGGGCTGTCGCCACGCCATGCCACGTGCTGGTCGGGGCGCGACAGCACGAGGCCGCCCGACTCGAAGCCGGCGTCTTCGGGCAACGCAATGTCGATGATCTTGAGCGGCATGTTCCTATCGCGTGCGGCGCGCTCGATCGGGGCGACGTCGATCGCGGTATCGAATCTCAGCAGCGTGAACTCCGGTCCCATCGCGTCATAGAGCGAACCGCCGTCCTCGCGCCACAGATGCGGCGTGCGGCAACCCGGCACGGTCGACGGCGTATAGCTGTCCATGGTGTAGGCCGGGTGCTCGGCGCCGTCATAGGCGATGATCGGCGAGCGATCGTAATAGGTGCCGAAATTGAGACCCGCGCAGGCATATTGCTGCACGTTGATCTGATAGGCGAGACGCCCGACTTCGGCGCGCGCTTGTTCGCCTCCCGGTCCGGCATCCTCGATGTTTTCGGGCACCGCGCCGCGGCGGCGGATCTCGGCCTCGGCATGCGACATCGCAAACTTTGAAACCTGGCTGGTGATCGGCCAGCGCTCCGCCTCGTAGGCGTCGAGAATCGACGCCGGCGCCCAGCCATTGAGATGGGCGGCGAGCAACCAGGACAGGTTCATCGCGTCCGCAATTCCGGCATTCATGCCGAAGCCGGCATAGGGCACCCAGATGTGCGCGGCGTCGCCGGCGATGAAGGCGCAGCGCTCGCGGAATTTGTTCGCGATCAGGCGGCGGCCGTACCAATCCTCCTTCGATAGGACGTCGTATTTGAAATCGGGCCCGACGCCCAGAATGGTGCGCAGGCAGGCGTCGCGATCGACCGCCTCGAACTCGATCTCGCCGGGCTTCATGTAATTATGCACCAGCCAGCGCTCGCGGCCGTCGATCGCATACACCATGCCGGAGCGGCGCGGATTGATCGCGCCGGTGCCCCAGGCATTGGCATGCTGCTGGCGGTCGATCAGCCCGGGCGCGCGAATATAGGTCGACTGCACGCGCTGAATGATGGCGTCGCCGGACAACTCGGCGCCGATCGCCTTGCGCACCACCGAACGCGCGCCGTCGCAGCCGATCAGGAAGCGGCAATCCAGGCGCCGCACTTCGTTGGTGTCGAGGTCGCGCAAGCGGACATCGGCGGAAGCGTCGCCGACCGTGACGTCTTCGACCGACACGCGGTTGACGATGCGGATGCGCGGCTGCGACGCGGCATGCTCGAACAGGATCGGCTCGAGAAATATCTGGTTGATGCGATGCGGCGGCTCCGGCGTCGGCCAATTGCAATCCGGGCCGTCGGTCATGGTGAAGCGGTCGCGGCGGCACGGAATCCGGATCCGCGTCAATTCCGGGCCCGTGAACGAGGTGCGGTAGCTGATATCGTGCGGATAGTCGGCCGGCAATCCGGCCTCACGCACCTTGCCCGCGATGCCAAGCCGCCGAAAAGTTTCCATGGTGCGGGCGGCAACGTGGTTGCATTTGGGGTCCGGCGGCGCGGCGCGGGCGCGGGTCTCCGCCACCGTCACGTTGATGCCGCGCCAGGCCAGATCGATCGCCAGCGTGAGACCGACCGGTCCCGCGCCCACGATCAGCACGTCGCATTCGCTCAATTCAGTCATCGGATCTCGGATATCGAGCTTCGCGGAAAAACCTTGAAGGGGCCGGCTCGCGTCATTCCAGCTCGACGCCCGAAGCCTTGACGATGGTGGCCCACCGGTCGACTTCGCTCTTGACGTAAGCCGCAAAGCTGTCCGGTGTCGAGTCCGGTAGCGACTGCAGCGCGATCAACTTGAATTTGTCGCGGGTGCCGGGATTATTGACCAGCTTTGCGATCTGCGCGGCCAATCTGTCGACGATCGGACGCGGCAGGCCGGCGGGGCCGACCACGCCCTGCCAGGCGACAAGCTCGAACCCTTTGAGGCCCTCTTCCGCCAGCGTCGGAATCTCCGGTGCCGCATCGACGCGCGTCGCCGTGGTGACGCCGAGCACCCTGACCTTGCCCTCCCTGATTTGCGGCAACGCCGGCTGCAGATCCACCACCATGAAGGAAATGTGCCCCGCGATCACATCCAGCATCGCCTGCACGCTGCCGCGGTAGGCGACGTGACTGACATCGATCCCCGCGGCCGTCTTCAGCATCTCGGCGCCGAGATGCTGCGGACTACCGTTGCCGGCCGAACCATAGGTCAGTCCCGGCTTCGATTTCGCATAGGCGATGAATTCCGACAGCGTCCTGGCCGGGATCTCCGGGTTGACGATCAGCGCGAACGGCACGCCGGCCACCAGCGCAATCGGCGTGAAATCCTTGACCGGATCGTAGGGCAGATGGCGGTACAGCGTCTTGTTGATGGCGAGCGTGGTCGAGGTCGCCAGCAGCAGCGTGTAACCGTCGGGCGCGGCCCTTGCCACCTGCTCGGCGCCGATGGTGGTGCCGGCCCCCGGTCTGTTCTCGACGATGACGCTGCCGCCAAGCCCGGTCTGCAGTTGATCTGATATCATGCGGCCGAGCAGGTCGGTGGTGCCGCCAGCCGGATACGGCACGACCAATTTGATGGTCTGGCTGGGATAGGTGTCGGCATGGGCGGGCCCTCCCGCAAGCCAGACCAGCGCGCCACTGCCGCCGGCAATGGCCTCTCGACGCGTCCACAGCATTGGTCCTCCCGCGCCGATTTATTTGCACCGGCAAATCATTAAGCGCGAACCACATAGGCGGTCCCCGCGACATATCAAAGGCAACCAAAGTCCAATCCGGGCGTTTCCACTCGACTGCGAACCCTGCGGCAGCGCGGCAGGCGCAAAACCGGCTTAATCAGAACGCAACCCCCATGAAGTAGGACTGCCGAGCCATTTATGGGTCAGGCCCCTTCCTTCCGATTCGGCCTGAACCATCTGTCGATTTCAGCCGCCGCCACGGCGCATTAAGGGCCTTCAACATGCGAAGCACCACCCTCCTTGCCATTGCGACGATGCTGACGGCAGCGCCGGCCTTCGGCCAAGCCGAAACCACCGGCGCCGCTGGCGCCCCCAAGGCCGCCTCGGCGCACCCGGTCAAGCAGGCCGCCGCCTCGACGCCGGAATCACGCTCCGCGGCCGCGCTGGCGCTCACGCATGAGCCGACCTTCGACGAAGGCACCGCCGAGCGGATCAAGGAAGCGGCGCTCAGCTATTCCGACATCGCGGTGCGTGGCGGTTGGCCCGTGATCCCGGCCGACGCCAAATTCGCAATCGGCACGCCGGGCCCGAACGACGACCTGTTGCGCAAGCGGCTGATCATCACCGGCGATCTCGCCGACAACAAGACGAGCGGGCCGTTCGACGAGGAGGTCGCCGAAGCCGTGATGCGCTTCCAGAATCGCCACGGCCTCGCTGCAACCGGCACCGTGACGCCGCGGACGCTGGCCGCGCTCAATGTGCCGGTGCAGAAGCGGATCAAGCAGCTCGAGGCCTCGCTCGAGCGCATCGAAAACATGAATTTCACGTTCGGCCAGCGCTATGTCGTGGTCAACCTGCCGGCGGCGTTCGCCGAAGCCGTCGAGAACGACAAGGTGGTGCGGCGTTATCGCGTGATCGTCGGCAAGACCGAAAAACCCTCGCCGACGCTGACTGCGGAGATCACCAGCGTCAATCTCAACCCGACCTGGACCGTGCCGTCGTCGATCTCGAAGACCGAAATCTCCGCGCACATGCGTAAAGACCCCGGCTACCTCGCCCGCATGCATATGGAAGTGCTCGACTCCCACGATGCGCCGATCGACCCGCACTCGGTCGACTGGTCCGGCAATCGCACGCCTAATTTCACGGTGCGCCAGCAATCCGGCACCTTCAACGCGCTCGGCGCTGTCAAGATCGACATGCCGAACCCTTATTCGGTCTACATGCACGACACCAACCAGCACAATTTGTTCAGCGACGACTACCGCTTCGACTCGCATGGCTGCTCGCGGGTCGACAATGTGCGCGACCTCGCCGCGTGGCTGCTGCAGGAAGAATTGCCGAAATGGAATCGGGCCGCGATCGACGCCGCGATCGCCACCGGCCAGCGCGAAGACATCGCGTTGCCGAAGAAGGTGCCGGTGGCCTGGATCTATCTGACGGCCTGGATGACCAGGGACCAGACCATCCAGTTCCGCAACGACATCTACGACCAGGATGAGCAATTGCTGGAGGCCACCGCCGAGGAAGCCGCGTTCTTCAACAAGGCCAGCAGCCATCCGCTGACCGCGCATCTGGCGCGGTAACGATCCGAAACGACAATGCGGGGCGCGGCCTCGTCGCCGCCCCGACATAGGCCGTAACGCGGCCTCTGGTAGAGCGCCTTACCCATGCGCAGAAGGGCATTGCATGCCCACGCATCCGGGGTGTAGGCCCGTTTCCAGGGAGAAACGGAGAGTGCCTTCATGATCGTCCTGCACCATGGCTGGCGTTCGAGCGCCTCGCGCCGCGTGCGGCTGTGCCTGGAGGAAAAGGGTCTCCGTTACGAGGCCCACAATGTCGACATGGCGAACATGGAGCACCATTCGCCGGAATATTTGAAGATCAATCCGCTTGGCGTGATCCCGACCCTGATCCATGATGGCCGGCCGCTGCACGAGAGCGGCACGATCTGCGAATATCTCGACGAAACGTTTCCCGATCCGCCGCTGCGGCCGGAGATGCCCTACGAGCGCGCCGAGATGCGCAACTGGATCCGGCATATCGACGGGCTGATCGGCAACCTCATCGTCTTCAACTGGCGTCATCATCTGCAGAAGACCGCGTCGCAATGGACCGACGCGGAACTGGCGGACAAGCTGAAAAATATCCCGAGTAAGGAGCGCCAGGAAGCCTGGCTCAGGGTCGCGCGCAAACCCTATACCGAGGAAGAGCGCGACGCCGCGCGGCAAAAGCTGACGACACAATTGCTCGACCGGATGGAGGAAGCGCTGAAGCCCTCGGGATGGATGGTAGGCTCGGCCTATTCGATCGCCGACATCGCCGCGACCCCGTTCGCGAAGCGGATCGACGAGGAGATCGCGCCGGACGAATCACCGCGAAAAAACATCCCCGCGTCGCCGATTGGTGGACTAAAATGCAGGCGCGGCCGGCTTTCGCGCGGGCGAAATTCGATCCCTTCATCACCACGCTCTGAACCCAGAGACCCTCACCTCTCGATCGAAAGCAGATCCGATGCTCGATGTCCCCAACAAAGCCGACAAATCCTATGCCGACGGCAAGATTCTCAAGCGGATCGAGGATGGCGTCGGCATCATCACCTTCAATAATCCGGCAAAGCGCAACGCGATGTCGCTCGACATGTGGGAGGGGCTCGGCCACGCGCTGCTCGAACTGCGCGACGATCCTGCGGCCCGCGTCGTGATCCTGTTCGGCGCCGGCGACAAGGCATTCGTGTCGGGCGCCGATATCAGCCAGTTCGAGAAGACCCGGCACAACGCCGAAGCCTCCGAGGAATATTCCAGGCGCAGTTCGGCGCAACGCGCGCTGCTCGCGGATTTCCCCAAGCCGGTGATCGCCTGCATCCGCGGCTTTTGTCTGGGTGGCGGCATGCAGGTGGCGATGTCGGCGGATATCCGCATCGCGGCCGAAGACAGCCAGTTCGGGATTCCCGCCGCCAAACTCGGCATCGCCTATGGCTATGACGGCTTAAAACATCTGGTGTCGCTGGTCGGTCCGTCCTGGGCGCGGCTTTTGATGTTCACGGGCATGCGGATTCACTCGTCCGAAGCCGGCCGCATCGGGCTTGTCGACCGCGTGGTTCCCGACGCGCAATTGTGGGAGGCGACGATGGAAATCGCCCGCACCATTTCCGGCAATGCGCCGCTGGCGATCAAGGCCGCCAAGATCACAATCGCACAAGTGCTGAAGGATCCCGCCGACCGCGACATGAACGCGATCAAGCAGATCGGCACCGATTGCATGGACTCCGAGGATTTTCGCGAGGGCCGCCGTGCCTTCATGGAAAAGCGCAAGCCGCAATTCACCGGGCGATAACAACCGGCGACAATGACCGGGGAAAAAACGTCAGGAAACGCTTGAGGGATCACGATGCACAAGCCTGTCGAAACGCCTTTCCCCGCCAACGCGCCTACGCAAAACCTGCCGCTGTCGCGCTTCAAGGTGATCGACCTGACCTTGGCGCGCGCCGGACCGTCTTGCGTCCGCACGCTGGCCGACTGGGGCGCGGACGTGATCCGGGTCGAGCCCCCGCCCGCGGACGGCGATGTCGACGAGTTGGTCGGCCGCCGCGACGGCTCGGACTTTCAAAACCTGCATCGCAACAAGCGCGCGATCACGCTCAACCTCAAATCCGACAAGGGCCGCGAAATCCTGTTGCGGCTTGCCGAACAGGCCGACGTGATCGTCGAGAACATGCGGCCCGGCGTGACAAAACGGCTCGGCGTCGATTTCGAATCCGTCAAAAAGCGCAACCCGCGCATCGTCTATGGCAGTATTTCCGGTTTTGGCCAGACCGGCCCCTACGGCTCGCGGCCATCGATCGATCAGATCGCGCAGGGCATGTCCGGCATCATGTCGGTAACAGGACTTCCCGGCCAGGGCCCGGTCCGGGTCGGCGTCGCGGTCACCGATATCATGGCGGGCGCCTTCCTGGCGCAGGGCATCCTGGTCGCGCTGCTCGACCGCGAGGTCACGGGCGAAGGCCGCTGGGTGCAGACCTCGTTGATCGAAGCCGGCATCTGCCTGCTCGACTTCCAGGCCACGCGCTGGACCATGGACAAGAAAATCCCGCCGCAGGAAGGCAACAACCATCCGACCAACACGCCGATGGGAACGTTCCCGACATCGGACGGATTTATCAATATCGCTGCCACCAGCAACAAGAATTTTGCAATCTTCTGCAAGCTGATCGATCGCGAAGAGCTGGCGCGCGATCCGCGCTTCACGTCCTCCACGCTGCGCGGCCGCAACAAGGAAGCGCTCAACGCGCTGATCGCGGACGCCTTGCGGGTCAAGACAACGGCCGAATGGTTCGACATCATCGTCGAGGCCGGCCTGCCCTGCGGTCCCGTCTACAACATCAAGCAAGCCTTTGAAGATCCGCAGATCGAAGCGCTCCGCCTCAAACGCTCGGTCACGCATTCCCGCCTCGGCGAACTCGATCTCGTCGCGCAGCCCTGCCAGATCACCGGCTACGACCGCGCGCTGCGATCGGCGACACCGGACCTTGGCGAGCACAATCAGGAGATTTTGGGTTCGCTCGGTTACAGCGGGGATGAAATTGCAAAACTGAAGGCCGCGCGGGTGATTTGAAAGTACTCTCCCTCTCCCCGTTCTTCGCGGGGAGAGGGTTGGGGTGAGGGGCGCTTCCCGCAAATCCCGAGCGAACAGCGGACGCACTGCCTTGCCTCTCACCCGAAATTCGCTTGCAGCGAATTTCGACCTCTCCCCGCAAAAAGGCGGGGCGAGGTGAAAAATCACCGCCGCCATTTGAAAATAGCTCTTCATCGTCATTGCGAGGAGCGCGTGCGACGAAGCGATCCAGTCTTCGCTTGCGGCTCTGGATTGTTTCGCGGAGCCTGTCATCGGGCGGGCATTCGCCCGACCCGTTGGCTGCCAATGACGTTGGAGAGGTCTACAACGCCGCCAGCACCGCTTTGGCCACATCCGCGGTGCCGTTGCTGCCGCCGAACTCCATCGGCTTGATGCCGTCGGCATAGACCTTGTCGACCGCGCGCTCGATGCGTTCGCCGGCTTCCGCGGCGCCTTCGAGGCCGTGCTTGTCGGCGAGCCAGTCCAGCATCATCGCGGCCGACAGGATCATCGCGGTCGGGTTGGCCTTGCCCTGCCCCATGATGTCGGGCGCGGTGCCGTGGCACGGCTGGAACACGGCGTGGCGGTCGCCGATATCGGCCGACGGCGCCATGCCCATGCCGCCGATCAGGCCGGCGGTCATATCGGAAAGGATATCGCCGAACATGTTCTCCATCACCATGACGTCGAAATCCCAGGGCCGTTTTACGAGCAGCGCCGCGCAGGCATCGACATAAAGCCGGTCGGTCTTGACGTCGGGATGGCGCTTGGCCGCCTCATCGAACATCTCGCGAAAGAACGCAAACGCCTTGAACACGTTGGCCTTGTCGACGCAGGTCAATCCGCCATTGGCGCGGCCGCGCGCCTTGCGGCGCTCGGCCAGCTTGAACGAAAATTCGAACAGCCGCTCGGAGGTCTTGCGGGTGATCACCAGCGTCTCGCGCGCTTCGGTGTGGGTGACGACGCCCTTGCCCATCGAGGCAAACAGGCCTTCGGTGGATTCCCTGATGACGACGAGATCGATGCCGCGCTGGTCCGCGCCGACGATCGGGCTCGGCACCCCCGGGATCAGCCGCGCCGGGCGCACGCCGGCATAGAGATCGAAATGAAAGCGCAACTCGACCTGCGGCATGATCTCGGTATTATCAGGGTAGCGTACCGACGGCAGGCCGCAGGCGCCGAGCAGGATCGCGTCCGCCTCCTCGCACAGCCGAATTGTGCTGTCCGGCATCGATTTGCCGGTCTCGCGATAGTTGTTGGCGCCCGCCGGCGCGTCGGTGAAGCGAAATTTGAGGCCCGCTTTGCTTTCGACCTTGCGCAGGACTTCCAGCGCCGGCGCCATCACTTCGGGGCCGATGCCGTCGCCGCCGAGTACGGCGATATGGAAGGAGTCGTTGGCTGACATGGGGTGATCCTTAAAACGAGATGTTATGTTCGTCATTGCGAGCGAAGCGGAAGCAATCCAGGGCAAAACACGAAGCACTGGATTGCTTCGTCGCTGCGTTCCTCGCAATGACGGCGAAGGAACTTACGGCGTCAAGATCGCACGACCGACCAGCTTGCCCTTCTGTAGGTCGACCAGCGCCTCATTGGCCTTGGCGAGCGGCATCGGCGTCACCGGGATCGGCGCGATCTTCTTGGTGCGGACGAGATCGAGCAGCTCGGCGGTCTCACGCAGATTGCCGACATAGCTGCCCTGGATGGTGACCGCCTTCATCGCGATCAGCGGCAGCGCCCAGGTCGCGCCGCCGCCGAACAGGCCGACGATCACCAGCTTGCCGCCCTTGGTCAGGCAATCGAACCCCAATTGCGTGGTCGCGGGATTGCCGACCAGATCGATCACCGCGCGGATCGGGCCGCCGGCCGCTTTCGCCAATTGCTCGAGCGCATCGGGCGCCTTGCCGTCGACGGTGGCGAGCGCGCCGGCGGCTTCCGCGGCCTCGCGCTTGCGCGCATCGATATCGACCACAATGGCGCCCTTGCCGCCCATCGCCTTCAGCAGCGACAGCGCCATCAGGCCGAGCCCGCCAGCGCCGAAGATCACGATCGGCGTGTTGAAGGCGAATTCGACCTTGCGCAGCGCGCTGTAGGTGGTGACCCCGGAGCAGGCATAGGGCGCCGCGGTGACGGGGTCGAGCCCCTTCAAGTCCAGCAAATATTTCGCCCGCGGCACCGTCATGTAGTCTGAATAGCCGCCGTCGCAATAAACTCCGAGCGCGTTCGGTTTCACCACGCACATGTTCTCGTCGCCGGCCAAACAAGTCTCGCATTTGCCGCAGCCGAGCCAGGGATAAACCAGCACGGTATCGCCGGCCTTCAGATTGCCCTTCTCGGCGGCCTTAACATCAGGCCCGAACGCCACGATCTCGCCGACGGTCTCGTGCCCCATGGTCAGCGGCAGCGTCACGCCGCGATCCCTCAGCGAGAGTTTCTTGCGGCCGTGGCCGAGTTCATAGCCGCCTTCCCAGATGTGCAGGTCGCTGTGGCAGACCCCAGCCGCCTTCACCTTGATCAGGACCTGCGTGCCCGTCGGCTGCGGGGTCGGATGATCGACCTCCAATAGCGGCGCATTGAACTCGGTGACCTGGAAACTCTTCATCGCTGTTCTCCCTAGAGCTTCGGTTCTGAATCAGAACCGAAGCTCCTGATTGTTGTTTTGACGCGTTTTCTTCACGCGAACCGGTATCCACTTCGCTCGAAAACGCTATAGGACGGCTTTTATGTTGGCCAGCCAGCCTGTTCCCGTCAGTTGTTAAAGGCTAAGGGAGCTTCGATCAATGGATGATGGCAGGCCACGAACTGCCGCGGGGCCACGGCACGAAGTTCCGGCACCTCGGCGGCGCATCGCGCATCCGCCCGCGGGCAACGGGTACGAAAACGGCAGCCCGAAGGTGGCGCCATCGGCGACGGCGGCTCGCCTGCCGGCACTCGCTCGGCCGGACGCACATCCGGGTCGGGCACCGGGATCGCCTCGATCAGCAGCGCGGTATAGGGATGCGCCGGCCTTGCGAACAACTGCTCGGACGGGCCGACTTCGCACAGCCGGCCCAGATACATCACGGCGACGCGGTCGCTGACCGCCTTCACGACCGCGAGATCATGGGCGATGAACAACAGGGTCAGCCCGTAGCGCGCCTTCATCTCCTCCAGCAGATTGAGGATCTGGGCGCGGATCGAAACGTCGAGCGCGGAAACCGGCTCGTCGCAAATCACAAAATCCGGGTTGAGCACCAGCGCCCGCGCGATGCAGATGCGCTGGCATTGCCCGCCGGAGAATTCGTGTGGCAGCCGTCCGATCACCAGCGCCGGATCGAGGCCGACCGCCGTGAGCACATCGCACACCATCTGCCTGCGTTTGGCCGGATCCTTGACGCCTGATATCGCCAGCGGCTCGGCGATAATGTCGCCGATCCGCCGCCGCGGATTGAGCGAAGCGATCGGGTCCTGGAAAATCAGCTGCACGCGCCGGCGCATCTTTCGCAGCGCCTCGCCCCGCATTACCGTGAGGTCCTGGCCGTCGAACAGCACCTGGCCCGATACCGCCTTGCGTAATTGCAGCACCGCGCGTCCCAGGGTGGATTTGCCGCAACCGGACTCGCCGACCAGGCCGAGCGTCTCGCCGCGCGCCACCTGCAAGCTGACGTCGGATACCGCATGAATGGTCTTGCCGCCGATAGCATACTCGACGACGAGATTTTGCACGTCGAGCAGCGGAGCCTGCGCTTGAGCTAAGTCCTGCATCACGCGCCAACCCCCACCTTGGCGCCGATCGGATGGAAGCAGGCGTATTGATGCTCGGGCGATTCCGCCGCCGCAAGAAGCGGCTTCTCGCGCCGGCAGCGATCATCGGCATAGCGGCAGCGCGGCGAGAAAGAACAGCCCGCGATCGGCCGGGTCGGATCGGGCGGCCGGCCCGAAATCGCCGGCAACGGGGTGTGCGGGGCGGCATCGATCTTCGGCAATGCCGCCAACAGCGCCTCGGTATAGGGCATCCGCATTTTCTTGAACAGGTCATGCGTCGGCGCCCGCTCAACGACGCGGCCGGCGTACATCACGGCGACCTCGTCGGTGCGGCCGGCGACGACGCCGAGATCATGCGTGATCAGGATCATCGCCATATGGCGGCGGCGCTGCTCGCGCGCCAGCAGATCGAGGATTTGCGCCTGGATGGTGACGTCAAGCGCGGTGGTCGGCTCGTCCGCGATCAAGAGCTTCGGCTCGCAGGACAGCGCGATCGCGATCGCCACGCGCTGCCGCATGCCGCCGGACAACTGATGCGGATATTGCGTCAGGCGCTGCTCGGGTGCGGGAATGCCGACCGCCGCGAGCAATTCGACGCTGCGCTTTTTCGCAGCCGGGCCGTCAAGCTCCAGATGTTCCTGCAACGTCTCGATCAACTGCGTGCCGATGGTCAGCACCGGATTGAGCGAGGTCATCGGGTCCTGGAACACCACCGCGAGCGAGCGGCCGCGCAGCTTGCGCAAGGCTTCCGGATTGAGCGAGGCCAGGTCCTGCCCGTCGAACATCACGCGGCCGGACAGTTTTGCCTTCTTCGGCAGCAATTGCAGGATGGCGCGCGACAGCATGGTCTTGCCGCAACCGGACTCGCCGACAATGCCGAGCGTTCGCCCAGTGCCGATCGCGAGATCGACACCATCGACCGCGCGAAGATTGCCGCGCGGCGTCGCCAGATCGACCGCGACGCCCTCGACCGACAACAACACCGGCGCCGTCACAGCGCGCCCTGCCGCGGATCGGTCAACGCGCGCAGGGTATCGCCGATCAGGTTGAAGGACAGCACGGTGAAGAACATCGCCGCCGCCGGAATGAACGCCAGCCGCGGCGCGATTTCCAGGCTCTCGCGCCCCTCCCCGATCATGCTGCCCCAGCTCGAGATCGGCGGCGGCACGCCGAGACCGAGGAACGACAGCGCGCCCTCGACAACGATGGTGACGGCGACGCCGAGCAGGAAGAAAGCCAGCAGCGGCAGCAACACGTTCGGCAACAATTCGCGCAGCAGGATCCGAGCATGGGTCGCGCCGAGCGCTTGCGCCGCGATCACGAATTCACGCCGCGCCAGGGTCAGCGTGGAAGCGCGCGCGACCCGCATGAAGGCGGGAATGCCGAGCACACCGAGGATGCAGGTGAGGTTGAGCAGGGACTGGCCGAGATAGGCGGTGACGGCCAGCGCCAGGATCAGCGGCGGAAACGCCAGCAGCACATCCATGCTGCCGACCACCAGGGTCTCGAAACGGCCGCGGAAATAGCCGGCCAGCATGCCGAGCGCGCCGCCGAACACCAGGCCAATGACCGGCGCGCACAGACCCACCGTGAGCGAAATCCGGGCGCCATGGATCAATCGCGAAAGTTCATCCCGGCCGAGCGTATCGGTGCCGAGCCAGTGCAGCGCCGAGAACGGCGCGCGGCGCTCCAGCATGTCCATGTCGGTCGGGCTCGGCAGCGGCAGCAGGTCGGCCAGCGCCGCCGCGGCGAGCGCCAGTATCGTCCAGCCGACCGCCATCCAGAACAGCGTGCCGAGCTGCCGCGTCCGCCTGACCGGACTGACGACGATGGCGTCATCGATCTCCAGTTCAAGCGTGGCCATGGCGGATCCTGGGATCGAGGATGGCGTAGAGCATGTCGACCACGAAATTCATCAGCACATAGCCGCAGGCCACGAACAGCACCACGCCCTGCAGGATGATGAGGTCGCGGGTGTAGATCGCACCGAGCAGTAGCCGGCCGATGCCCGGCAACGCGAACACCGATTCGACGATCACGGTGCCGCCGATCAGCCGGCCGATATTGATGCCGGTCACGGTGACCAGCGTCAGCGACGACGGTTTTAAGGCATGCACCAGCAGGATGCGCGACGGTTTCAGGCCCTTGGCGCGCGCCATCGCGATATAGTCTTCCTGCAGGGTCGCGATCATGTCGGAACGCAGCACGCGCATCAGCACCGGCCATTCGCCCAGCGCCAGGGTCAGCGCCGGCAGCACGAAACTGCGCAAATTGCCGACGGGGTCTTCGCCGAACGGCACGTAGCCGGTCGCCGGCAGCCATCTGAGCTCGACCGCGAACAGATAGATCAGCAGGATCGCGGCCAGGAACGCCGGGACCGACAGCATGCCGAAGGCACTGCCGGTCATGAAGCGGTCGAAGGCGCTGCCGCTGCGCACCGCGCAGGCAATCGCCAGCGGAATGCCGATCGCAAGCGCCGCCAGTTCGGCCAGCAGCATCAGTTCGATCGACACCGGCAGCCGTTCGCTGACGGCCTGCAGCACGGTCTGTCCGGTGCGGAACGAACGGCCGAAATCGCCCTGCAAGACATGGCCGAGCCAGCTCGCATAGCGCCACCAGATCGGCTGGTCGAGCCCCATGTCGTGGCGCAACGCCGCCACCTTGTCGGGCGTCGCCTGGTCGCCGAGGATGACGTAAGCGAGATCGCCCGGCAGCAGCGAGGCGATCAGGAACGTCAGCAGCGATACCGCCACCAGCACCGGCACGAGATAGACGAGCCTGCGCCCGAGGAAGCCGAACATCGCAGGCTTATTCCAGCCAGGTCCGCGATACGTCGACCACCCCGCTGTACATTTTGGGGAGGCCCTTCAGTTTGGCGCTGGAAATTGCGTAGTAGGTGTTCTGAAACGTCCAGAACCAGATCGCTTCCTTGTTGATCAACCGGCTGATCGCGCAATAATCCTCGGTTCGCGCGGCGATGTCGGCGGTAGTGCGCGCATGCTCGAGCAGCTTGTCGAGTTCGGGATTGGAATAATTCGCCAGCGCCACCGGGCTGCCGGTATGGAAGTTGGCGTACATCTGCGGATCGGGATCGGCGAGATCGATGATGCGCCACGGCGTGATCTGGAACTGGCGCATGAAGGCGCGCGGCACCACCGTGGCCTGGTCGATCTGCTCGATCTCCATATTGGCGCCAGCCTGCTTCCAGAATTGCTGCAATATCTGGCCCACCGTGCGTCCGCGCGGCGTCGCGGTGACGATCATCTTGAAATCGACCGGCTTGCCATAATCCTTGATCAGCGCCTTGGCCTTTTCGACGTCGTAGGGCAGCGCGCCGTCATCCTTGCACTTGACCCAGGAGCCGTCGCCGTAGGGATTGGTCGCGGGCCGCGCCAGGCCATTGGTCAGCGCCTGCGACATTTTCTTGCGATCGATCGACATCACGATCGCCTGGCGCACGCGCACGTCATCGAATGGCGCGACCTTGGTGTTGATGGCATAGACCGATGCACCCGATCCTTCATAGGTATGCACCGCCAGGTTGGAATCTTTTTTCGCCTTCTCGATATTGTCGGCGTCAGCTTCGTCATCCCAGACGATATTCACCTCGCCGGATTGCAGGCTGGCAAAGCGCGACTGCGCGTCGGGCAACGGCTTGAGCACGATGCGGTCGAGATAAACGTGATCCTTGTCCCAATAATCAGGATTCTTTTCCAGCACCATGCGGTCGCCCGCGGTCCACGACTTCAGGATATAGGGTCCGGTGCCGACGGGATTGCGGTTGTAATCGTCGCCCTTGGTCTTCCACGCGGTCGGCGACTGCACGACGTTGTTCGAGCTTTGCACGGACATCAGTGCCGGCTGATTCACCGACGGGTCGTTCAAATGATAGACCACCGTCAGGTCGTCGGTCGCCTCGACGTCGTGGACATAGGCGATGTAGAAGGCGCAGCGGCATTTGTTGGCGGGGTCTTTCTGCCGGTCAAAATTCTCCTTGACCGCTTGCGCGTTGAACGGCGTGCCATCCTGGAATTTGACGCCGGGCCGCAGCTTGAAGGTCCAGGTCTTGAAATCGTCGGAATGGGTCCAGGATAGCGCGAGCTTCGGCGCCGGCACGCCCTTGTCGTCGAGCGTGGTCATCGTATCGAAAATGGCGGCGGCCGCGGTTTCCGCCGAGGTGTCGAACACGCCGACTTTCAGCGGATCGAACCCGGGAATGTCGAGTTCGAGGCCGAAGCTGAGGGTGCCGCCCTGCTTCTGGGCGCTGGCGGGGCTTGTCGGCAACGCGACGCCCGCAACCAACGAAATGCCAAATCCCGCAGCAAGGAAAATGCGCGCAAAGCCGCGCGAACCGAACAGCGCCGTCATGTAATCTCCTCCCAGAGCAATTCGTCCGGTGTACCGGATCGTTGATGACCTTGTGATCGTTGATGATCACTTGCGATCAGATTGGCTGGAATCGACGGCTGCGGCAAGACCGCAAGTGCGCGCGGGATGAAAAGCCGCATTCCGTTGAACTATCGTCCAACGCGGATGCGATCAGTGCGGCTCCGCCACCGGCACCTTTCCGGTGAAAGCCGCGATTTCATCTTCGCCGAGGCCGCTCTCCCGGAGATAGGCCACGGTGTGCTCACCAAGCGTCGCGGCGCGCCGGCCCGCCGAGACGGTGGTGCCGGACATCCGGAACGGCAGGTTCATGACCTTGAACGTGCCGCTGCCATCTTCCACATCGGCAAGCGCCCCGCGATGCGCGATCTGCGGATCGGCCAACGCCTCGGCGACGGTGCGATAGGCCGAACTCGGAACCCCGTTCCTGCTCAGCTCCGCCAGGCATTGCTCGGTTGAAAGCGTGCGCGACCATGCCTCGACGCCGTCCATCAGCGCCGACCAGTTGGCCCGGCGGTCGCCGTATTTCGCAAATCGCGGATCGGTGATCCAGCCGGGATGGCCGGCCGCGGTCACGAGGCCCTGAAACGTCTTCTCGCTGGCGATCGCGATCATGACATACCCATCCGAGGTCTCGACTGGCCCGAACATCGGCCGACTCGGCGCCGGCACCTCGAATTGCGACCACTGAACTTCGTTCAGGGTGAGGCCGAGCATCGATTCCAGCATCGACACGTCGATGTGCTGGCCCTGCCCGGTGCTGCAGCGCTGGTAGAGCGCCGCGGAAATGGCGCCGAACGCCTGGGTGCCGCTGAGGACGTCGGCATGATAGATGCCGCAATAATCCGGCCGGCTGCGCCCGGGCTGGTAGGCGAGATGCGCCATCTCGTAGCCGGACGCGGCATGGATCACCGGCGCGTAGGCCGCCAACTCGCTCGATGGACCGGTCTGCCCATAGCCTGAGATCGAGCAGTAGATCAGTTTCGGGTTGATCTCGCGCAGCGAGGCGTAGTCGAGCTTCAGGCGCCGCATCACGCCGGGACGAAAATTCTCAACCAGGATATCGGCGCTGGCAACCAGCTTGCGGATCACATCGATCGCCTTGGGCGATTTCAGGTCGAGTACCAGGCTGCGCTTGCCGACATTGAGCTGACCGAACACGGTGCTGGAACCGTTGCGGACCGGCGGACGGGTTCGCATCGTCTCGCCCTCGGCGGGCTCGATCTTGATCACCTCCGCACCCATGTCGGCCAGCATCCGGGTGCAAAAGGGACCGGCGATCGTGGTCGAGAAATCCAGCACGCGAAGGCCGCGATAGCTCTTTGTCAAATTAGCCTCATCGTTTCTTGTTATGGTCATTGCCAAAGCTCCCTCCGCCGCGTTGCCGGGCGTGGCGTGACCCTAGATGGCGCAGCCCGGTCAGGGAAGCGGCTGCCGGATCGTTTCGGCCGTTGACTGTTATCGGCGCGGTACCCATCTGGCCGAGATGCAACTGGACTCATTCTTGCATCGATTTAGCCGGGCTGCCACGAGGGCGTTACTTGAGGGTCTTGTTCGTCACGACTGAAATGGATGATTTCGTCCGGGTGGGCGGACTCGCAGCCGTTTCAGCCGCCCTGCCCCGCGCCCTACGATCCCTGAGCGACGTCCGGATCATGCTTCCGGGGTATGCGGACCTGGTCGAGCAGCTCACGCATGTTCAAATCGTTGGCCATTGTCCGGCGCTGGGCGAAATGCCGGCTTGCAAACTGGGGCGGGCGTCGACCCGGGACGGCCTGCCGGTCTATGTGCTGTTGTGCCCACAACTCTACGATCGACCCGGCAACCCCTATGGCGACGCCAACGGCCGGGACTGGCCGGACAACGATATTCGCTTCGGGCGATTTGCCTCCGCCGCCGCCCAACTGGCGGCGGGCAAGTTGGATAAAAACTGGGCAGCCGACCTGGTCCACGCCAATGACTGGCAGGCCGCTCTGGTGCCGGCCTATCTCGCCTGGAACAAGGTCAAGGTCCCGACCATCCTGACCATCCACAACCTCGCCTATCAGGGGCTGTTCCCCAAGGAATCACTACGCCGGATCGGCGCGCCGGAAGATTCCTTCCACATCAACGGGCTCGAATTTTACGACAAATTATCCTTCCTCAAGGGTGGCATCGTCTACGCCTCCCACCTCACCACCGTCAGCGAGACCTATGCCCGCGAGATCACCACGCGCGAACTCGGCTGCGGGCTCGAGGGATTGCTGCGCCAGCGTTCCGACGCCGCGCAACTGACGGGAATCCTGAACGGCATTGACGAGAGCTGGGACCCGCGGGTTTGCGCGCAACTGGCACAGCCATTCGGCGCCGGCGACTGGGTAGGCAAGCGGGCAAACACCGACTATGTGCGCCAGCAATTTGGCCTCGCGCTGTCGCGCGGGCCGATCTTCGGGCTGGTGGCGAGGCTGGTTCATCAAAAGGGCATCGATCTCGTGTTGTCGGCGGCGGACGAGATCGTCGCGGCCGGTGGCCAGATCGTAGTCACCGGCAGCGGCGAACCCGGCATCGAGCAGGCGCTGATCGATGCGCACCGCCGTCGCCCCGATGCGATCGGCGTCGCGATCGGCTTCAACGACAGCCAGGCGCGGCGGATATTCGCCGGCAGCGACTTTACCTTGATGCCGTCGCGGTTCGAGCCGTGCGGCCTCAGCCAGATGTACGCCCAAAAGTTCGGATCGCTGCCGATCGGTCACCAGACCGGGGGCCTCGCGGAAACCATCAAGGACGGAGAAACCGGATTCCTGTTCTCGCAGCCCTCGACCGAGTCATTTCTCGGCGGCATCCGGCGGGCGTTTTCGACGTTCGCGACCAAGGAGCGCCTCGACTCGATGCGCCGCAATGCGATGTCGCGGTCGTTCAGCTGGGATATTTCGGCGGCGTGCTATGAGGCGCTGTATCGCAAGGCAATCTCAGCTTAGCGCGCTCGCGCATCGACCGGCCGAGTCTCCGGCATCACCAGCCAGATCACCGCAAGACCCAGCGCCGCCACGCAAGCCAAGCCGGTAAAGGCGACGGCGCTGCCGAATTTGTCGCTGACATAGCCGGCCAGCACCGTGCTGAGCGAGGCGCCGATTCCGGTCGCGGTGCCGACGATGCCCTGCGCGAGATTAAAATGCCCGCTGCCGAAGGCGACATCGGCGACGATCAGCGGAATCATCACGCTGAACACCGCGGCTGTAATGCCGTCGAACACCTGCACCATGACCAGCAGATAGGGATCGCCGACCACCGCGAACAGCAGGCCGCGCACAACCAGCGCGGCAAAACCCAGCAGCAGCAGCGGCCGGCGTCCCCATTGCTGGGCCTTGCGCCCGACCGACGGCGAGGTCCAGGCGACGATGGCCTGCGGCACCACGATGCAGGCCGCGATCAAGACCGGCGCCCACTGGCTCGACCGGGTGGTGACGACGCCCGCCATCAGCGGCAGCATCGCGGCGTTGGCAAGCTGCAGCAAGAGGATGCTGGCGGCGAAGATCAAGAGCGCGGGCTGGCGGATCAGCCGCCATATGCTGGTGGCGTTGACGTCCTCGACCTCGCGCGCGACCGCGCCATGCGCCCTTGTCGCATCGACGTCGCGCTCGCGGATCCGGACCAGCGACAGCAGCGCCGGAATCGCGAGAATAAACGTGACGATAAACACCGAACGGCTCGACAACAGATAGCCGAAGGTGCCCATCACGGCGGCCGCACTTCCGTTGCCGAGCGAGGCGAACCGGGCATTGCGCCCGAGCCGTTCCCCGATCGCAAACGGGCCGACCAGACCGAGACTGATCGCCGCGATCGCAGGACCGAGCACGCAGCTCGCGGCGGCGTGCAAGGTTGCTGCGGCGGCCACCACCGAGAGGATCGGCCACACTGCATAACCGAGCGCGCTGAAACCGATGGCCGCGACCGCCAATCCCGCCACCAGCCGTTCGGAACGTGCGGCATCGACGATCGCGCCGCCGGGCATTTGCCCGATCAGGCCGATGATGCCGCCGATCGACAGCACAAAACCGATCTCGGCCTGGGTCCATTTTTCGGTCGTCAGGTAAACCGCGACGAAGGGCCCGAACCCGGTCTGCACGTCCGCGAGAAAGAAGATGAACCAGTCGAGGCCGCGCAGGCTCTCGGGACGCGGGGACGGTCCGCCCGGCTGCGGCGGCATGTCGCGACCGCCGCCAACCGGTCGCGCCCGATCGTCGTCATCGATAATGCCCAATCTGTGTGGGGGTGCGCGCGCGAACAGGATGCCCTCTTTCGGCTGTTTTATTGGTCGTCGAACTGCAGCGGCTCCAGGGTGCCGGAAGCCCCGAGCACCACGATCGACGAACCGTCCTTGTATTCGGGCGCGGCCTTCACCTGGTCCTTGGTCAATTCGAGCGTGACGGCATCGCTCTTGTCGGCAACGCGGCCAAATCGCAGTGCGTTCCAGTCAACCGCGATCTTTCGGCTGCCGACGCCGAGAAAACCACCGAAATCGATCACCGCGGCGCGCACCGTGCCGCTGCGGTCGACGATCACATCGACGACATGCCCCATGTCCTCATTGGCGGCGCTGCGGACGTCGCGGCCGAGCACGCCATGCGCTTCCTTGGCGCCGATGATGGTGACCGAAGCCGGCGGGGCGGGTTCCTTCGGCGCGGCAGACGGCGCCGCGGAGGGCTTTGGCGCCGGCGCTGCTGAGGCCGCACCAGGCTGCGGCGCCGGATCGGCGGCCCAAACCGCCGATGTCGTCAGCACTGAAAGCAGGATCGCAAGCGACGCGATGGAGCGTTTGGCGCGCATGGGGCCTCCCTGAAACCAACTGGAGCAAGCTTAGTGCGCGAGCACGATCGAGACGCGGATCTCGCCGCGGGTGCGCAGCACCTCGAGCGAGACGTCCTCGCCATGGCGGCGCACCCGAAGATCGACACTGGACGCGCCGAGTGTGAGGTCGCGCAGCACCACTTCGTTGAGAAACTCCGGCAGCCGCGGATTGCGCAGCCGGATTTCGCCATGCGCGGCGTCGAATTCGAGGCCGAGGGCGGCTTCCAGCAGCGTAAACGGCGTCGCGCTGGCCCAGGCCTGCGGCGCGCAGGCGACAGGATACAGCGTCGGGCCGCGTCCCTTCTCGCGGCGAAAACCGCAGAACAATTCCGGCAGCCGCCGCAGATCCATGTAGGTCGCGGCATCGAACAAGCCCCTGAACAGATGCGCGACCGAATGTTTCAGGCCGTAACGCGAAAGCCCAAGCGCGATCAGCGCGTTGTCGTGCGGCCAGATCGAACCGTCATGATAGGACATCGGATTGTAGCGGGCCTCGCCGCGCGCCACGGTGCGGATGCCCCAGCCGGTAAAGAAATGCGGCCGCATCAGGTCGGCGGCGACCAGCCGCGCACGATCCGCCCGGATCATGCCGCTGAACAGCAACTGGCCGGCATTCGAGGTCCGCACCCGGCACGGCTTCTTGTCGCCGTCGAGCGCCAAGGCGTAGGTGCCGAGATCGTCGCACCAGAACGCTTGTTCGAAGCGCTCGGCCAGTTTTATGGCTTCGGCTTCGAGCTGTTTTGCCTTGTCGTGCTTGCCGAGCCGCGCCGCGCAGCGCGCCGCCAGCTGCTTGCCGGCAAACACGTAGCCCTGCACTTCGGCAAGCGCGATAAAACCTTCGGCGAGCTTTCCGTCGGCATGGAAGATCGCATCGAAGGAGTCTTTCCAGCCCTGATTGGCAAGCCCCTGCTCGGAGGCGCGCTGGTATTCGACAAAGCCGTCCCTGTCGGGATCGCCCGCGCCGTCGATCCAGCGCAGGCCGGCCTCGATCGCCGGCCACAGTTCGGCGAGCGTCTCGTCGTCATTGGTGCGCTCGACATAGAGCCCGGCCAACAGCACGAACAGCGGCGTCGAATCGACGCTTCCGTAATATAGCGCGAACGGCACCTCGCGCAGCGCCGCCATTTCGCCGCCGCGCATTTCATGCAGGATTTTTCCCGGCTGCGCATCGGCCAGCGGATCGACCGTCCTGGCCTGGTAGAACGCCAGCCGCCTCAAGACGCCGCGCGCCACCCGCGGATCGATCCACAGCATTTGCAGCGCGGTGATGATGCCGTCGCGGCCGAACGTGGTCGAGTACCAGGGAATGCCGGCATAGGGATATCGCCCCTGCGGCGTATCCGTCATCAGCATGTTGAGGTCGGCCATCGACTGGCACAGCACCTCGTTGAAGATGTCGTTGGAGGTTTCGATGCTGGTCGCGCCGGCATTGCTGCGCCGCATCTCGCGGCGATGCGCCAGCAGGCCCCGAAAAAATCGAACCGGCTTCACCGCCGTCGGCATGTTGCAGGATACCGCGATAAACAGCGAACTCGACTGCTGTGGCGCGAGATCGAAATGATACGTCGCGGCATTGATCGCAAGCCGGGTCGGCCGCGGATCGAAATGCAACGAGGTATGGCGCGCCTTGCCGTCGAGCCCCTGATAATCGAGTTGCACGTCGGACGGCCCCATCAGCCTGCTGGAGCCGACGCCCCGGCGCGGGCGTTTTTCGCCGCGCACCTCGAACAGATCGGCGAAGTCATTGTCGAACGACAGCGTCAGATCGAAACTCGCGGTCACTTCGCCGTGGTTCTGCAGGCCAATGCGCTGATAGGCGATGCCGCGCCACAGGAAGATGCTGCGGACGATGTGCAGCAAATCCTTCTGCAACACGATGCGACCGTTGATGTAGATGTCGGGATTGGTGAGATCTACCGTCAACGACGAATTGTCGTCGCGCAGGTTCGACCCAAGCAGCAGCGGCTGCAAATCGTCGAGCGCCAATTCGAGCCGGGCGAGATAACGGGTGTCGGCGTTGAACAGGCCGTCCGGCCCGCCGGCGGAGGCGCCGATATCGCCATGGCTGTCGAGCACGATAAAAGTGTCGTCATGCTTGAGCGACCGCCGCGGTCGCGCCGCGGGTCCGGTCATCGGGATGTAGAACGGCGATTCCGCGATCGGTTCGACGTCGGCTACGATCTTGCTTGCGGCTTCGGCTGGCATGAATAACCTCGCGCGGTTTACCCTGGACGGCCTGCTCCAGCCGTTGCGATCGACGCACTCGGATTCTTACTCTACCACCGACCGCAGGGGTCAGGCCGCATGGATCGCGAGACGGCTCATTTCCTGCGTCACAAGTTCGCGATACGGCCCCTCGCCCTGCATCAGCCGGTCCGGCGGCCCGTCTTCGATGATCTTGCCGCCCTTCAGCATCACCACCCGGTCGAAATTACGCAGTGTCGCCAGCCGATGCGCAATCGCGATCACGGTGCGGCCGCGCATCAGCCGGGCCAGCGCCTCGCGGATCGCCTCTTCGGATTCGCTGTCCAGCGCCGCGGTCGCCTCATCGAGCAGCAGGATCGGCGCGTCCTTCAGGAAGGCGCGCGCGATCGCGATCCGCTGCCGCTGGCCGCCGGACACCTTGACGCCGCGGTCACCGACCATGGTCGCCATGCCCTCCGGCAGGGTTTCGACGAAATCGCAGCGGGCAGCGATGGCCGCGCGCAGCACCTCGTCGTCCGTTGCGGTCGGCCGGCCGTAGCGGATGTTTTCCATGATCGAACGCTGGAACAGCGAGATGTCCTGCGGCACCACCGCGATCGCCTCGCGCAGGCTCTCCTGCGTCACCCGCGAAATATCCTGACCGTCGATGGTAATGCTGCCCTGCTGCACGTCGTAGAAGCGCTGTAGCAGCACGAAAAGGCTGGATTTGCCGCCGCCCGACTGGCCGACCAGGCCGACCCGCTGGCCGGCCTGCAAGCGCAGGCTGAAGCGGTCGAACACTTTCAGGCCGCCGGGATACTGGAACGCGACATTGTTGAAGGCAATCGCGGCCCCCGCCTTCACCAGCGGTTCGGCCTCGGGGTGATCCTTCAATTCGTGCGGCAGCAACAGCGTCGCGATCGCTTCAGTCAGTCGCGCGACGTGCTGGGTGACATCGACCAGCGCCACCGCGAGATCGCGCGTCGCACTCAGGATGGAAAGGCCCAGCGTGCAGACCAGCACGACATCGCCTGTTGTAGCGGCGCCGTGCTGCCACAGCATGATGGCCCAGGCCAGCAACGCAATGGTCAGCATGATCGTGATTCCGGCGTGCAGGATACGCAGCTTTTCGAGATAACGCAGGCTGCGCCCGCGCGCGGTCAGTTCGCGGCCGACGGTCGCGTCGAACCGGTCGTGCTCGAACGACAGGCCGCAAAACGCGCGGACCAGCGGCATGTTGTTGATGACGTCTACCATCTCGCCATCGACCGCGGCGGCCTTGTTGGCGAAATCGTCATGCAGGGGTCTTCCGGCCGCGGCGAGGTGAAACATCGCCAGCACCATCGCGCCGGCGATCACGATCAAGCCCGCCGACATCTTCAGGCTGACCGTTCCGATCAATACGATCGCGGAAATCGTCGCCATACAGGGCGGCAGCACGTTCCAGACGAACATGTTCTCGACGGTGAACACCGCATTGGATGTAGCGGTGATGCGGCTGGTCAGCATACCCGGCAGCCGGTCGGAAAAATAGCTCGGCGCGTGCCCGGTCAGATGACGGAAGATGTCGCGGCGCAGATCGCCAGTCACGCCCACAAACGTGAAGCTCGCGATCCAGCTGGCGATCCGCCACAGCAAGTTGTCGGCTGCGATCAGCGACATGAGAAAAATAAATGCCAGCCATACGCCTCCCGCGCGGGCCGGGCCGGCCGACAGGCTGTCGACCAGATATTTCACGCCATATTGCGTGCCTACCGAACAGGCAACTGCCGCAACCACGGCGGAGAGGATCATGACATGGGCGGCGAGTCGCTGGCGAAGGTAGCGCAGCACGAACGGAAAGGGACGATGCGCATATCCTGAGAGACTGTCCATGTCGCTGCAAACCTTTTGGAGGAAGGGCGATTTTCATTCTTATCCGGCTACCTGTTCGGAACGTTGGATAGGTCCCGCGGTTCCCGGGCCGCCATCATCGCTGCATGACAATTTCGTGCCCGCACGCCTGCAAATAGCCTGATTGGACGAAATGGCACCAGCAAGTCCGGGATGTGGAAGAAGTGCGTTGCTGTGAGGAACTTCGCAGATGCGAGAACGTTCCAGATTGGGCATGTCGCAACCACTCAAGGGGCTTTCCTTCATCCAAGCGATCAGAAACGGGAGATTGAGAGATGCGCATCGCGCAAGTTGCTCCGCTGACGGAAGCTGTTCCACCCAAATTGTATGGCGGAACCGAGCGGGTGGTACACTGGTTGACCGAGGAACTTGTCGCATTGGGAAACGATGTCACGCTGTTCGCCAGCGGCGATTCCCAGACTTCCGCGAAACTCGACGCGACATGGCCGCGAGCGCTGCGGCTGGACGGCTCGGTCCGCGATCCCAACGCGCTGCATATGGTGATGCTGGAGCGCGTGCGGCAAAAATGTGACGACGAGGAATTCGACTTCCTGCACTTTCATCTCGACTATTATCCGTGGTCGCTGTTCTACCGGCAGCCGACCCCGTTCCTGACCACGCTGCATGGCAGGCTGGACCTGCCCGAGCACCAGCCGGTGTTCACCACCTTCTCCAAGGTGCCCGTGATCTCGATCTCGAACGCGCAGCGGCGCCCGGTGCCGCAGGCCAACTGGGCCGGCACCATCCACCATGGACTTCCCGAAAAACTGCTGACGCCGCGACCGGTCACGCCCGGCTATCTCGCCGTGCTCGGCCGTATCGCGCCCGAAAAGGGTGTCGACCGCGCGATCCGGATCGCGATCCGCTGCGGCATTCCGCTGAAGATCGCCGCCAAGATCGACCGCGCCGACCAGGACTATTACGACGGGTTGATCCGTCCGCTGATGGATCACCCGCTGGTCGACTATATCGGCGAGATCGGCGACCACGAGAAAGCCGACTTTCTCAGCGGCGCGATCGGCCTGCTGCTGCCGATCGACTGGCCGGAGCCGTTTGGTCTTGTCATGATCGAGGCGATGGCCTGTGGCACGCCTGTGATCGCCTATAACCGCGGCTCGGTCCCCGAGGTGATCGACGAGGGCCTGACCGGTTTCATTGTCGAAGACGAGATCAGCGCGGTGGCCGCCGTCAACCGGCTCTCTGATCTCAGCCGTGAAGCGGTCCGCAAGCAGTTCGAAGCGCGCTTTACCGCGCGCCGCATGGCGCTGGACTATATGGCCGCCTACCGCAGCCTGATGGAAGCCGCGGCACCGCGTATCAAGCTGGTGAGCAGCGCGGAATAGCCGGCTATCCGGGCCTAACGAGCAGCGCGGTCAATGCGCCGGCGTCAGCTCGGCTTTGCCGAAGCGCAGTTCATAAGCCCGGATGTAGGCTTCCGGGGAAGGCCCGAGATGCCGCCGCGCGAGCGCGATAAGTTCATCCCGGCGCGAGCCGCGCAACGCCTTGATCATGTCGACATGATCGCGCCGCGCCCGGTCGAGCGATTGCGGAAACGCATGGGCATAGGACCTGATGCCATAGACCTTTTGCGCCAGAAGCTCGATGGTGTCGATCAGGCAGGCATTGCCGCACAGCCCGAACAGCACCTGGTGGAAACGCAGGTTGCTGTAGAACACCGTGAGCAGGTCGCCCTTGGCGACCGCTTCGCTGTGCTGCCGCTGCAATTCCTCCAGCCGGTTGATTTCCTTTTGATCGACCGGAAACGGAATGATGCGCACCGCCATCACCTCCAGCTCTTCGCGGACGGCGTAGATTTCCTTCACTTCCAGCGGGGTCAATCCGCGCACCATCGCGCCGCGATTGGGAATCCGCTCGACCAGCCCCTTTTTCTCGAGCTCGAACAGCGCCAGCCGCACATCGCCGCGATGGGTCAGGAACAGGTCGCAGAGATCCTGCTCGATCAGCCGCTCGCGCGGCTGACGCCGCCCCAGCACGATGTCTTCCTCGATGCGCTTGGCGATGACCAAGGCGGCCGCGGGCCGCACCGGCGCTTCCGGCGCCGGAGGCGGCTTGGGCGCTCTCGCTCGCTTGAGCGGTTTTCCGGCCATATCGTCCTCGGTTGAGGCCGACGATATTAATATTGAAAACTATATTGTAAACAATTTTCAACGGGGCTAGCATCGCCAAGGAAACAACATAGCGGGCGGCGGAGGGCGGATAACGTCCGCGCCGGATCGCATCAGGGGGAGACGATATGAAAAAAGATCGCCAGACATCCGTCTTGAACAGC
>Ga0265314_10001187_pt1 | contig 29922 bp, 28 predicted proteins | sample 4126metaG_FD_203106 | JGI IMG/M metagenome (GOLD analysis project Ga0265314, IMG submission 203106) | Rhizosphere microbial communities from Carex aquatilis grown in University of Washington, Seatle, WA, United States - 4-1-26 metaG | ecosystem: Host-associated > Plants > Roots > Rhizosphere >... | reverse complement strand
TTCTATCCTGCTTGTCATTTCATCAAAAATGGCGCGGGAAACATAGGAAATGTGAATCCCCAATTTTCTGTCCCGTCCAACAAGCGCCAAAACGATATATGAACGATCAAATTTCCACAATACGTATTTTTTTGCAAATCCGAGCTGGATGCTTTCGATAGTGTTTAAATACGATTCGTCCACTTTGGAGAATCCGCTGCGGACGGGTTTTCCATATTTTGTCTCCAAGATCGTCCTGTAATTTTCGAATGAATCAAGGAAATCAAATTTGGAGGATGCCTTTACCTTCGGTGTCAACCGGACAATGAACAGCCGGTCGTTGTCAAATTGGTAGTCAAATATTGAGTTCACTCCTGCCAATGAGCCGGAATATTCAAAACCGTTCGTTACATCCTGAATGTCATTGCCCTTCACTTCGTCGTGGTCGACAAGATACTTGCGGACTTCTCGAGGCGTCATTCCCCATTGGGCATCTTTATAGCCGTTCGGATCCACCGAACTGGCGGTCGCAGGTACGGCCTGAAGTTCCGGGGAAGATGACTTTGTTATCGGAGTCGCCTGTGAAGCAGAATCTCTGCGAATGGCGCCGCGGTTGTTTGCGTTCAAATCATTAAGGACGGTCGTGTCTTTGCGAACTGAGATAGTATCGGTTTCCTTCCTTGAGAGAGTGTCGGCTGATATTTTCAAAGCCAGCGTTGTGTCGCTTTTGAGATTCTGTCCATACGAAAATGAAAAAAGAATCGCCCCCAGCAGCGTAGCGGCAAATATTTTGCGCATTAGAATGGAAGTTCGATATAAAGATTGATTGAGGTTCATATTTTGCGGAAAGGGCCGGATTCCTTCAAGGGAGACATTTCGGGAAAAACGACAGTTTCGTTTGTAACATTTCCAAAATTCGTAGCGGAGAGGGTGGGATTCGAACCCACGGTCCCACGTAAGCGGGACACCGGTTTTCGAGACCGGCTCTTTCAACCACTCAGACACCTCTCCGACGAAGTTTCTACAAATATATTCAATTTTGTCTGAAAAGCAATTTCGCATACATTGACTATCGTCCGGTTTTTTGGTAATTTTAATAGTCCTAACCTCTCAAATTTTTCAAAAATGTCCATTCAATAGGAACTCTGCAGAAGTTTTAGGGTTACATACCTACGAACATAACAGTTTTTTTGTAAGTCATTTTTTTAAAAAAAAGAAAGGATACCTCGATGTCGGTTACTGTAGGTTCAAAAGCTCCGCAGTTCACTCTTGTTGATACGGCAAAAACTCTGCGTTCACCCATTTCAGAGTTTGCTGGCAAAAAAGTTATTTTACTCTTTTATCCTGGCGCATTTACCGGCGTGTGCGATAAAGAGATGTGCAATTTCCGCGACTCTATATCGGCGTACAATAGTCTCAATGCCCAGGTTATTGGCATTAGCGTTGACAGTCCGTGGGCAAACAAAGCGTTTGCCCAGCACTACAATCTAAACTTCCCGCTTCTTTCCGATTTTGACCGGAAAGTCATCAAGCAATACGGTATTGTCTTCGAAGGCCTCGGCGGCGTAAAAGGGTATACAGTTGCAAAGCGTGCAGTGTATGTTATCGATGAGAAAGGCGCAGTGAAATATGCATGGGTTTCTGACGTACCGGGAGTTGAGCCTCCGTACGACGAGGTTCAGAAAGCGGTTGCGTAGAGGCTGCTTATGGCTGAATTAAAAATTGGGGCTGTCGCGCCGGATTTCTCTTTAACAGGAGATGACGGAAAAAAGCATTCACTGAAAGAGTTCTTAGGGAAGAAAGTCGTTTTGTTCTTTTATCCTAAGGATGACACTTCAGGGTGTACGAAAGAGGCATGTTCGTTCCGCGACAACCTTTCATCGATCAAGAAAAAAGGAGCGGTTGTCCTTGGCGTCAGCGCCGATGGAGAGGCATCGCACAAGAAATTCATTTCAAAATATGATTTGAATTTTCCCCTATTGAGCGACGAAAGTAAGTCGGTAATTGAAACATATGGCGTCTGGAAACTTAAGAGTTTTATGGGACGAAAGTACATGGGGATCGAACGGACAACGGTGATCATTGATGAAAAAGGAAAAATATCTCACATCTTTCCGAAGGTGAAAGTCGAAGGGCACACCGAAGAAGTTCTGAACGCTCTTTCGTAATTTCTACCACCGGACTAATGGAGCCTCAAATGGAAAGCAATTCTAAAAAACTGTTTGTTGAGTGTTTGGGAACATGCATCTTCTTCTTTATCGGCGCCGGGGCGATTATTACGAATCAGTTTTCGAACGGAGCAGTTGGCCTGATTGGCATTGCGCTCGCCCACGGCATTATCTTGTCAATAATGGTATCGGCCTTCGGGGGAATTTCAGGAGGTCATTTTAATCCTGCTGTGACATTTGCCGTGATGATTGCAAAGCGTATTTCTGTTTCGCTCGGATTGCAATATATAGGTGCGCAGCTTATCGGCGGTGTGCTGGCCGGTTTGCTTCTTCGGACGGTTTTTTCCGGTGACCTTTGTGCTGCGGTTCATCTTGGCACGCCGGCGGTTGCGGGCGGAATCTCTGTTGGGACGGCCGTGCTCGTTGAAGCCATTCTTACCTTCGCGCTTGTAATCTCGGTCTTTGGGACTGCAATCGATCCTCGCGCGCCGAAAATTGCCGGCTTCGGTATTGGACTGACCCTCATGGTTGACATTTTGGTGGGCGGACCGCTGACTGGGGCATCCATGAATCCGGCGCGGACATTCGGTCCCGGATTAGTCGCCGGCTTCTGGGAGAATCATTGGGTGTACTGGGTAGGGCCGCTGTTGGGCGGCGGGCTCGCAGGCTTTGTGTACGAAAAGTTTATCATGGAAAAGAAATGATGTACGTGACAAGAAAAGCTCACTTCAGCGCCGCTCACCGCTTGTTCAATCCTTCATTTTCCGATGAAAAAAATATTGAAGTGTATGACAAGTGCGCCAACCCGAACGGCCATGGACATAATTACGAACTTGAGATTACGGTGGCCGGAGAACCCGACCCGAAAACAGGGTATGTCATCGACTTGAAAAAGCTTAAGCAAATCATCGAAGAACGATTCGTAAGCAAAGTCGATCATAAGCACCTCAACCATGACGTCGAGTTTCTCAAAGGCATTGTTCCTACCGCCGAAAACATCGCCGTCGCTTGCTGGAAACAGCTTGCACCTTATATCCGGGATGGGCATCTTTATTCTGTGAAGCTGTATGAAACGCAAAATAATTTTGTGGAATATAAAGGAGAGCCCTAATGGCTGGATCATCAACACCTGCAATGAAGATGGAAGAAGTGATTCGCCAATTGCTCCTCGGAGTCGGCGAAGATCCCGCTCGCGAAGGGTTGTTAAAAACACCGTCGCGAGTTGCGGAATCGATGAAATTCCTCACAAAAGGATATTCCGAAAATGCACAGAGGATTCTTAACGGTGCTGTTTTCAAGGAAAAATACAGCGAAATGGTTATTGTCAAGGATATTGATTTTTTTAGCTTATGCGAGCATCATCTGCTTCCGTTCTACGGAAAAGTCCATGTCGCATATCTTCCAAAAGGAAAAATTGTCGGTCTGAGTAAAATTCCCCGCCTCGTGGAGATGTTCAGCCGCCGGCTTCAAGTACAAGAACGAATGACGCAGGAAATTGCTCAGACGCTCTTCGATGCGTTGCGCCCTGAGGGGGTCGGCGTCGTATGCGAAGCCCGTCATCTATGCATGATGATGCGAGGCATCGAAAAACAGAGCTCTCGCGCAACGACGAGCGCAATGCTTGGGGAATTTCGAAACGATATAAAAACCCGGTCAGAATTTCTTACCCTTATTGGCATCAATTCCGCGTAGGGACGAACTAATGTCAGCTAAACACATGCCGATCGTTTGGGTTACGGGTGCAAGCCGTGGAATCGGCGCAGCCATTGCTCGTGCGTTCGCGGCAGCCGGAGCCCATGTTGTTTTGTCCGGAAGAAATGTGCGGATGCTTCGCCGGAATGCCGCCGCGATAACGATGTCGGGAAGACAAGCCTCCACGGTGCGGTGCGACGTTTCATCGCAAAAGAGCACAGCGCGGGCATGGAAGATAATTTCCGGACAGTTTGGTAAGGTCGATGTCCTTGTTAACAATGCCGGCATCACTTGCTTCAAATCATTCCAGAGGACAACGGTCGAAGATTTTGACCGCGTCATGGCCACAAATTTGCGCGGCGTCTTTTTGTGTACGAAGTCTGTTCTTCCAGACATGGTGAGGCGAAGGAAGGGTTGCATTATCAACATTGTTTCAGTAAGCGCGACGACGACTTTCGAGGATTCATCGGCGTATTCTGCGACGAAGGCAGGAGTGCTTGCTTTGTCCCGAGGGTTGCGTGCAGAGGTTCGCAAGAACGGTGTCCGCATCATCGATATTTTGCCGGGTGCTGTGGAGACGGAAATGTGGAATCGTGCGGACCGGAAAAAACATCACAATAAAATGATGCAGCCTGAAGATATAGCCGAGATTGTCGTATCAGTATTCCGCCAGCCGAAGCGGGTTCTTACTGAAGAAATTGTTCTCCGTCCTGTGGAAGGAGACCTGTAAGTCATGAGCGAGTCGCTGAAAAATAAAACGGCTATTGTGACCGGTGCAAGCAGGGGAATCGGGAAATCAATCGCATTGTCTTTGACGAATGCCGGAGCGAAAGTCGTGCTTGCTGCACGCCATGAGGAGGAGTTGAAATTGGTCGAGATGGAAATTCGCAAGAATGGGGGGCAGTGTCTTGTTGTTCAAGCGGATGTTGGCGAGGAATCTCAGGTCACTCGCCTTGTGGAAAAAGCAGCCGATGCGTTCGGAGCCATTGACATTCTGGTCAACAACGCCGGATATGGAATCTTTTCCAATGTTGTCGACACGGCAGTCAAGGATTTCGACGGGATGATGAATGTGAATTTGCGCGGCATATTTTTGTGCTGCAAAGGCGTACTTCCAACGATGATCCGTCAGAAAGCGGGCGCGATCATTAACATTGCTTCTCTGGCAGGAAAGAACTCGGTGATCGGCGGTGCGACCTATGCTGCGACAAAATGGGGGCTTCTTGGGTTTTCCCGATCGTTGATGCTGGAGGTTCGCGACTTTAATATTCGTGTCGTCGCGATCTGCCCCGGTTCGGTCAACACGTCTTTCTCCGATCATTCTAAGGATTCGGACAAAATCATCCAGCCTCAGGATGTGGCAGACACGGTCCTTTTTGCCCTCACCATGCCGGCGCGCAGTAATGTCAGCGAAATAGATATTCGTCCAACAAGAAACCCGAGATAACTTTCTTACACAGTTCTTATGGAAATTTTTGACATCACAATCATTGGAGGCGGTCCGGTAGGTTTATTCGCATCGTTTTATTCAGGCCTACGCCACATGAAGACGAAAATTATCGATGCGCTTCCGGAATTGGGCGGTCAATTGACGGCGTTGTATCCCGAAAAATATATTTACGATGTCGCCGGCTTTCCAAAAGTTGTTGCGAAAGAACTCGCAAAGAATCTTATCGAACAAGGGCTTCATTATAATCCCAGCGTATGTCTCGATCAAAAAGTTGAATCACTTCATCCAGACGAAATTGACGGGCAAAGGATTCTCAAACTATCTACACACAACGGCGGAGAGCATTGGACGAAGGCGCTGCTTCTTACTGTCGGCATCGGCGCGTTCGTACCGCGGCGGCTCGATTATCCCGGATTAGAAAAACTAGAGAATCGCTTTGTTCATTACTTTGTGAAAGATAAATCAATTTTTAAAGATAAAAACCTTTTGATCGTCGGAGGGGGCGACAGCGCAGTTGACTGGGCGCTGAATCTGCAGGATACCGCAAAGCATATTACTCTTATTCATCGCCGCGACGAATTCCGGGCTCATGAAGACAGCGTGAAAAAATTGATGTCATCCGACGCCGAAGTCAAGCTGTGGTTTGAAATCGATTCGGTTTCCGGCAATTCCTCGATCGGGGAAGTTGTTATCAAGAACAATAGGACGAATGAAACGGAAACGCTGAGCGTCGACCACCTGCTTCTCAATTTGGGATTTGTTGCCAGTCTTGGCCCCCTTCGGGATTGGGGTTTGGAAATTGAGAAAGGGGATATTAAGGTGACGACCAAGATGGAAACAAATATTCCCGGCATTTATGCCGCGGGGGATATTGCGACATTTCCCGGGAAGCTTAAGCTTATTGCAACCGGATTCGGAGAGGCTGCGATAGCCGTTAATAACATCAAATCGTTCATCGACCCGAAAGCAAGATTTTTCCCCGGGCACAGCAGTGATTTGAATTCCAAAAAATAGGTGATGAAAACTCCTCATCAGCTTCTTATCACGTACACACTGACGTCCAACCAACTCCAAAGAATTACCGAGGCTTCTTCGCTGGTAGATGTTCACTATATTCCAAACATCGAAGAAGCAAAGGTACATTTCTCAGCGGCAGAGATTCTCTTCGGCGATATTCCAAAGGAACATTTCCTGCTTATGCCAAAGCTTCGGTGGGTCCAAATTTCTACCGTGGGCGCTGACCGATTTTTGTACCCTGAGCTGTTGCAGAGTAATGTCGTCCTTTGTTGTTCGCGGGGGATGCACAAATATCAAATGACAGAACTCCTGTTCGGGGTGATGATCGGTATAACCCGAAAATTATTTTACTACCACGATCTCCAAAAGCGCAATGAGTGGACGACCGCACTGATTAAAGAGTCCGATGTTATTGCCGGCAAGACACTGGGAATCGTCGGATTAGGTTCGATCGGAAGCACGATGGCGAAAGTAGGAAAATCATTCGGTATGAAAGTGATCGGGACGAAACGAACTCCTGAGCCTGTGGACGGCGTCGGCGAGGTATTGGCGCCGTCTCAATTGAAAAAATTGCTGAACAACTCCGACCATGTTGTCAATGTTACGCCGCTTACGCCTGAGACGACGAAGATGTTCGGAGAGAAGGAATTTGCAGCGATGAAACCGAGTGCAGTATTTTACAATTTCGGAAGGGGCGCTTCAGTCGACGGAGCGGCTCTGGTAAAAGCTCTGGAACAGGGTACAATTCGCGCGGCAGCTCTCGACACTTTTGAAGAAGAACCGTTGCCCAAAAACAATCCGCTCTGGACCGCCAAAAACATTTTTATTACACCCCACATCGGCGGTCCAATCCCCCATTACTACCATTTACTCACGGAAATTTTTATCGACAACTTGACACGGTATCTCGGCGGCGAGCCCTTCCTGACCGCCGTCGACAAAGCAAAAGGGTATTAACATATCGCTGATGGAGACTTAACCGAATGCCCGGGCAAATGGTTGTGCCTTCATCAATAGGCAGGAGGAGCTGAATTCAAGACCTGTGTCGATGGTCCATTCCTTCGAAATGCTCGTCTTTCATATGTTTCATCGCCTCGGTGCGCAGGACCTTTCGCCAAACTTTTTGCTGTTCAGGTGTGAGCAATTTGTTCGCTTCGAACCAACCGTCAAGCTTGTTCATGTGCAGCGCAGTCTCGTTTGCAGCAATCTCATTTATTTTTTTCTCGATGGCGTCTTTATCCGGAGCATCCGCTGTCAGAAGCCGGCCCAGCTCAAGTTTCGAAAGGGCCAATGTTGACCGGAGGGCAATTGCCTTTTTTTCGGTTTCAAACTTTAACTCTTTCATTTGCTTCTTCTGCTCGTCGGTGAGTTTTAGCTTTGCAAGGAGATGATCCATGCCCATGTGGGGCATCGGTTTTTTCATCGATGGTTCAGGCGGCTGTTCCTGGGCGTTGATGATGCCGACAAATGCGACAATCAACATCGCCACTAAATATTTCTTCATAGGTACTCCATATATGTGCAACGACTTTTGCAGCGTTGTTTACTCTGCTGTATATGACAATTGTTGAGAGAACTAAGTTTAACCGCGTTGTCCTTGAATAAGAAACGCTATTTGTCTATCTTATAATTATTAACGGAACGACGATGCGAAAATATTTTTATTTAGTCCTTCTTAGCCTTCTTCTCCTTGGAGAAGGATGCCAGATGTACAATACGAGCGCCAGTTTTCTCAGTCAACGATATACGAATACTGTCGCGTATTTTAACGTTTACTACAACGCGCAAACCGCATTCAACGAAGGTGAAAAAGAAGTTCTCGACGCTCAAATTCAAGAACTCGGTAAACCGAGTTCGATGATTTCCGAAGTCCCGCTCTCGGCAACCGCTAAGACCAAATTCAATACCGCCATAGAAAAGGCCTCTAAGTTGTTATCATTTTACCCGACGAGCAAATGGGTCGATGACGCTCTTATGATGATCGGGAAATCCTATTATTATTTGGGAGATGACTTAAAAGCTGAGCGGAAATTTTTGGAAATGTTTGCAAAATATCCCGACAGCGATTTGCGGTTTGAAGCCGAACTATGGTACGGCCGATCCCTCATTCGTCAGAAACGGTATGACGAGGGCGTTCAAGCGCTTGAACGCCTTTACACGGATGCGGTCGAAAAGAATGAGAAGCAGATTGCAGGATTGGCATCACTTTCCATCGGGAAATATTTCTACAGCATTCAGGACTACGAAAGAGCCGTAACAAACTTTCAACGGTCCTTAGAAACGTCGACGGATGGCAAGTTAAACGCAGAAACCCAATTGCAGATCGGTTTTTGTTACGTTGCGCTGGATGATTTGGAAAAAGCATCGGCTGCGTTCACCAGAGTGGAAGATTTCGATCCGGAGTATGCGACATCGTTTGCAGCACGATTTGAGAATATAAAGATTCTGGCCGGCAAGCACCAGTTCGAAGACGCGCTGAGACAGCTCGAGAACTTTCTCAGCAACGCAAAGAATCTTGAGAATGTCCCTAAAATTCATTTTGAAATAGGCAGAATTTATCTTTCTCAAAACAGGATTAACGAAGCTATTTCAAAGTTTATGTATGTCGATACGGCGTTTGCAAAAACCGATGTTGCAGCAAAAGCATACTATACCCTTGGGAAAATATTTGAGACGATTCAAATAGATTATGTGAAAGCTCGAATAAATTACGGAAAGGCAAAACTTGAATATCCCGCGTCGCTAATCACTGCCGATGCGACCAAAAAAGCAGACGGTTTTGTAAAATATTTTCTATTGTATTCAGATTTGAGCCGCTGCGACAGCCTTATCACGTCAATCCAGGCCAGGAAAATTAAACGCGATTCCATGGCCCTTGCTGCGGACACTCTTCATCCGGCGGACAGCGCTTTGGTTCTTTCTTCAACCGTGAAATCGCTCACGCAATCGAAAGAAGGGTCCCAAAAGTTGTCGGTTGTGAAAGATTCACTGGCCCGGGTGGACTCTCTCAAGAGGGAATCGGATGCCCGCCTTCTGGCATCGGAAAAGTATAGCGTCGATACTCTTCGTCAGGCCATCGTGAGGGATCACTTTGAGTTGGCAGGAGTCTTTTATCTGGAAATTGAACGGCAAGACTCCGCATTGTTCTGGTTTCAAAAGGTGATTGATGAGGGGGGGGAGACAGAATATGCCCCCCGGGCGTTGTTCACGATCGCTGAAATCTACAAGACATCTGGCACAAAAGAGAAGGGGAATGCCGATTCAGTGTACTCGGCGGTCATTTCCCGGTATCCGCAATCTCAGTACGCGCAGGAGTCGCGGCGAATTTTAGGAATTCCCCCGCTCGAGGCCCGTCAAGATACAGCCGAAGAGTTGTATCTCCATGCGGAAACATATTTAGACGGCGCGAACGCGGACAGTGCTCTGCCGTTTTTATACAAGATTGTTCAAGAAAACCGCTTGTCGCCGTACTCGCCCAAGGCCTTGTACGCAATCGGCTGGGTGTACGAAAATAAATTGGAGGAAGAAGACAGTGCAAGCGCTGTCTACCGGCGTTTGATCGCTGCATATCCGAGTTCGAAATTTGCCCTGGCAGTGAAGCCAAAAGTGCAGGAAGAAGATAACGAAAGAAAAGAGGCCGCGCGAAAAGCGGCGGATGACATTGCCCAGAAAAAGAAAAAAGAGGCAGACGAAAAAAACACAGAAAAAGGATCTAAAGAAGAGAAACCTAAACCTCTGATAAATAAAGAGCAGCAGTAACAGCCAACGATCAATACCGCGGAAGCGCATGATTCAAGAACATGCACCTATCTATACCGTAAAAGAAATTGCGTTGAATATTTTTCAACTTTCTTTTCTTTCTCCATCGATCTCTCTCGGAGCGCTTCCTGGGCAATTTGTCAATGTCAGGGTCGAGGATTCAGCAGTTCCGCTGCTCCGGCGCCCGTTCAGTATTTCTTCCGTGGATGGTGAGATCGTTTCAATTATTTTCAACGTCATCGGGCTTGGGACAAAATTGTTGTCGCAGAAAAAACCCGGCGAAACTCTAGACGTTCTGGGGCCGTTGGGAAAAGGCATTTTTCCTTTTGATGACGAAGAGTATAGAACGGCATTGCTGATTGCGGGGGGTCTCGGCGTTGCCGCTTTTCCTTTTTTAATTTCACGGCTGCCTTCATCAAAAGAAGTTGTATCGTTTCTCGGGGCGCGGTCATCATCCTACGTCGTTCGGCATGGATTAAAAAATGTTCGCATTGCGACCGACGATGGAAGTGAAGGGTTCACCGGCACCGTTGTCGAATTGATGAAAATGTTTTTGAAGGAAAATCCAGTTGACAGGCCGCGGATTTTTTCCTGCGGCCCAATGCCAATGATGCGAGCCCTGGCGGAACTCTCCCTGGAAAAAAATATTCCGTGCTACGTAGCGCTCGAATGCGAGATGGCTTGCGGAATAGGGCTTTGTCAGGGATGCCCGGTTGAAACCGTCAATGCCGGAAAAAAATACAATTTAGTTTGCAAAGATGGTCCTGTTTTTGAAATTCGCAACGTGAAATTTTAACCTATGAATGAATCATTCGTGCTGAGGGATGTCCGGTTTAACAATCGGATCTTTGTCGCTTCTGGTACTTTCGGGTACGGCGATGAAGTGGCAGAATTGGTCGAGCTTGATCGACTGGGCGGCATTATGACGAAATCGCTTTCGTTGAAGCCGCGCGATGGAAATCCTCCGCCCAGGATTACCGAAACGGCGAGCGGTATGTTGAATTCGATAGGGCTCGCAAACATCGGTGTCCATAAATTTATCGAAGCGAAGATTCCTGCGCTTGAAAATCTCGCGTGCGCTGTTATCGCGAACATTGCGGCAAGCACAGTTGAAGAATATTGCGATGTTCTTGAATTACTCGATCCGTATAAACGTGTCGATGGGTTTGAAATCAATGTATCGTGCCCGAACGTCAAAGAGGGAGGACTGAGCTTTGGGACAGATCGTACAAAAGTAGCACTGATCACAAAAGAACTCCGGAAGAGGACTAGAAAACCGCTCATTATTAAACTTACGCCAAACGTGACTCACATTTCGGAGTTTGCGCGCGCCGCGGAAGCTGAAGGAGCTGATGCTGTCTCTGTTATCAACACTCTGATTGGAATGGCTGTCAACATTCATACAAAAAAGCCCAGGCTTTCGACTGTTACTGGAGGTCTGTCCGGCCCGGCGATTAAGCCCGTTGCCCTTGCCAAGGTTTTTGAGGTGTACAAATCGGTCAAGATTCCGGTGTTCGGGATCGGGGGGATTGCGACGTGGGAAGATGCGGTCGAATTTTTCCTTGTCGGCGCAAGCGCCGTTCAAGTCGGAACGAAAAATTTTGTCAACCCCGCATCGGCGATTGAAATTTCGAAGGGTGTTGCGGAGTATTGTGTACACCATTCGATCGACAATGTCTCGCAATTAGTGGGAAGTCTCAATGCTGACACAGGCGTTTCTGTCATCCAAAGCTGGCTCTGAATTCTGCCATTTCGCACATTACCACTTGTGACGTCGACCCGCTCAACACTCCAATATCTTTATGGTCTGCAGACATTTGGAATGAAGCTCGGACTGCGCAACATCCGATCCCTGCTTCATTTTTGTCGCGACCCCCATAAGAAATTTCGCGCTGTCCACGTTGCCGGCACAAACGGAAAGGGGTCAACGTCATCAATGATTGCGGCGGCGCTCCAATCAGCCGGATACCGAACCGGATTGTATACTTCTCCGCATTTAGTGAAATTCAACGAACGAATCCGTGTTAATGGCGAGATGATCTCAGATTCCGACCTCGTCCGATATGCTGCGTTGCTCCGGCCCAAAATCGATGCCTTGAAAGCAACATTTTTTGAGGCGACAACAGCAATAGCCTTCAGATACTTTGCCGACAAGAATGTCGATTTTGCAGTCGTCGAGACAGGATTGGGGGGAAGGCTCGATGCCACGAACGTTCTTGTCCCTGAAGTTTCTGTTATTACTTCGATCTCAAAGGACCACACTCAGCAACTCGGCAGGTTGATTCGCAAGATCGCTTTTGAAAAAGGGGGAATCATCAAACGCGGGAGGGCGTGTGTGGTTGGAGTTAAAAACAAAGATGCTCTCCGGGAATTGCGGAAGATTGCAAAGCATCGTCATTCTCAGATGATCACCACAGATGGAGTGCGGTCTTCAGGGATTGCTTCAGTGCATGACAATTTCCAGAGTGCCAATATCGCTACCGAAGATACTTCCTACCAGAAGATTCGAATTCCTTTGCTCGGTGAATATCAGATTAGAAACGTCGAGACTGCAGTTACAACGCTGGAATATCTAAAGGCAAAAGGTGTAGTCATTCCCGAGTCGGCTGTTCGACACGGGATTGAGCATGTGCATAAATTGACGGGAATCCGGGGTCGTTTTGAAATCCTTCGCCATCGCCCTTTAGTTGTTCTGGATGTTGGCCATAATCCGGAAGCCATCTTGGCTACGGCAGCTTCATTACGAGACTTTCACTACAGGAAACTTTTGCTCGTTTTCGGCGTAATGAAGGACAAGGACTACAAGTCGATGATACGGATCATCGCGGGATTAAAACCCAACGTTTTTGCCGTCCAGCCCAAAATGGATAGGTCATTGTCTGCGGCGGTCATTGCTGATCTTTTCATTGAAATGAAATGTGAGGCGCGCTCATATGAGGACATGGCTGAAGGGATTCGAGAAGCGCTGCGAACTCAAGAAGGAAATGATTTGTTATTGATATGCGGTTCGCATTATGTTGCAGGCGAAGCGCTAAGGGTAATTCAAAAGACATTTCGCCGAAAAAGTGCTTGACAATCAAGGCATTTAGCTCTATATTTGAATCAATAAATAGTTCTTGGGAAAAGGGTTTTTGTTCAAAGTTTAACACTTCTAGATTACCCCGTTTGTTGCCAATTATCAGACCTTAAGCAATCAAGCATCGTATTATTTTTGAGGCATATTCAATCAGCGTGATAGTTTCCTCTCCCCGAGTTAAATAATCTAATTTCTTTGAAGGGATATTTCCACCATGCCAATGGACATTTCTGAGTTGAAGTCCAAGAAAATTGCTGACCTTAATCAAATTGCTAAGGACCTCAGCATCTCCGGCTACAGCGATTTACGTAAACAAGAATTAATATTTAAGATTCTGGAAGCCCAGACGGAGAAGGATGGGCTGACATTCAGCAAGGGAGTGCTCGAAGTCTTGCCCGACGGTTACGGCTTTTTGAGGTCTGTTGATTACAATTATCTTCCCTCTCCCGACGACATTTACGTTTCGCCTTCCCAAATTAAAAAGTTCAGTCTGCGCACCGGCGATACAGTCAGCGGACAGGTCCGGCCGCCGAAAGAAGGAGAACGTTTTTTTGCGCTGCTTCGCGTCGAGGCAGTGAACGATGAGAATCCCGACACGATTCGGGACAGAGTGCTATTTGACAACCTCACGCCGTTATATCCCAACGAGCGGATCAAGCTTGAGACAGCTCCCGGCGAATACGCGATGCGGATCCTCGATTTGCTCTCACCAATCGGAAAAGGGCAGCGCGGAATGATCGTTTCCCCGCCAAAAGCGGGTAAAACCGTTCTCCTTCAAAAGATGGCAAACAGCATTACACGTAATCATCCGGATGTCAAGCTCATGATGCTGCTCATCGATGAGCGCCCTGAAGAAGTGACGGACATGGAGCGTTCGGTGAGCGCCGAAGTTGTCGCCTCGACCTTCGACGAACCGCCTGAACGCCACGTCCAGGTTTCGGACATGGTTCTTGAAAAAGCAAAACGACTGGTTGAAGCAAAGCATGACGTTGTTATCCTGCTCGACAGTATCACGCGCCTTGCGCGAGCCCACAACACGGTTGTTCCCCATTCCGGAAAAATTCTTTCCGGCGGTGTCGACGCAAACGCACTGCATCGCCCCAAGAGATTTTTTGGCGCCGCCCGTAATATCGAAGAAGGGGGAAGCCTGACGATCATCGCAACGGCTCTTGTTGAAACCGGCAGCAGAATGGACGAAGTCATATTTGAAGAATTCAAGGGCACCGGCAATATGGAAATAGTGCTCGACCGTAAACTGAGCGACAAACGAATCTTCCCGGCTGTCGACGTTAACAGGTCTGGCACCCGCAAAGAAGAAATTCTTATGGGTGAAGATGAATTGAATCGCGTTTGGATTTTGCGGAAGTTCTTAAGCGAGTTTACGCCCGTTGAAGCGATGGAATTCTTGCTTGAAAAAATGCGCGGAACAAAGGAAAACAAAGATTTCCTTAAGTCAATGAACAGTTAATCGTCCCGCGTGAATCCTCATTATTGAAAAACCATCTCATTCTCTTGGGATGGTTTTTATTTTTTTACGGTGCTATGGGAAAACACATTCGTACTCGAAGCATACATTCAGGCGAAGAAAAAAATCGTTCGAACAGAGGAGTGCCGCCTTCAATCGCATTGACATCGACGTTCTTTTTTAAGAACGTAAGTGAGCTGGAGCGGCACAAAGACAAATCTGAACAGCGGGAAGAATACGGGCGGTATCATAATCCCACCCGCGCCGTCGCTGAAAGGAAACTTGCCGACCTTGAAGAGGCGGAAGATGCGATTCTCTGCTCGTCGGGAATGTATGCTATCGCAATTACACTCCTTCGAATTCTTAAGCCGGGCGACCATCTTCTCATTCTCGATGAAATGTACCATAGAACAGAAGACCTCTGCTCTTCCGTGTTGGCTCGATTCGGTATCGAAATTTCCGTTGTCAAAAGCTGCAGTCTGGATTCGCTCCGATCTTCAATACAAGAGAACACTCGACTGTTTTTGTTTGAAACGCCGACCAATCCGCATCTCTATGTTCAAGACCTCGAATCGATCGTCTCCATCTGCAAGGAACGGAAAATAAAAACGATGGTTGATGCGACATTCGCTTCTCCGGTGAACCTTCTTCCGTTAAGGTTCGGCGTCGACATCGTCGTTCACAGCTGCACAAAATATCTCGCAGGCCATAACGACGTGCTCGCGGGCGTTATTCTTGCGCGGAGGTCAATTATTGAATCTATCCGCGAACTCCATTTTACTATCGGGGGGACGTTGGATGCCCATTCCAGCTACTTGCTGATCCGCGGACTAAAGACGCTGCCGCTTCGTGTTTCCTTCCAAAATACGTCTGCGGGGGCGATTGCAAATTTTCTCACGGCCCAGCCCGGAGTGCGAAAAGTTTTTTATCCTTCGCTCCAAGCACAACCGAACCTTGAGATTGCAAAACGGCAGATGAGAGGATTCGGCGGCGTGGTTTCTTTCGACCTTGGTTCCCCCGAGCGGGCAAAAAAGTTTATTGACGCGTTGTCCATACCGTATATCGCCCCCAGTTTGGGCGGCACAGAAAGCCTCGTTATTCCTTATTCGGTCGTTGTTCCGCCCGCTCCCGAGGAAATTGAATCCGGAAAATTTAGCATCGAGCCAGGCTTAGTTCGTCTTTCTGTTGGGCTTGAAGACCAGAGTGATTTGATTGAAGATCTCGCCCAGGCGTTAAAAGCTCTTTTGTAAGTCCTTTTTGCCTTTTCATTCGAAGAGTTGTACCTTATCCAAAAAAGATCGTATGAAAGAAGTAGTTATTGTCGGTGCATGTAGAACGCCGATCGGCTCGTTTGGCGGCACGCTAAGCTCTGTCGCTGCTCCGAAGCTCGGTGCAATTGTAATCGAAGAAGCATTGCGGAGGGCAACGATCTCTAAAGATGTTGTCGATGAAGTGATCATGGGAAATGTTTTGACGGCGGGGGAAGGACAGGCGCCGGCTCGTCAGGCTGCGATGTTCGCGGGGCTTCCGCCGTTGGTCGAATGCCTGACGATCAATAAAGTGTGTGGTTCGGGAATGAAAGCTATCATGCTCGGCTCGCAGGCGATTCAGCTTGGCGACGCCGAAGTTATTGTCGCAGGGGGAATGGAGAGCATGTCCAACGCCCCCTATTTGCTGGACAAAGCCCGCGCTGGTTACAAGATGGGAAACGGAGAACTCATCGATTCGCTGATCAAAGATGGGTTATGGGATGTCTATAACAATTTTCATATGGGAAACGCGGCGGAATTGTGCGCAAAGGAGTGTGCCGTTCTGCGCGCAGAGCAGGATGAATTTGCGATTCTCAGTTACCGGCGCGCATTAGAATCGCAAGCGCAAGGGCGATTCAGAGACGAAATTGTGCATGTAGGAATTCTCCAGAAAAAGGGGGAGATGGCGTACGTTGAGGAAGACGAGGATCCAAAGAAGACTAACTTTGAAAAAATTCCCCTTTTGAAACCGGCTTTTCAAAAAGACGGAACCGTGACCGCGGCAAATTCTTCAAAGATCAACGACGGCGCTGCAGCCGTAGTTCTCATGTCTTCAGAAAAAGCGCGGTCGCTCGGACTGAGACCTCTTGCGAAGATTATTTCAAGTTCTTCCGCCGCAAAGAAGCCGGAATGGTTTACGACCGCGCCGGCAGACGTAATTCCGAAGGTATTAAAGAAGGCCGGAATGACGCTGGATCAAATTGATTTGTTCGAAATTAATGAAGCCTTTGCTGTCGTCGCTCTCGCCGCAAATAAAATTCTCGGCATCGATGTCGAAAAAGTGAATGTCAACGGCGGCGCAGTGGCGCTTGGCCACCCTCTTGGAGCAAGCGGCGCGCGGATCGTCGTTACCCTGCTCCATGCGCTAATGCAAAGAAACCTAAAGCGAGGACTGGCTGCAATCTGCATCGGCGGCGGGGAGGCGAGCGGAATGGTAGTGGAAATGATCCAATACTAAGTAGAGACTTCTGAATAATTTGAAAAGTATGGCTCACGCAAATCCCGAAAGGATGGCGTTGCCAGACGCAAGATCGCAAAACGATTTGAAAATAACTTCCTGCGGTTTGGCGAGAGACGATTCTTCAGATGTCTCAAGTAATAACTGATTGCTGAAAACAGTATGAAAATTAGAAATGTTACAGTAATTGGCGCCGGAACGATGGGGAATGGCATAGCGCATGTATGCGCGCAGTATGGATACACCGTTACGCTCAACGACATCAAGCAAGAATTGATTGATCGCGGGGTAAAAACAATATCATCCAACCTCGACCGCCAAGTTAAGAAAGGGAGTCTCACCGACGAACAGAAAACAAGAACGCTTGGCAACATAGCAACTTCGGGTTTACTTTTAGAAGCCGTCAGGTCTGCAGACCTTGTTATCGAAGCGGCAACCGAGAATAAGAAAATTAAACTGGACATTTTTAAGGCAGTTGCTGATGCCGCGCCGGTTGCGGCAATACTGGCTACGAATACTTCATCAATTTCAATTACAGAAATTGCCGCAGCGACGAATCGTCCGGAACGCGTGATCGGGATGCATTTCATGAATCCCGTTCCCGTCATGAAACTCGTCGAAATCATTCGCGGACTTTCTACATCGGAAGAGACTTTTCAAGCTGTGAAGGCCATGACTGAGTCTTTACAGAAAACGCCTGTTGAAGTGAATGATTTTCCAGGATTTGTGTCGAACAGAATACTTCTTCCCATGCTGAACGAAGCGATGTATTGCGTGATGGAGGGGGTCGCGACGCCGGAGGCGGTCGATACCGTGATGAAACTGGGAATGAACCATCCAATGGGTCCGCTCGCTTTAGCTGATTTTATTGGACTCGATGTTTGCTTGTCGATTATGAATGTTCTCCATGAAGGACTCGGCGATTCAAAATATCGTCCATGTCCGCTCTTAAAAAAAATGGTTGCCGCCGGACATCTTGGAAAAAAGACGGGAAAGGGTTTCTATGACTATTCGCCGCTGAAGTAATTTTTCGCTCTTGGATATTAGCTCTTAGCACAAGCGACGCTAATGGCTAACACCTAACGGCTAACAAACTGTTGATCGATAAAAAAAGCGCAGCTATGAACTTCGAACTGAACGAAACCCAAAGAATGATTCGCGAGACAGCCCGCCAATTTGCTCGCGATGAATTAGCATCCCATGCAGAATCGCGCGATGAAAAAGAAGAGTTTCCGTACGAAGCGGTGAAGAAACTTGGAGATTTGGGATTCATGGGAGTCATGGTTCCCGAGCAGTACAGCGGTGCGGGTCTGGACACGGTGAGCTACTCGCTTGCCGTCGAGGAAATATCTCGTGTTGACGCGTCGTGCGGAGTGATTATGTCCGTGAATAATTCGCTCGTTTGTTATGGAATCAATGAGTTCGGTACTGAAAAACAGAAGCAAACATTTTTAACCCCGCTTGCATCGGGGAAGAAACTCGGCGCGTTTGCACTCTCAGAACCGGAAGCGGGAAGCGACGCGACGAACCAACGGACGATGGCCGTCCGAGACGGCGATTGCTATATCTTAAACGGAATAAAGAATTGGATAACGAACGGCTTCAACGCCGATTACGTTCTGGTGATGGCGGCGACCGATCCGACAAAAGGAAGCCGCGGCATCAGCGCATTTGTTGTTGAGAAGGGAATGCCCGGATTCACCGCTGGCAAGAAAGAACGGAAACTCGGAATACGCAGCTCCGACACGGTGTCCATTGCGTTTCAGGATGTGCGTGTACCGGCAGCAAACAGAATCGGCGAGGAAGGATTTGGATTTAAGTTTGCGATGATGACGTTGGACGGGGGTCGTATCGGAATTGCATCGCAGGCGGTTGGCATTGCACAGGCGAGCCTCGATGCAGCGGTGAAATATTCAAAAGAACGAAAGGCGTTCGACCAGCCTCTTTCAAATTTACAAGCGATCCAATTCAAGATTGCCGACATGGCAACAGAAGTTGATGCCGCTCGTTTATTGACTTTGCAAGCCGCAGCAACCAAGGATTCAGGGGAACGGTTTACGAAACAGGCGGCGATGGCAAAGCTTTTTGCGTCGAAGGTTGCGGTTCAATGCGCTCTCGAAGCTATTCAAATTCACGGCGGGTACGGATACATCCGCGAATACAACGTTGAGCGTTACCTGCGTGACGCTAAAATTACTGAGATCTACGAAGGAACTTCGGAGATCCAGCGAATTGTCATTGCCCGTTCGCTACTGCAGTAGGAAACTATTCACAGCCGGGTTGTCCGTTTGTTATAGTTAAACCCCGTTGTCGCTGACCACGGGGTCATTGCCGATAGTTCAAGGTTAACAATATTTCTATTTGGAGGAGGACGCCATGTCACTCAGCGTGGATAGCTTTGCCGTGCCGGCAAAGGGAGGCGTGTCAATAAAAAGTCAGAGGCTGAAAAATTTTATCGGAGGAACATGGGTGGACTCTACCGCATCGGAACATCTGCCCGTAATGAATCCATCAATCGGCCAACCGATTGCCGAGGTTCCGCTATCCAACGGCCCCGATCTTGACAACGCAGTACAAGCCGCGATGCAGGCATTTCAATCCTGGTCAACGATGCCGATTAAAGAACGCGTTCAAATTTTTTATCGGTATAAAACTTTGTTGGAGAAAAATATTCAAACGCTCGCAGACTTAGTTCATGAAGAGAATGGCAAGACGATGAACGAAGCCATCGCCGAAATTGAAAAGTCGATCGAAATAACGGAATTTGCCTGTTCAATGCCGCAGCTTGTTGCGGGGGAAGTTTTAGAGGTAAGCAAAGGAGTTGAGTGCCGGATTGACCGCTATCCTTTGGGAGTTGTTGCGAGCATCACCCCGTTTAATTTTCCCAATATGGTGCCAAACTGGACAATTCCAAACGCGCTGGTGCTGGGAAATTCACTCATCCTAAAACCATCGGAACAGGTGCCATTGAGCGCTTGCAAAATCGCTGAATTATTGAAAGAAGCGGGGCTACCGGACGGCGTGTTCAATGTTGTGAACGGATCGCAGACGATCGTTGAAAAAATCTGCGACCATCCGGGAATTCAAGCCGTTTCGTTTGTCGGATCGACGAGTGTAGCAAAAGTTGTTTACACTCGAGCGACTTCGCATTTGAAACGCGCGTTATGCCTTGGCGGCGCAAAGAATCACTTGATCGTTCTCCCCGATGCAAACGAACAAATGACTGCTTCAAATGTTGCGGCCTCAATGAGCGGCTGTGCGGGACAACGATGTATGGCAGCCTCAGCCATGGTTGCCGTTGGAAATATAGACCGGATCATCCAAAGACTCTGCGACGAAGCGAAGAATATTATTCCTGGGAAGAACCTTGGCGCGATAATTTCAAAAAAGGCAAAAGAGAGGATAGAAGCATACATCAGCGAAGCCGAAAGGCAGGGGGCTAAAGTGCTTTTGGACGGAAGGAACGCCGTTGTTCCGGGAAAAGAAGACGGCTATTATGTTGGGCCCACCGTTATAGATTACGTCCGTCCCGAAATGAGGATAGCACAGGAAGAAGTTTTCGGTCCTGTCATCTCCATCATCCGCACCGACAACGTTGATGAAGCCATCGCTCTTGAAAATAGTTCGCCGTATGGGAATGCAGCATCGGTTTTCACGCAAAGCGGAGGCATGGCACGATACGTCATTGAGCGGGCGAGTGCCGGAATGATCGGAGTGAACATCGGTGTGCCGGTTCCGCGAGAACCATTCTCCTTCGGCGGTTGGAACGAATCGAAATTCGGCGCGGGAGATATTACAGGGAAAAGCTCAATTGAATTTTTCACAAAGCTGAAAAAGACGACTACAAAATGGAATCCTGAATCGAGGGCAAATTGGATGAGTTGAATCCAAAAAGGTTTTGGGTATTTGCATTTAGCGTACAGGTGAAAACAGGATGAGCGCTTGTTGCAGCAGTTTGGGTGTGTCCGAAACGACGAACAGGTTTTTCTCTCGCTGCTCGAAGCGATCCGCAAAGAGCTTTCTCAAAAACGCGTTGGAAAAAGCTCAGCGCTATTTATTGGGAGGCGTTCGCAGAGAATACAGGCGGACATTGGAATTCAAAGATGAGCATTATCATTGCCCGCTTAATGCAGCAAGGCCAAAGGAGATTACATGGCTTCTTCTTCTTCCCAAAGCTTCTTGTGCCACATCGTCAAAATAATTCCGCCGAGGATGAAATTAACGAGCTGGTAGCCGCTATCGACTGCCCAGAGGGCCCAGGGCTGAAGCTGATAACGATTTGTAATGCCCATGATCGTTGCTACAAAACCGAACCAATTCCAAAACCCTACCATTGCCCCTTCCATCGGCGTCCTTGCTTTTGCATACGAGAGAGCATGAACTAGAATCCACGACAAGGCAAGGTAGGCAAGAAACGTTAGACCATACGCTTTCCACGGGCTTATCTTTGACGCCATCTCCATAGTGATGCCGGTGAGCTGCATCCATTTGTTCCCAAACAGGATCGGAGAATACCAAACCGCTCCCAAAATAAACTGAACGAATGCCACTACCAAAACAGCAACGTAATTAATTTTGGGCCGCTCCATCAGTAAACCTCCGGTTTGGGTGATTGGATGATGTTATTACTTGGTTGTGAAGATACTACATCTCATTTCCACGCCCCCGCGTATGTGTTTCGTTTCAGAAACGAGCCTCGTCCTGCTCTACCCAGCCATCGGCCTTTGTCGACAACTGTTTCACCACGAGAGAGAACAGTTTCAGCGTCTCCTTTCACTTTGAATCCCTCGAACATCGAATAGTCGACACGCATATGATGCGTTTTCGCCGAGAGGGTCAGCTCTTTGTTCGGGTCCCATATCACGATATCGGCGTCGCTGCCGACAGCGATCGTCCCTTTGCGCGGATAGAGCCCGAACATTTTCGCCGGCGTTGTTGCCACAATCTCTACCCATCTATTCAAACTTATTCTCTTCTGATTGACACCGTGATGATGGATAAGTTGCAACCTGTTTTCCACTCCGGGTCCTCCGTTCGGGATTTTTGCAAAACTATCGCGTCCCATTTCCTTCTGTTCTTTGAAACAAAATGGACAATGGTCGGTTGAAACAACCTGCAGAGTATTTTTTCGCAACCCTTCCCACAACTTGTCCTGATGCCACTTCTCGCGAAGAGGAGGCGTAAAAACGTATTTTGCTCCTTCGAAATTCGGACGGTCTAAATCATCAACTGATAATAGAAGATATTGCGGACATGTTTCGGCAAAAACCGGGACGCCTTTGTCCCGAGCCTCGGAAACTTTTTCCAGAGCATCGGCGGATGAAAGGTGGACGATGTAAACTGGGGCGCCTGCCATTTGTGCGAGCGCAATGGCCCTGTTGACAGCTTCACTTTCTGCGGTGGTCGGGCGAGTAAGGGCATGGTAGATTGGAGCGGTCTTTCCTTCTGCGAGCGCTTTTTGCACGAGCAGGTCAATGACTCCGCCATTCTCGGCATGCATGCAGACGAGCGCGCCGTTGTTTCCGGTTTGCCGCATTGCACGAAAGATGGTTGCGTCGTCCACCATCAGAATGTTCGGGTATGCCATGAAAAGTTTGAAGCTCGTTACCCCTTCCCGTACCATCTCGTTCATGTCTTCGAGATGTGCTTCCGGCAGGTCGGTGATAATCATATGAAGACTGAAGTCGATCGTGGCTCTTTCTCCCTTTTTCCACCAAACGTCGAGCGCGTCGCGCATCTTTGTCCCCTTGGATTGGATCGCAAAATCAATGAGACATGTTGTTCCGCCAAAGGCGGCAGCACGAGTCCCCGATTCGAAATCGTCGCTCGAAGTCGTTCCGCCAAACGGCATATCCATGTGCGTGTGAACATCGACGCCGCCGGGAATCACGTACTTGCCTTTCGCGTCGATTGTGTTGTCGGCAGGCATGGTAAGTGACGCGCCGATAGTATTGATTGTGTCCTTTTCGATATAAATGTCGGCTGTATAATCCTGCTCGGCGGTGATAATGCGCCCGTTCTTAATAAGCGTTGACATTTGTCAGCTCCTGCAATCTGTACCAATCATCATTCTTGAGGTTTAGAAATGCTCAATTGTTGCTTCAGCACGGCTTCAACTGATTCCTTCTGGTCCGGTAGAAAAATGATAGTGATGTTTTTTCGCCAGGAAGGTTTCACATTCATCATCAAACTGCTTTCATCTTGCCCGACCCAGCGGTACGACGAGATATCTTTCCATCGAATGAGAGAATACGTTTCAAGAATTCCGTTGTGCCGTAACTCGACTTTGCCAAAGAGAGGGGATGCAAAATAGAAAACGACCGAAAGATAGAATACAAGTTCGGCTATTTTCCCTCGAGAGAAGTCCGCTTGAACAATTGTGAAGATGATAAGAATGAGAAATAATCCTGCGGTTGCAAAGCCCGATATTTTCCTGCTCTGGACTCTGGGCACTCCGTACAGCAGTGATCCTGCCTTTTTCCTGACATACGGGTAACCGATCATCAATCCGCACATCAAGGCCGAGAGAAAGGACGACAGAATCATGAGCGCATTGTCTGAGCTGAGAACTGCCGCGGTAGGGTACAGCATTATCCAGCCTGCGCTGACAAGAAGGGCAAGCCCCGTACCCAGGAACATTCCGCGTTGCGAAGGATACTGAGCAATCGTTGTGCCGCGGAATGCATACGTGAGAGAAAGAACGCCGAAAATGATTGCAGCGAAAATTAGCCACGACATATGAAATTATTTTTTAAGATCTTGCCGGCGCTGCTGACCCTTTTTCGTAAATACTCGCGACGATCGCGCCCGCAATGACCGTCCAAACGATTCCGTAGATTGTCGAAAACCATGCATATTTATAGGAATACCCTTTGAGGAAAAGGTGTAAGAAAATCCATGTCGGAAAGTTCACGAGGATTCCCGCATACAATCCGTATACCGCTCCGCCTTTCCAATTAGAATTGAAGCTGGCAGAGACTTTATCGAACACCCATGCAAGGACAAAGACGGTGATGAAATCACCGATGACATACCAAACAGGATTGGTTGTTTGATTGAATATGTCCGTGTGTTTGGAATAATACATGGGGATCATGACCATTCCTTGGAGAAGGAAATCCACGATGTTCATTACCACTCCACTCGCCGCAACCGCGATCCAGAACTTGCTGTTTTTCATAACATCTCCTTCCTCATGATGTGAGTGATTGAGTGAATTGGAAGCTTCAGTGCCGTGAGTAAGAGTATTATCGATTCTCAGCCACACTGAATTTCGTGGCCGTTATTTAGTGAATTTCTATTCCATGTTTGTGTTGAAATTGGCGCAATGCTTCCCAAGTTACCGGTTGGGGCATCTGTTTCATCAACTCATTCCAGGTGATTGTTTCGGAGGCGTCGTCGAGGCGCACCATGGAGATACATTTTTCAACCGGGCAGACGATGAAACAGAGCCTGCATCCGACACAATCGGACTCACGCACCGTGGGCTGATTTTTTTCGCCATGCGGAAGGAGATCGATGCACTGATGGGCAGCATCGTTACAGGCAATATAGCAAAGATTACATTGAATGCATTTTGATTCGTCGATGCGCGCGACCGCTTTGTAGAGAAGATTCAGATTGCCGAACTCTGAAATGCATTTGAGCGATTTCCCGCGCACCTCGTCGAGCGTCCGGTAATTCTTTTCTTCCATCCAATGTGTCAATCCTTCAGTCATATCTTCGATGATGCGGAACCCGTAATGCATGACCGCTGTGCACACTTGAACCGAAGAAGCTCCGAGCAGGATGAACTCGAGCGCATCGCGCCACGTTGAGATTCCGCCGATCGCGGAAATAGGGAGGTTGATCTCTGTGTCGGCGGCAACTTGTGAGACCATATTGAGCGCAATCGGTTTTACGGCAGGTCCTGCATACCCGCCGTGCCCGCCTTTTCCGTCAACTGAGGGGTTCAGTTCGAACGTATCGAGGTCCACCCCCATAATCGTGTTGATGGTATTGATGAGCGAAATGCCGTTTGCTTTTCCTTTTCTTGCGGCGCGCCCCGGAAAACGGATGTCGGAGATATTGGGTGTCAGCTTGACGAGAACAGGAATTGTTGAGACCTCGGTAACCCATTCCGTAATCATTGTGCAATACTCGGGCACCTGGCCGACGGCAGAGCCCATGCCCCGCTCGCTCATTCCGTGCGGGCAGCCGTAGTTCAATTCGATGCCGTCGCAGCCTGTATCGATTGTTCGTTTAACGATCTCGTGCCACGTTTCGCGTTTCGATTCCACCATCAACGAAGCGATCACAGCCCGGTCGGGCCACAGCTTTTTCGTTTCAGCAATTTCCCGCAAGTTGACTTCAACCGGCCGGTCGCTGATGAGTTCGATGTTGTTCAGTCCGATAATTTTTTGACCGTTATAGTCCATCGACCCGTACCGGTTCACGACGTTCATTACTGCCTCGCCGATCGTTTTCCACACGGCGCCTCCCCAGCCTGCTTCGAAGGCTTTGCAGACCTGGTAGGCCGAATTTGTCGGCGGGCCGGAGGCAAGCCAAAACGGGTTCGGTGATTTTATTCCGCCGCAATTTATTGACAAATCGATCATGAGTGCGCTTCGTTAGATCCCGACTGTTAAAAAATTATCTATTCCATGCGCGGCTTTTTTCCCATCCGCCGCAGCGTTCACAACCTCTTTTCCGCCGTTGATGCAGTCTCCGCCGGCAAAAAATTTAGCGTTGTTTGTCTGACATGTCTCCGGGTTCACCCACACATTGCCGTTTTCCATTTTGAGGTTGGGAATGTGTGAAAAGAAATTTTGCTCCGTCGCTTGGCCGACAGCTTTGATAACCATGTCGACCGGAATTTGAAATTCGGAGTTAGGAATTGGCTCTGCGATTCTCTTGCCCCGGTAGTCCGGAACGCCGAGCTTCATGCGAACACATTCAATTGCTTCAACATGCGATGATCCCAGAATTCGCTTGGGGGCGGCGAGAAAATGAAAAACTACGCCGTCGCTCTTTGCCAGTTCATACTCGAAATCATACGCGGACATCTCATCTTTGCTGCGGCGATAGATGATCATGACCTGTTCAGCGCCGAGGCGTTTCGCCTCCGTGGCGGCATCGATGGCTGTGTTTCCCGCACCGATTACGGCGACCCGCTTGCCTACGTCAACTGAATTCCATTTGCGCGACGTTACTTTTTCGATAAAGTACAGTGCATCATGGACGCCGGGCAGTTCCTCGCCGGGGATTCGAAGACGCGCCGGAGTCTGCAAGCCAACGCCAAGAAAAATTGCGTCATGGTTGTTTAATAGTTCCTCGATGGAAATGTTCCCGCCCACGTACACCCCGGTTTTAATTGTAACGCCAAGGCGCCCGACAATTGTTACTTCATTCAGGCTGTCCTGCCTCTTCATTTTGTACGGCGCGATGCCCCATGTATCGAGTCCGCCGGGTTCATGCTTAGCTTCGTAAATCGTGGCGTCATATCCCATCAAAGCCAATTCGGCTGCACATGCCAGGCCCGCCGGGCCGCCTCCAATAACTCCGACTGATTTTCCGTTCTTTGGAGCTGGAGTGAAAAGTGGCGGCATCCCGCGTTCGACATACCAGTCCATAGCGTATCGCTGCAATCGCCCAATCTGAATCGGACTTTCACCTCGATCGTTGAAAACACATGCACCTTCACAGAGCTGGTCGACCGGACATGCTTTTGCGCATGTGAGCGCTACCCAGTTCGACGAGAGAATGGTTTTTGCCGATCCCTTGATGTTTCCCGAAGCGATTTTTTTGATGAATGTGGAAACGTCGATATGCGTCGGGCACGCTTTCATGCAAGGGGAGTCGAAACAATACAGACAGCGGTTTGCTTCTGCGACGGCGGAATCTTCAGAAAGTGGGGGATGAAGTTCGGCGAAATTTTCCTCGTATTCTTCGGCTGTGAGTTTCGGTGCAAGATTCTTCATTGAAAGGACCGTCTTTTATTGCGAAGATTGTTCATCCGCGAGATTAAGCACTTCGTCAAAAACTTTCACCGCAGAATCAATTTCATCCTTTGTTATGATCAGAGGAGGGGCGATCACAAAATGGCTGACCCATGCCTGAACGAAGACGCCTTTCTTCATCATCTCCGAGGTGATTTTATCGACGAGCAATGGTACGCCGCTAATCTTGTCTTTGTAAGAATTGAATGGCTCTTTTGTTGTTCGATTTTTTACCAGCTCAACGGCCCAGAACAATCCGATACCGCGTACGTCGCCGATCGACTGATGCCGGACTTTGAGCGCATTCAATTTGGAACCCATGTATTCTCCCATCTCGTTTGCCCGTTCAATGAGGTTGAGGCGTTTCAGCTCATTGATTGCGGCAACGGCCGGAGCCAGCGTTAACGGATGCGCCTCGTAGGTGTGGCCATGTGAAAAGTAGTGGTCGTCGAAATAGTCCGCGATCTTTTTTGTTGTAGCACACAGACCGAGGGGAACATACGCCGTCGTGATTCCTTTTGCCGTCGTAAGGATATCCGGTGTTACATTCCAATGATCTACGGCGAACCATTTGCCTGTCCGGCCCCATCCACTCATCACTTCGTCCGCTATGAGGAGAACATTATGTTTGTCGCATATCTGCCTCAATCGCGGCATATATTCTTTCGGCGGAATCAACACGCCGTTTGTTCCAACCACCGGTTCAATCATGACAGCGGCAACATCGCTTTCGTTTTCGATCATATGTTCGATGTATTCAACGCATGCAATTCCGCAGTCTGGATACGTATGATGAAGAGGGCAGCGGTAGCAATGGACTTCAGGCCCGAAGATGACTCCCGGAATTTTTCCAGCCGGTTCCATCGCCCATCGGCGCGGATCTCCGGTGGCGGCAATCGACCCCATCGTTGAGCCATGGTAGGAATGATAACGCGCGATTATTTTTGTCTTGCCGGTGAACATGCGCGCGATCTTAAAAGCGGCCTCGTTCGCTTCAGTGCCCGATGTCGTGTAAAAGAATTTTTCCAGTCCCTGTGGAAGAACTTCTAAAAGAAGCTTGCTCAATTCGGCCCTTGCTTCCGTGGCAAATCCGGGTGCGATATACGGAAGCTTGTGGGCTTGCTCCTCAATCGCTTTGATAACTGCCTGGTTTTTATGGCCGAGAGTAACGCACATAAGTTGAGAAGAAAAATCCAGGTATTTCTTCCCGCTTGCATCGAAGAAGTAGCATCCTTCGGCGTCCGTTATATGGAGCGGCTTCCAACCTTTCTGGAATCTCCATGTTCCGAATGTGTTTTTCGCTGTTATTTCTATTATTTCTTGTGACGTCATTGCGTCAGCGAACTTTCTTAGATTTTCTTTACTTTCAACTTCTCACTTTTAACTTTGCACTTTTTCAGATCAGTATTCCTCAACAATCTCTTTATACGATTCCGGCCGGCGATCCCTGTAGAATTGCCACACCGAACGGACCTCCTTAATCATGTCTAAATCCAGATCGGCGACCACAAGTTCGGTTTTATCCCGGCTCGCCTGGGCGATGATCTTTCCCCGCGGATTGCAGAAATAACTTTTTCCGTAGAACTCGCCGATATTCCAGGGAGGCTCTGTGCCTACCCGGTTAATTGCACCGACGAAATAACCGTTGGCTACAGCGTGAGCCGGTTGTTCGAGTTCCCATAAATATTCTGACAATCCGGCAACGGTAGCCGATGGATTAAAAACGATTTCTGCGCCGTGTAATCCAAGGATACGCGCCCCTTCGGGAAAGTGCCGGTCGTAGCAAATATACACGCCAATATCGGCATAGCGCGTTTTAAAGACTGGGTACCCGAGGTTGCCGGGCTTAAAGTAGAATTTTTCCCAGAAGCCCGGGTCGACTTGAGGGATGTGATGTTTGCGGTATTTTCCAAGATACTTTCCGTCGGCGTCAATCACCGCTGCAGTGTTATAGTAGATCCCAGCCATTTCCTCTTCATAAATCGGAACGATCATCACCATTTTATACTTTTTTGCGTACTCTTGCATAAGCTTTACAGTAGGTCCATCAGGAATTTTTTCGACCATCGCATACCATTTTGTCTTCTGTTCAGCGCAGAAATATGGTCCAAAGAACATTTCCTGCAGGCAAAGAATTTGAACGCCTTTTTTCCCCGCATCATCTATGAGCGCAATATGCTTGTCTATCATCGATCTTTTCATGACTTCAATAGGCTTTTCCGTAGACTCGGAAACGGAACATTGAATAAGCCCCCCCTTTACAATGCGAGGCATGTTGGCTCCTTCCTCATGCAATGAATTCTGCTGTGATTATAGCTGAAATGGCTGAGGCAAATAGTAATTACAATTTTGCTGATTGTCAAGGAGTTTGGACGGAATTCGCCTCTCTTGTTTTTGAAAGTCCTATTGATTACCTTGTCTTGCGACTGTGTAATCAACCGAGTGTTTAACCAAGGAGAATATTTGCAATGAAATCAAAAGGTCTCATCATCGCAATGTCAGTAATTGGCGGAATTCTTCTCGTTGTAGTATTGACAATTATGTGGGGCGTCGGCGTCTATAATAACCTGGTGGCGATGAATGAAGGAGTGAATAGCGCGTGGTCGCAGGTTCAAAATCAGTACCAGCGCCGATTTGATTTGATTCCGAATTTGGTAGAAACGGTAAAAGGATATGCGAGTCACGAGAAAGAGACGTTGGAAAATGTTGTTCAAGCGCGTGCCAAGGTCGGTCAGATGGTCATTTCCCCCGAGGTGTTGAAAGATCCGCAGGCTTTTCAAATGTTTGAGAAAGCGCAAGGGGAGTTGACTTCGGCTCTGTCTCGTCTTATGGTGGTTACTGAGAATTATCCG